>ENA-OQHF01001943-OQHF01001943.1-human-gut-metagenome-genome-assembly--contig:-NODE-1943-length-10868-cov-2.980356_pt1 | contig 10868 bp, 14 predicted proteins | sample MGYA00242559_ERZ504709 | MGnify/ENA primary metagenome ERZ504709 (study PRJEB26092, sample SAMD00036203) | human gut metagenome | host: Homo sapiens | study: EMG produced TPA metagenomics assembly of...
AGAACAATTCCCTTTGGTCCCAGGTGCTTTACGGCATTACCGGAGGGGATGGCGAAATCGTCACGGTGGCGCTCTCCCAGGTGGGCAATGTTGGCGGCGAACCGTACTGGAGCTGGTACGGCTTTGGCAGTCGTGTGGAATGGTGCGCCTGCTTTGTAAGCTGGTGCGCCAATGAGTGCGGTTATATCGAAGCCGGCGTGATCCCGAAGTTTGCGGCCTGCGCGTCCCAGGGTGTTCCCTGGTTCCAGGAGCGTGGGCTGTGGCAGGATAACAGCTATGAGCCGCGCCCCGGCGACATCATCTTTTTTGACTGGGATGATGGAGGCCAAGACGGTTCTTCCGACCATGTGGGGATTGTGGAGAAGGTGGAGAATGGCCGCGTCTACACCGTGGAGGGCAACTCTGGCGACTCCGTGCGACAGAACAGCTATCCCGTGGGATACTATGAGATTTACGGGTATGGCACACCTGCCTGTTAACAGCTCCAAAAAAGAAGAAGCCCAGCCGCACAGGCGGCTGGGTACATAATGATAATAACAAAAGCATCGTCCCCTTGACAGCAAGACAAAAATATGCTATTCTGATTTTGGTTTGATAATTAGATTATCTTAAATAAAGCGATTATCAGAGAAGGGAGAAAATATTTTGAGTTACTGTTCCGACTTGACAAGAGAGCGAATTATGGAATGTGCGAAAGTGGAATTCCTAAAAAAAGGCTTTCAGGCAACGCAGCTTAAAGATATTGTTACCGCTGCAAAGGTTACAACAGGTGCAATATATCGACATTTTAAGGATAAAGAAGCGTTGTTTTTTGCCTTAATCGAAGATGTTTACCATTATACATTAGATTTTCTGGATAATGCAGAACCTTACGATAAAGTTGGAATTAGAGAAGCTATTGAAAGGGATTCTGTTGAAGCGTCATATGTTCAGGCAATGACATATGTCAACTATATGTACGAGCATTTGGAGGAATTTCAACTCTTGCTGAAATGCAGCAAAGGTTCTCGCGTCGAAAACTTTATAGAAGAAATTACAATTCAATATACGAAACAGAATGCCCTATTTGTAAAGGCGGCATATGAAGCGGGATATGCGAAATGTCTGCCAAACGATATAGAAATACACATTTTGACGCATGGATATATTACTGCACTATGTGAGTGTGTTTTGCACGATGTTCCTTATAAAAAGGCGGAGGATTATGTAAAAAATATCATAAAATTCCAGCACTATGGCTGGTATGGTGTATTAGGGCTTCCACTAAAATAAGTGGCTTTTGCCATTTATTTTTTGCCAAATAATTAGTTTTCGCTAACCTATTTAAGGAGGATTTTTCATGAAGAAAAAAACGAAACCTGGAGCAATTCAGCAATTGTTGAGTTATGCAGGAAATAATAAAAAGCAACTATATCTTTCAACCTTTCTTGCAACGCTGGGCGAACTATTCGGGATGGCCCCCTTTATTACAGTGTCATTATTAGTCGCGGAACTATTTAACAAAACAGCTACTATTCAAAATGTATGTATCTTGTTTGCAGTCGCTTTGGGCGGGCAAATATTAAAACTGTGGCTTACATATCAATCCTCTTTTATGTCGCATAAGGCTACATATAAAATATTGAAAAATATCCGTAGCAAAATCGCAGATAAAATGCTTCGGGTTCCAATGGGCGTCATGTTGGATACGCCGACCGGAAATTTCAAAAATTTGATGGCAGATACAGTTTCAAAATTAGAGGATTCGATGGCTCATTTTATGCCTGAAATAACCTCTAATGTAGTGGCTCCCCTATGCTGTATACTACTGGTATTTATTCTTGACTGGCGCATGGGATTAGCTGCATTGATTACAATTCCCCTCGGACTTTTGGGTTACATTGGAATGATGAACGATTATGTGAATAAAAGTACCACTTATATGAAATCACAAAATGCGATGAACAGTACGCTGGTTGAGTATGTAAATGGTATAGAGGTTATTAAGGCATTTAATCAAGGAAGTGCTTCTTATAGTAAATTTACAGGTGCAATTAACTTCTTCCATGACAGTACTCTGGCATGGTGGAAGCAGAGTTGGCTTTGGTCAGCAGTCATTCAGGCTGTAATGCCGACAACATTGTTGGGAACGCTTCCGATTGGCGCATGGCTTTATATGACTGGAACATTACCATTATCAGATTTTATCACTTGCATTATCCTTCCTATTGGATTTATTGCCCCGCTTATGCGAGTAGGAAAATATTCTGAACAATTTAATATGGTGAAAGCCTGCCTCGATCAAATACGGGATTTTATTGAAAAACCGGAACTGAAACGTCCAGAAAAAAAATGTTGCACTGGATGAAACAGCCTATCGCTTTGAAAATGTTTCTTTCGCTTATAACGAGACGGAAGTTCTGAAGAATGTATCCTTTGAAATCAAACCAGGTACTGTTTCAGCAATTGTCGGCCCTTCCGGTTCCGGAAAATCAACGATTGCAAAACTCATGGCTGGTTTTTGGGACGCCACAAAAGGAAAAGTTATTTTTGGCGGAAAGAATATTAAAGAGATTCCTTTCGCACAGTTGATGGGTGAAGTCAGTTATGTTGCACAGGACAATTTTCTGTTCGATGAAAGTATCCGTGAAAACATCCGGCTCGGAAAACCGGATGCGACAGACGATGAGGTGGTAGCTGCTGCAAAAGCTGCCTGCTGTCATGAGTTTATTGTAAAGTTGGAAAACGGATATGATACAAATGCCGGAGACGCAGGAGGAAAACTTTCTGGCGGAGAACGTCAGCGAATTACTATCGCAAGGGCAATTCTAAAAAATGCAAGAGTAATTATTCTTGATGAGGCCACGGCCTATGCTGATCCAGAAAATGAGTATCTCATTCAAAACGCTATCAGTAAACTTGTAAAAGGAAAAACCCTCATCGTAGTAGCTCATCGTCTTGCGACCATCCAGAAGGCTGATCAAATCCTTGTGGTGGAAAATGGAAAGATTGTTGGCTGCGGCAGGCAGGAAGAGCTTTTATCAGAATGCCCACTTTATCAAAGATTATGGAGTGATTATGTGAGTTCAGCTGATCAAGTGGAAGGAGGGACATTTTAATATGTTTTCAATTATAAAAAGGATTTTACGGTTATCTGGGAAATATCGTCCCCGTGTAATTGCCGGACTGATCTTCAATGCTCTGAAATCCTGCTGCGCCGCCTTTGTATTTTTTGCTGTGCTATTGGTAATGTTGAATATCGAACACTTAACAGAGACTGTCATTTTACAGGCATTTGGAATTGTTGCACTTAGTGTTTTGGGCCGCTTTTTGTTTCAGTACCTAAGCGATGTGCTAATGAGTGCGTCTGGATATGAGATTTTCCGGGAAAAGCGTCTTGAGATTGGAAATCAGCTCAAAAGGGCACCAATGGGCTATTTTACAGAAAATAATCTCGGCACCGTACAAACAGTATTGACAACAACAATTTCCGATCTGGAAGGGAATTGTATGCTTGCACTAACATTTTTGGTAGGAGGTTTTGTACAGGCGCTTGCCATGACGCTAATGTTGGGTATATTTTGCTGGCAGATTGGGTTTTTGGCTTTAACAGGAATTTTAGCGGGAATTCTTGTACTGGGCCAGATAAAAAAGCGGGCCGGCGCGCATACGGAAGATATGCAAAATGCTCAGGAATTGTTGGTGGGAAGTGCATTAGAATACATAAAAGGCATTTCTGTTCTGCGCATATTCGGAAAAGGCAAAGAAGGAAAAGGAAAAGTGGATCAAGCCTTTGAAAATAAGTGTCGCAGCGATATAGCGGTTACAATTTCTACTGCCGGAATTATGAAGCTGTAATGAAGCCGTATTTAAGATTACAAGTTGCCTGTTATTTTTATTGTCAGCTTTGCTCTATTTGTGGGGAGTTATCTCATTGCCCTATTGCCTTTTTATTTATCATCTGTGCATTTTTTAATGTTCATGGAATTGGAATTGATGAATGACGGGGCCTTTTTTGAGTAAAATGCTCGCTACGCAGTTTGGATCGGCTGGATTTTCATCTCAGATATACCGGTTTTTAGATGGAGACGGAAAGGATATTGTCCTGAAATCATATGAGATTGAACTGAAAGATGTTATTTTTCGCTTAATGACAGCCGTCCGGTTTTTGATGGAATCACCTTGAAAATCCCACAGAACTCTACTTGTGCTATCGTTGGGCCGTCAGGTTCAGGGAAAACAACTTTGTGTAATATGATTGCAAGATTTTGGGACGTAAATTCTGGAAGTGTTAAAATTGGAGGACACGATGTAAAAGAATTTACTTGTGATAGCCTTTTATCATATGTAAGTATGGTATTCCAAAAGGTGTATCTGTTTAATGATACGATTGAAAATAACATCAAATTCGGAAAACCTAACGCGACCCATGCGGAGGTGGTAGAGGCCGCTAAAAGGGCCCGCTGCCATGATTTTATAGAGGCGCTCCCACAAGGCTATGAAACAATGATAGGAGAAGCAGGTTCCACTTTGTCTGGGGGAGAAAAACAGAGAATTTCAATAGCAAGGGCGATATTGAAAGACGCGCCCATCGTTATTTTGGATGAAGCGACATCCAGCGTAGACCCGGAAAATGAAAAAGCTCTTTTGGACGCAATTTTTGAATTGACGAAAAATAAAACACTAATTTCTATCGCTCACAGGTTGTCTACTGTTCGGACGGCAGATCAAATTATTGTCATTGATCAAGGCCATATTGTTCAAAAGGGAACCCATAAGGAATTAGCAGAAAAAGAAGGGATTTATCGTACTTTTTTGAAGTGCAGGGAGAAATCCATCAGTTGGAAGCTATGAGGTGTGTTGCCATGAAAAAACAATTTCCAATTATATCTTTTGAACATGCCTCTTTTCAGTATGAAGGACAGTCTCAGGAAAGTCTAAAGGATGTAAAGCTTATCATAAAATCGGGAGAATTTCTTGTTATTACTGGGCAGAGCGGATGTGGAAAGACCACATTAACCAGGTGTATCAATAATTTGATTCCCCGCTTTTTTGAAGGCAGATTATCCGGCGAAGTCATTGTATTGGGACGTTCCATAAAAGAATCGGACGCCGGTGAGGCTGGCAAAGAGATTGCTTCAATTTTTCAAGATCCCCGCAGTCAATTTTTTACTACAAACAGTTCCAGCGAAGTTGCATTTGCCTGCGAAAACTATGGAATTCCACATAAAGAAATCGTTAAACGTGTTAACAGCGCCTTTCAGTCACTGAATATGGAGAACCTAAAAGACAGAGATATTTTTGCCCTGTCCAGTGGAGAAAGGCAAAAAGTTGCTTTTCTCGCAGCGACTACTCTTAATCCACAAATTTATGTTCTGGATGAGCCTTCGGCTAATTTAGACATTCATACAATCTTACAGGTAAGAGAGATTCTTTCTGCTTTGAAAGCCGCTGGACACACGATTATTGTTTCAGAACACAGATTGTTTTACTTATACGGACTCGCAGATCGCTTTTTAATTATGGAGGATGGTCAAATCTGCGAAGAATTAACAGGTGAGGAAATGGCAGAATTATCTGCTGTCCAAATGCACAACAGAAGGCTTCGCCCGTTAAATTTGGATTTAATACAAATAGAAAGGAAAGAATCTATTTGCCGCTCGGAAGTATTTCTCCAAATTAGAAATTTGAGCTTTTCGCATAAAGCCATGCCGGAACTTCTTCACAACATTTCATTAGAAGCCTACAAAGGCGAAACGATTGCCTTGATTGGAGAAAATGGTTGCGGGAAAACAACATTGGGGAAAATCTTGTCTGGCTTGATTCGCTGCCGCCAAGGTGCGTTTTACATTGATGGAAAGAATGTGAAGCAACAAAAATTATCCGACTATGTGTACTTTGTTATGCAGGAGGCAGATCACCAGCTTTATACAGACAGTGTGACGGAGGAATTGAGGTTAGGAAACAAAAGGATTCCAAGCATAGATGAAAAAGTGTCTCAAATTTTGAAAATGCTCCATCTGGAAAACTTCAAAGACTGCCATCCGTATGCTTTATCAGGCGGTCAAAAACAGAGACTGACAATAGGAGCGGCAATGCTTTCGGAAAAACCAATCATCGTTTTGGATGAACCAACAAGCGGGTTAGACTGGGATAATATGTGCGCTGTTGCCAATGCTGTTAATTATATGCGTGAGGCTGGAAAGCTGGTCTTTATTATTACGCATGATCTGGAGTTTATCAGCCTGACCGCCTCGCGCGCTTTGCTTTTGAAGGAAGGGATTATTAAAGATGATTTACAAATGACGGAACAAAACAATTTCAAAATCGTAAAGAATTTTATGGTGGAGGAAGGTGGTGAATAAATTGAGAAAGCATGGAGTATATTACGATTCTCGCATAAAACTTCTGTTGATTCTATTGACATCAGCTTTGGCGTTTGCTTTGGGTGGAGGCTTAACAGGCTTGTTACTCTTTGGCGTCGTTTGCCTGTTTGCTTTGCTAAGTGGACTTTGGAAAACAAGTATCAAAGTTGCAATAGTTTATATAGTTCTGCTTATGTTGGCGCAAGTCCTTCCAATTCATTTATCTTCCGTGATAACATTCTTTTTACTAAGAATTTTGACTATTGCACTTGCTTTGAATATTCTATTTCAGACTACGGAAATATCGGAATTGATAGCAGCGCTTCAGGCAAGTCATATCCCTCAAGCAATTGTGATACCAGTGGCTATCATATTGAGATTTCTTCCATCTTTGAAACAAGATGTGCTTTATATAAAACAAGGGATGAAAACGAGGGGCGTGGGATTGTCTTTTTGGAGAATAGTAAGTCATCCGGCGCAGACATACGAAGGCTTTTTAGTCCCTATACTTATGCGCCTTCTGATGACGGCGACAGAATTATCCGCATCAGCGGAAACGCGAGGCATCAGCTATCCTTGTGAAAAAACTCACTATATATTAGTTGATTTCCGCTTAAGAGATAGTATTTTGTTGATAGGTATGCTTGCTCTTTTTGCGGTTATCATATGGACATCGTTCCAACCAATATCATTTTAAGGAGGATTTATTTCATGCAAACCGAAAACAAAAAAGGATTTCAAGTAAAGGATTTGATCGTCACAGCTCTTTTATCTTTGTGCGCACTTGTTATCTATATCATTTGTGCGTTCCTATCATTTTTCTCCCTACACGATGTTAGTGGTAAGTCCATTGTGGTCATTATTGGCAGCTATTACATATTTCCTTGTAGCAGCTAAGACTAAGAAACCGTGGGCACTGTTCACTTTTTTGTGCGGTAACAGGCATTTATGGATTTTATCCGCCCATGATAATTTGCTGCATTATTGCTGGCATTATTTCTGCGTTGATCGCGTGGAAAACAGGTTGCACTAATGGAAAAACACTTACGTTCAGTTATATCATTTATATGGTTTTAGCAGCATTCAGTGGTACATATATTCCCTTCTTGTTTTTCTCAAATCAAACACTTGAGCAGTATGCGGGAATGTTTGGCGAAAGTTATTTGGGAATTTTGCAAACGTTAGTATCACCTGTAACAGCTATCATAATGCTTGTCGTTGTTGCAATTTGCGCCTTTGTTGGCGCGCTCATCGCTAAGAAACTGCTCAAGAAGCATTTCAAAAAAGCAGGTATGGTGTAAATGAAGTAATTATATGTGTCAGAAGGAGGTGTACCATTATGCCCTTAACATCATCTATGGAGGACTATTTAGAGGCAGTTTTAATAGTAGCTAAAAAACAAATTGAGGTGCGCTCTGTTGATATAGCTCGACAATTAAATGTTAGCAAACCAAGCGTCTGGCGGGCAATGACTGTCCTAAAAGATGGTGGTTTCCTTACAATGGATGATCACAGTTTTCTTTTACTCACAGATTTAGGACAAGAAACAGCCAAGAAAATCTATGAGCGTCACTGTTTTTTTACTGAACAGCTTATCGCCGCAGGTATTGACCCCAAGACTGCGGAGGCCGACGCCTGCCGGATTGAACACAACATCAGCGACGAAAGTTTCTCACGGCTGAAAGAGACAGCAACACAGAAACAAGATTAACCTGGATAAATTTTTAATGGCTAACTTATGGGAGGAAAAATGAAGATTAAATAGAAAAGACACGCCGACGGGCTTGCAGAGTAGCAAGTCCTCAGCCATGTCTTGGAAACAAGAGAATGGAGGTGGTTCCCATGCAGCAAACAGAATGGGTTTATTGTCCCGTCTGCGGGAATAAAACCCGTGATCGAATCAGGGAGGATACGGTTTTAATCAATTATCCTCTCTACTGCCCGAAGTGCAAACGAAAGAGCTTGATTCAGGCGAAACAGCTACACATCGTTGTCATCAAAGAGCCAGACGCATAGACGCAGAGCCGATGAACCCGTGAGAATTTCCCACGGACATCGGCTCTTTTTCACTCTTTGGGCTGGCTATCCAAGGCCGCTCTAACTGTCGCCTTGATGATCTGCATAGAACGCTCATCGCAGTTATACAGCATACGGACAAGGCTTTCCATTTCAGAATCCTCAATCTTCTTTTCCGGGAAGAAAATCTGATCGGGTAAAATGGACAGCTCCCGAATCAGCTTGTACAGGATGTCGTAGCTGGGCTTTTTGCCTTCGTTCTCGATACGATATATAAATCTCTCGCCTACTCCGACCTTGGCTGCCAGATCTTCGACCGTAATATCTGCTTTCATGCGGGCATTCTTGATGATCTCGCCAAGCATTTCATGTTCATTCTGCACTTTCAGTTCACCTCTCCTTCTATTTTACGGATTTATGCCAGATTTATAATGGCATAGCAGTTCAAATTTTAGAGAACTGATAGTGCGGATAAAAGTGAACTGACCAGGATCGTATAACTGGCCCTGTCAATAAAAAAAACGAGGCTTTGGCAGGTTGGTTTGTCATGCCCATCCCTCCAGACCACGTTTTGGCCTGGAGGGATATTTCATGCGTTGGTCATCCTTCGCACCGCTGCTTATTAGAAGCAGCGAGTATGATTCTATGTCGTAGGCCGCCTGCTTGACGGTGTACGGTCAAAAAAACTTCCCGTTTTTCAGCGGGATACTATGCCCTTCGCACTGAACCATCATGCCATGATTTATACGAACTAAAAAGAAACGCACTTGCTGTTTGGGGAATACCCCATTCTGCAGGTGCGTTTTTCAATATAGAGAAACCCCATTTTCACGTTGTAGGGGACCGCCGGCCAGTCTGAATTTCTCGCAATTCAGACTGATCGGAGGGAAAACAGCGTGGACGCTGATAAAAAAAGAATATGGATTCGCGGCCAATTTGTCGAGGTCACGGATGAAGTGTACCGGGCCTATATGCAGGGCGACCGGAAAATGCGCTATTTTGAGAACGATTTGAAAACCGAGCGGTTCGTTCTCGGAAAGGAGGGCCAAGTGGTGCAGATCATCCCCAGCCGCGAAGATTCTTTGGACCGGCTGGTGGATGAAAATGCCCGGCAATTCTCCGATGAGCAGGAAAGCGTGGAGAGCGTGGTGCTCCACAAGCTGGAAGTGGACAGGCTACATACCGCGCTTTCCCTGCTTACCCCAGAAGAACGTGCGCTGATCCAGGCATTATTCTTTGATGAGCGCAAGGAGAGCGAGCTGGCGGTGGAACTCGGCATTTCTCAGCCCGCCGTTTATAAGAGGAAAATGAAAATCCTCAAAAAGCTAAAAATTTTTCTGGAAAAATAAGTTTTAGCGGTTATAGAACCTCTCACCCAACGGCAAATAGGGTGAGAGGTTCTTTTTATGGCCTCATGGCACCTTGAAAACTGCATACCCATTCATCAGGCACATTCCCGCTGCTTTGGCGAAAGCCAAAGCCCAGGTAGCGGCTGCGCAGTGATCTGCCGGGAGAAAACAACGAGACACCACCGAAAAAAGAGATTGTAGGTCTTTGGTTTGTTCTTCCAGGCAAGGAGCGAGAAACAGCAGGCTGCCAGTACCGGGCGGCTCCCGGTACGGCCATAACCAGCAGCGGGGACAATGATACTCCCGTCCAGCCTAACGTCCGAGCGTTGAAGCGGTTTGCCGCCGTGATCCGTCGCAGGCAATGGGGGCGGTTGCGTGAGAACCACGCGAGGGGTGAGATTCCCCGTGGAGCTGGTGAGCCGCCAGCCGTTTGATGACTTCCCGCAGTGTTCCGGGGTGTCGAGGACAAATAGGAACACTTTGAAATACGGGCCGTACAGCAGGACGGGCCAATGAAAACAGGAGGATTGTTTTATCTCTCCCTGGCCTTCATTCTGTTCTGCTGTCCGGCTCTACATAGGCGGCACCTGCCGCCTGCATTTCAAAGGGAGGTCATAGACATGAATAAGACATATCTGCGCGGCGATATGTACTATGCCGATCTGGGCCGGGGAATCGGCTCCGAACAGGAAGGGTATCGCCCTGTCCTTATTATTCAGAACGATACTGGAAACAAGCACAGCCCCACGGTCATTGTGGCAGCCATATCCAGCAAAGTGGACGCCAAGGCCAAGCTGCCCACTCATTACCTTCTCAAAGCAGAGAACGGCCTGGAGCTGCCTTCTCTGGTGCTGATGGAGCAGCTCCGCACCATTGATAAAAGACGGCTGGAAACGTACATCGGACATCTGGAGGAACAGCATATCCGCCGGCTCAACCGCGCTCTGGCAGTCAGCGTGGGATTGATTGAAGAAACGTCGAAAAATTTAATCATGTGCCTTTGTCCGGCCTGTGCCAATAACTTCTACGGCACAGGCTCTTATTATTTGCGCCGGGTCCACCCTGGCCGGGTGGAAAAGGACATCTGCACCTACTGCGGCCAGCGGCCCGGTTTTGATTATGAAGTAGTAAAAAAGAAGGAAAGGAAGTGAAGATTGGA
>ENA-OQHF01001944-OQHF01001944.1-human-gut-metagenome-genome-assembly--contig:-NODE-1944-length-10867-cov-6.187616_pt1 | contig 10867 bp, 8 predicted proteins | sample MGYA00242559_ERZ504709 | MGnify/ENA primary metagenome ERZ504709 (study PRJEB26092, sample SAMD00036203) | human gut metagenome | host: Homo sapiens | study: EMG produced TPA metagenomics assembly of...
TACCTTTTGACCATCATATCATAGTATTAATCACTACGTGAACACATACACAAAACGCACCTGTATTTTGTCCTAACACAAACCTCATCATTATAATTTCATATATTAAAGGACTGCACCTGCGTGCAGCCCTTTACTTGGATATTATTGTGATACTTTAACGTATATTAATTAATCCTCTTTTTACATCCTTCATAGAGAAGCTGATTCTTCCCATCTTGTCCTTGCCAAGGCAAACAACCTTTACCTTGTCTCCAAGTGTGAGTACATCCTCTACTCTGTTGATCTCTCTTTGCAATCTTAGAAATGTGAACCATTCCCTCTTTGCCAGGAGCAAATTCGATGAAAGCACCGAACTCCTTGATGCTTACAACTGTTCCCTCAAGGACCTGTCCCTGCTCAAAATCAGTTGTGATAATCTTAATCATTTCGATTGCCTTTGCAATCATCTCTTTATCTGTTCCGCAAACTGAAACAGCGCCATCATCTGTGATATCGATCTTGACACCGGTTCTGTCGATAATCTCGTTGATTGTCTTACCCTTCTGTCCGACAACATCACCAATCTTTGATGGATCGATTGTAATCTGCTCAATCTTTGGAGCCCACTCATTTACTTCTTTTCTAGGCTCAGCGATTGCCTTGCTCATGACCTCATCCATGATGTAGAGACGTGCCTCACGTGTTCTTGCGATTGCCTCCTCAACGATAGGTCTTGTAAGTCCGTGAATCTTGATATCCATCTGGATAGCTGTAATACCCTTATGTGTACCTGTTACCTTGAAATCCATATCTCCGAAGAAATCCTCAAGACCCTGGATATCTGTAAGTACAAGGAAATCATCATCTGTATCGCCTGTTACAAGTCCGCACGAGATTCCGGCAACCATAGCCTTGATTGGAACACCTGCAGCCATAAGTGACATACATGATGCACATGTTGAAGCCATTGATGTAGAGCCGTTTGACTCAAATGTCTCAGATACGGCACGGATAGTATATGGGAACTCCTCAATGCTTGGAAGTACAGGAACAAGTGCCTTCTCAGCAAGTGCTCCGTGTCCAATCTCACGACGTCCCGGTCCACGTGATACCTTTGTCTCTCCTACAGAGTATGCAGGGAAGTTATAGTGATGCATATATCTCTTTGTTGTGATATTTGCATCAAGTCCGTCGATTTTCTGAATCTCTGATAAAGGAGCAAGTGTTACAACATCACAAATCTGTGTCTGTCCACGGGTAAACATTGCAGAGCCGTGAACTCTAGGAATCAAATCAACCTCTGCTGCGAGTGGTCTGATCTGGTTGATTGCACGGCCGTCCGGACGCTTATGATCCTTTAAAATCATCTTTCTGACTGTCTTCTTCTGATACTGGTAAATAGCCTCACCAAGTACTGCAAGGTACTCCTCATTGTCAGCGAAAGCTTCCTCTAACTGCTCTGTGATAGCTCTTATATTTTCCTCACGCTTCTGCTTCTCATCTGTGAATACTGCCTCCTCCATCTGCTCAGGAGTAACAATTTTCTTGATATCCCCGAACATCTGCTCAGGAATAGCACAGCTCTCATACTCATGCTTTGGCTTGCCAATCTCATCACGGATCTGATCCATGAATGCGATAACTGTCTGGTTGATATCGTGGCACTTGTAGATTGCCTCAATCATCTGATCCTCAGGGATCTCATTGGCTCCTGCTTCAATCATGATGACCTTTTCCTTTGTAGAAGCAACTGTGAGCTGTAAATCGCCCTCATCCCACTGCTTCTGTGAAGGGTTTACGATAAACTCTCCATCAACAAGTCCCATTTGTGTCATGGCACATGGTCCGTCAAACGGAATATCTGATATATGAACAGCAAGAGCTGTACCGATCATTGCAACTATCTCAGGACGGCACTCAGGATCCACTGACATGACAAGGTTGTTTAATGTAACATCATTTCTGTAATCCTTTGGGAAAAGAGGTCTCATAGGACGGTCAATTACACGATCTGTAAGGATGGCGTTCTCAGATGCCTTTCCCTCACGCTTGTTAAAACCACCCGGAATTTTTCCTACAGAGTACATCTTTTCCTCGAACTCAACGCTGAGTGGGAAGAAATCCACACCGTCACGTGGCTTGTCAGATGCTGTAGCTGTTGAAAGGACTGTTGTATCACCATACTTGATAAAAACAGCTCCGTTTGCCTGAGCTGCTACTCTTCCGATATCTACAGTAAGAGTCCTGCCGGCAAGTTCCATTGAATAACTTTTGTACATATTAATTCTCCTTAAAATTCTTTTGCAGAAGTGTATTCCTCTTCCGAAACTACTAAACAATACATGTACGCTCATGCACTCTTTAGTGGTCTCGGCTTACTTCTGCTTTTCAAAAAACAATAATAAAAACAATAATAGAGCGGAATAATAATTACTCCGCTCTAAAGAAAATACTATTTTCTGAGTCCTAAACGCTCGATAAGTGAACGATATCTCTCGATATCAATCTCCTTAAGGTATGCAAGTAATCCACGTCTCTGACCGATCATCTTTAACATTCCTCTTCTTGAGTGATGATCCTTTGGGTTCTGTTTGAAATGCTCAGTTAACTCTGCGATTCTTGCTGAAAGAATTGCAATCTGAACCTCTGGTGAACCTGTGTCATTTGGTGTTCTACCGTACTCTGCGATAATAGCCTGTTTCTTTTCCTTTGCGATCATTGTTGATCCTCCTTATATTATAATGCGCCCTGATAACTGTATGATGCTCAGCAATAGGTCGGAGTGTCCAACTACCGAACATGGGCAAAACCATACTTATGCAGTATAGCATAGTAAGCATTTGTTGTAAACAACTTTTTTATTAATCCGGCAAATATCTTGCAACACAAATCGGACTTCTGTAAAATGCATTTGAAACCTTGATTCCGTCACGCTTGTTGCTGGCATGGACAATCTGTCCGTTTCCGATATAAATTGCAACATGTGAGATGCTGCTTCCACTTCCGTAGAAGAATAAATCTCCCGGCTTTGCATCAGATGCGCTGATTTTTGTGCCACATGAAGGCTGTGCTTTTGATGAATGCGGTAACGAAACTCCATACTTTCCAAGTATTCTCATTGTGAAGCCTGAGCAGTCAACACCATTCTCAAGGCTTGTGCCTCCCCACACATATCTGTTTCCGACAAACTGTAATGCATATGATACAACCGATGCCCTTACATCTGATACACCGTCACCATACTTCACCTGCTCAATTGTCTTTGCAGTAGGAAGTGCCTGTGCCAGTGTCACATAATCCTGTGATATATATCCGACAGAATCATCCACACTTATCTCAACCCAGCCGTCAGCGACAGAATTGACTGTAAATGCCTCTGAATTTCCAACCTGTGAAAGCACCGCAGCCTCTGTTGACTTCTCTGCACGTACATTCAGTGTTTCAGTATTTACAGTGGCAACAGTTTTAATCTCATGTTCTGCAATAGACTCTGCCTCATTTCCTGTCACAAGATACTGCTTGCTTACATATCCTGTCACTTTGCCTGATGTAACCTTATACCAGTCTCCGGCATCCTCAAGAAGCTCACAGGCATTGTGATTGGTAAGGATACCTACCACTTCACTGTCTGTCGAAGCCTCCTGTCTGATATTTAAGTTTCCGCTGCTGATAACTGACATACCAAGATTTGTGTAACCACAGGTCTGTGCGGCTGTCGGTGTCTGAGCTGTCTCCTGTGCAGTATCGCCAGCCTGTGCACCCTGAGCAGATGCAGTAACAACATTGCTGTCGTTTTGCGCTACCGATACGTCAGCTCCATAATAAGTAAGAGCCGATGTAACCCCTGCTGTGAGAAGCTCTGTGGCATCTGCCGCATCTGTCAGATTAAGTGCAACACCCGCATTCACTGATCTGTTTTTATTTGCCTCTGCCTTTGTTGTCCTGGCATCCACCGTGCTGCTTGAGCTCATAGATACCGCTCCTATAATAATAGCAAACGCTACAACGCCTGCTGCCTGTCCTAATTTTAACTTGTTTTTCATATAGCCTCCGATTCATGCTATCGATAATCCACGATTACGAGTATATCATAAATTGTTAAAATGTCAATATTTCTTTGTAACAATTCTGTAATATTTGTTATTTTTTCGTTATTTTGGGTTATTTCACAAAAAAACAGCCACACTAGAATGTGTGACTGCCTGCATAATTGATTGTAAAATTGATATCTGCGCTCATCTGGCTCTTTAACGCTTCTATTGAATCAAACTTCATCTCAGGTCTTACGAACTTATGAAGCTCTACCATGATATCCTGTCCGTAAACATCCTGCCCAAAATCTATGATATATGTCTCTGCACCGATTGGATTTTTGCCCTCTATAGTAGGCTTGCATCCTATATTAGTTACACCAAGGTACCAGTTGTCCCTGACAAGAACTCTTGACATATACACTCCCTTTGGTGGAAGCAGCTTATCGTGCGGCACTGAAAGGTTGACTGTCGGAATGCCAATAGTCCTGCCTAGTGCTCTGCCATGCACTACTCTTCCTTTTATAAAAAAGGGATAAGCATAATATTCGTGGAAACAGTTTATCGGAATAGTTGGAAGAAGAAAATGTACGTCCGTATTCATTACTGTTCGATAAGAAGTGTTTCATAAGTGAAGCATTTCTCCAGTATTTAGGATGATCTCCCTGTATGCCTTTGATGAAAGCTACAGCAAGCCGTGAAGTAAGAAATGCATCTTCACCATAACATTCTTCAGTTCGTCCCCAGCGAGGATCTCTGCCCAAGTCTACATTGGGAGTCCACATGATAAGTCCGCTTTTCCGGTATTTTGCATTTTGAAAGAGATAACGGTTTTCTGTACTGATGTAAGTTGCTACTCGATGTAGTAAGTCGGTATCCCAAGTTTCTCCTAGTCCGTAAGCTTGCGGAAAGCCTGTTGTTGGAGTATTGGCTCTGTCGCCGTATGTTGGTCCTCCCAGTACGACTCCGTGCAGGCCTTCTACACTTCCTGAGGCTTGTATTCCCAGGCGGGGGACTTGAGTATTGTTTCCCAAAGCATCCACTTTTTCGTCGAGAGTCATTCGCGCAATCAAATCGTCAAGCCGTTGTTCTTCGTTTACTGCCGGATCGTTAAATACATTTTGGGCATGTATGATTCCTGTAGTACTTGCTATGAGCAAGGTGAAAAAAAGTTTCCTATGTGTTTTCATAATGTGATGTTATTAAAGACTGATACAAAACTAATGGAAAGCGTTTTTTAATGGAATGAAAAATGTTTCACAAAAGGGTATAAAATGTTTTCACCTCTTCTGAAACAGGGAAAATACTGTCTTTTTGATGCAGAGAAAACAAAATGTACCATATAAAGAAACAAATTTATACCAGTTTGCAAATATGTCTTTTTTACATTTGTATTATACGATTGAGATTTTGAATCAATATGGAAAACACAAAATAACCTATGAAAAAACTGATAATTTCTGCATTGCATTTTGGGAATAACAGGAGGTGGAATTTATGCTCGTGAAAAGGTGATATCTCACGGTTATCCTATAACTCCAGTACCTTTTACATCTGTGAAATTGACGGATTCATTTTGGGGACAACGTTTACAGGCAAGTCGTGAAGTTACCATTCCACTGGCTTTTAGTAAATGTGAAGAAACAGGACGTTATAAAAATTTTGAAATGGCTGCCCACCCCAGTGACAGTAATAAAGTGACGGGATATTCTTTCGATGACACTGATGTATATAAAACCATTGAAGGGGCAAGTTATCTGCTTCAGACTTATCCGGATAAACGGCTAAAGAAATACATAGACAGTGTGCTGATCATTGTTGCCGGTGCACAGGAGCCTGACGGCTATCTATATACTTCACGCACTATGAATCCGGCACATCCACATCAATGGGCTGGCAGTCGGCGTTGGGAAAAAGTGGAAGAGCTAAGTCATGAATTTTATAACTTGGGACATATGATTGAAGGGGCCATAGCTCATTATCAGGCTACGGGACAACTTAATTTTCTTGATATTGCAATTCGCTATGCAGATTGTGTCTGTAGGGAGATAGGGGAAGGACCGGGAAAACTGGTACGTGTACCCGGACATCAGATTGCGGAAATGGCTTTGGCTAAACTTTATCTTGTAACGGGTGAACAGAGATATCTTGATATGGCGAAATTCTTTCTGGATAAGCGCGGATATACTTCCCGAAGGGATGCATATAGTCAGGCGCATAAGCCAGTTGTAGAACAAGATGAAGCTGTCGGACATGCAGTGCGTGCTGCATATATGTATGCCGGCATGGCAGATGTTGCGGCACTTACAGGAGATACTGCTTATGTGCATGCTATAGACCGGATTTGGGAAAATATAGTATCAAAGAAATTATATATTACAGGAGGTATCGGAGCGACAAGCAACGGAGAGGCTTTTGGCAAGAACTATGAACTTCCTAATATGTCGGCTTATTGTGAAACTTGTGCGGCTATTGGAAATGTGTATGTCAATTACCGGCTGTTTTTATTGCATGGAGATGCAAAATATTATGATGTACTTGAACGTACATTATATAATGGATTGATTTCGGGAGTTTCTCTTGATGGTGGTAAATTCTTTTATCCTAATCCACTGGAGTCTATGGGGCAACATCAACGTCAGCCTTGGTTCGGATGTGCATGCTGTCCTTCCAATATCTGTCGTTTTATACCTTCTGTCCCCGGCTATATATATGCTGTGAAAGACAAGGATGTATATGTTAATCTGTTCATGTCGAATGATGTTACACTGAATGTAAGAGGTAAGAAGGTTTCTCTCTCGCAGACAACTTCGTATCCGTGGAATGGAGATATCCAGCTTAGGATTACTCATAACTCTGCAAAGGATTTTACACTGAAAATCCGTATTCCTGGTTGGGTACGAAATCAGGTTGTCCCAAGTAATTTGTATACATACACGGATGAGTTTGATCCTTCATGTCGTGTGATGGTGAACGGTGAAGAAGTTTATGCCGATTTGCAAGATGGCTATTTTTCTATTAACCGCCAATGGAAGAAAGGAGATTCAGTGGAAATACATTTTGATATGAATGTGCGTACAGTTACAGCCAATAATAAAGTAGAAGCCGATCGGGGACGTGTAGCTATAGAACGTGGACCTGTCGTTTATTGTGCTGAGTGGGCAGATAATGATTTTGATGTATTAAGTGTACTCTTGAATCCTCGTTCGGAGTTTAAAGTAATCGAGAGGAAAGATTTGCTTTGTGGCATTAATCAGATTCAGACACAGGCACAGTCGCTGGAATATGATAAGGCAGGACGGTTGCTGGTAAAAGACCGTATACTGACACTGATTCCTTATTATGCATGGGCGCATCGTGGAACTGGGAATATGGCAGTGTGGTTACCGGATGAAGTCAATGCAACTCGTCCGAAAGCTATTCCTGCTTTGGCTTCAAAAGTAAGATAGATGCATCACATAAAAATACCGACATTATTTTCTGTTGCCGATGGACTAATACCTCAGGATGAAAATGACCGTACAATTCCTTATTACCACTGGTATCCTAAAACTGGTACGACCGAATGGATTTCTTATGAATTTCCGGAAGAAGTGCAGGTTTCCACTTCGACTGTTTATTGGTTTGATGACACTCCTTGGGGCAGTTGCAGCATTCCGAAATCATGGAAGATTTATTATAAAAATGCTGAAGGAAAATGGCTCCCTGTAGAGAATCTGAATGCATACAGTATCATTAAAGGAGAGGGAAGTGCTGTTAAATTTAAAACAGTGAAAACGAAAGCAATAAAATTAGAAGTCGTACTTCCCGCTGAAAAAACAGCGGGTATATATGAATGGCAAGTAAAGTAAGATAAAGAGATTGATTATATTGTTTCTCTCTGATAATTAACTTTTTATCTATATGGGTATAAAAAGTTATAAAGAGGTGATATAAACAAAATATACCCTATAGGGAAACAAAACCGTACCTCTAAGATTCTTCTTTTTGGTTTACTTTGCAATGTTGATGATATAATAATACTGGAAAGAAAAACATAATAAATGTAAACTTTAACTATAAACAATGTACCATGAGTAAACACTTATTCGTAAAATGCACAAACGTGCATCTATGTAGTCTTGCAATGGTAATGTTACTATTGTTCTTGCCTTCGATGGCAATAAAGGCTGCTTCTCAGAGTTTGACAGTTTCGGGAGTTGTTACTTCGGCAACAGACAAGATGCCTTTAATTGGCGTGAGTGTGTTGGTGAAAGGAACCACTAATGGAACTATTACGGATTTTGACGGAAACTACTCCTTGGGAGTGGAAAAAGGTCAGACTTTAGTATTTTCGTATATCGGTTTTGTTACACAAGAAATTGTTGTTGCCGATCAGAAAACATTAAATGTTGAAATGAAAGAAGATACCGAAACCCTCGAAGAAGTTGTGGTTGTAGGTTATGGTGTTCAGAAAAAGAAACTGGTAACCGGTGCTACTGTGCAGGTGAAAGGAGAAAGCTTGGCAAAGATGAATACTAACAGCCCTTTGCAGGCAATGCAGGGACAGACTCCGGGTGTGAATATTTCTTCTACTTCTGGTCAGCCGGGTTCTGATATGAAGGTAAGTATCCGTGGTTTGGGTACAGTAGGAAATGCTTCTCCTCTTTATTTGATTGATGGTGTTGGTGGTGATATTTCAACATTGAATCCTGCCGATATCGAAAGTATTGATGTCTTGAAGGATGCTGCTTCTGCCGCTATTTATGGTGCACAGGCTGCCAATGGTGTTGTCTTGATTACTACTAAATCTGGAAAAGAAGGTAAGGCACAGATTGCTTTCGATGCTTATTACGGTGTACAGAATGTAGCTCGTAAGGCTGATATGCTGAATGCACAAGAATACATGACTATCATGGACGAACAGGCTGTCAATTCAGGTAATGCTCCTTATGACTGGAGTTCATTTAAAAGTATTTATGATGCCAATGAAAATGTCTATGATACTGATTGGGTAGATTCTATGTTTAAGGATAACGCTCAGACACAGAGCTACACATTGGGTGTTACTGGTGGATCGAAAACATCAACTTACGCTATGTCTTTGGGATATATGAGCCAGGAAGGTATTGTAGGTGGTAAGGATGTTTCAAACTATGAACGTTATAATTTCCGTATCAATTCGGAACATAAGATTTTTAAGGATTCGGATTTGTTGAAGGTTGGCGAACAAGTTAGTTTCGTTTATAAATTAAATAATGGTGTTTCAGTAGGTAATCAATATAACAATACATTAAGAGGAGCGTTCAGTACTTCTCCTTTATCGCCGATTTATAGTGATAACAATATTTATGATTCTCCTTATAACGATACTTCCAATTCTGATTGGTATAATGGCGACGGTAATCCTTATGGATTAATGATGACAAACACAAATAATGAAAATAAAATGCTGTTTTTCTGGTAATGTTTATGCTGAATTGCAGCCTGTGAAAAATTTGAAATTGAGAACTGTTTTTGGTGCTGTTTACGGCTCTTCTGAATATCGTAGTTTTACTCCGATGTATCAGTTCTCTATTTACAGCTACAACAATACACGTACTTCTGCTTCACAGAATATGAGTCACAGCTTGGGTATGACTTGGACTAATACAGCTACTTACGACTGGAAAGTAAAAGATCATGCTTTCAATGCGTTGATTGGTATGGAAGTTTATCAGTATTCAGGAACTTATCTTTCTGCCGGTACAGGTACACTGAGAGAAGGTTTCGACGATTGGGATCATGCTTATGTTGCAAACGGTACAGCATCGAGTGCAGACGATGGTATGTCGGTTGACGGATATCCTCAGGATGAAAGCCGCTCAGTTTCTTACTTCGGACGTTTTGGATGGAACTGGAAAGAAACATATATGATTAACGCAACTTTGCGTGCCGATGGTTCTTCTAAGTTTGCAAGAGGTAAACGTTATGGTGTATTCCCTTCTGTATCTGCCGGATGGACTATTTCGAACGAGAAGTTTATGGAAACTACTCAGAACTGGCTGGATTTCTTGAAATTACGTATCAGCTGGGGACAGGTTGGTAATCAGAATATAGACAATTACCAGTATACAGCTCCTATTACTTCTTCGAATACACATTATATTTTCGGAACTAATTATGGCGCTTCTGCTCAGTCTAGTTATTGGGGAGCATATCCAAGCCGTCTGGCAAACTCTGATGTAACATGGGAAACTTCAGAACAAACTAACATCGGTATTGATGCACGTTTCTTGAGAAGCCGTTTGAGCTTGACTGCCGATTTCTATATCAAGACTACCAAAGACTGGTTGGTTGAGGCTCCTATTCTGGCTACAGCTGGTACTGGTGCACCATACATCAATGGTGGTGATGTGAAAAATACCGGTATTGAACTGGCTTTGAGCTGGAATGATCAGATCGGAAGTGATTTTAGCTATAATGTTGGTATCAACGGAGCTTACAATAAAAATAAGGTAGGTAACATTCCAACTGAAGATGGAATTATTCATGGTGATGTCAATATGTTGTATGATAACTCTCCTGAATTCTATCGTGCAGAGAATGGTCATGCTATCGGTTATTTCTGGGGATATCAGACAGCTGGTATTTTCCAGAACAAGGAACAGATTGCAAACTGGAATGCTGACGGAAAACATGGTATTTTACAGTCTGATCCTCAGCCGGGTGATGTGATTTATGTCGACCAGAACCAGGATGGTATCATTGACGATAACGATAAAGTAGATCTGGGTAACGGTACTCCTGATTTTACCTATGGCTTTAACCTTGGCTTCAATTATAAGAACTTTGACTTCTCGTTGGTGGCATATGGAGCTGCAGGCAATCAGATT
>ENA-OQHF01001946-OQHF01001946.1-human-gut-metagenome-genome-assembly--contig:-NODE-1946-length-10850-cov-3.160123_pt1 | contig 10850 bp, 11 predicted proteins | sample MGYA00242559_ERZ504709 | MGnify/ENA primary metagenome ERZ504709 (study PRJEB26092, sample SAMD00036203) | human gut metagenome | host: Homo sapiens | study: EMG produced TPA metagenomics assembly of...
GAAAGCCCGGGAACATTCGAATTGTTCCAGGGAAGAAAATACAAAGTGTACAGAGGTATGGGTTCCATTGCTGCTATGGAAAACGGAAGCAAAGACCGCTACTTCCAGTCTGATGCGAAAAAGCTTGTGCCGGAGGGCGTGGAAGGTATCGCAATGGCAAACGTGGCAAGTCATGGGACGGCGCTTTTGCTTGGCGTCTGGTTTCTGTTCCATTGCGGACTGTATCTTGATTTTGCCTCGAAAAATTTAAAGACATTATCCTGCGTGGGTGGAATCTTAAAGATCGGACTGCCGGGAGGAATCAGTTCCCTGTCGTATTCCTTTTCACAGATCGTGTCAACATCGATCTTAGCAGTGCTTGGAACAGCGGCGCTCACCGCAAAGATCTATGTTTCATCCATCGTGTTTTATGTCTATGTGACCGGAATGTCACTCGGGCTTTCCACCGCGATCCTGATGGGATGGATGACGGGTGCAAAGGAGTATGAAAAGGCATACCGGCTGAACCAGCAGGTGTTAAAAAGTCGCGGTCAGCTTAAATATCGTGCTTTCGGTTCTGATCTTTCTCTGCCATAGACCGTTGATGCATTTATTTACGCAGAGTGAGGAAATCATCGGGATGACGGGAGTGATCTTTTTCATTGATATTTTCGTGGAGATCGGGCGCGCGTTCGAACCATGTTGAGGACAATTCACTCCGGGGAGCGGGGGGATGTGTTCTTCCCGATGGTCATCGCCGTGATCTCCTGCTGGGGCGTCAGCATTTTGTTTGCATATCTGCTTGGGATACGCCTTGGGATGGGACTGGCAGGATGCTGGATCGCGTTCATGCTCGATGAGATGTTCCGCGGAAGTATCTTTTTTATCCGTTTCCGCTCACGAAAATGGACGAAAAAAAGAATCTGACCCTATATTGACAAACCTGCAAAATCCCGATAAAATTAACTTGAAAACGTTTTCAAATATGACTTTTAAGGGGGATGGCCGATGGGCAGTGAGTTAAATATTTATAAAATTGCACAGGAAGCGGGAGTTTCACCGGCAACAGTGTCGAGAGTCATGACAAAAAATGCCAGGGTGAGCGAGGAAAAGAGAGCGCGTGTGGAAGCAGTGATCCGCAAATATGATTACAGGCCAAACGCACTTGCGCAGGGACTGATCAAGACGAAAACGAACGTCATCGGTGTGCTTGCTGCAGATCTGGTCAATCCTTATTATTCATCCATGGTGGAAAACTGTGAGAAGGAGATCATTGCGCGCGGGTATGTGCCGATGATCTGCGGAACATTAAGCAATCCGGATCTCGAGGTGGAATATATCCAGAAAATGTTTGACATGCGTATGGATGCAATCATCATTATCGGGGGAAAATCAGACAGCCTTGTCACGGAGCCGGAATACGCAGATCTGATCAACCGTGTCGCTGAATCCATCCCGGTCATCACAACAGGAAAGGTGGAGGGCGGTGAGTGCTGCCAGGTCACGATCGACGAGGCGGAGGGCATGAACCAGAGCATGGAATGTCTGATCGGTTTAGGACATAGAAGAATCGCACTGATCGGCGGAGTCGAGGAGATGAAATCCACTTACGATAAGCGCATCCGCTACCGAAGTCTGCTGCGAAAGAACGGTCTGACCTACCGTGAGCGCTATGTGATCAATTCCAATTATTCGATTGAGGGCGGTTATCAGGGGTTCGAGGCACTCTTTCAGGGAAATAAGACACTTCCCACGGCGGTGATCGCGATCAACGACTACAGTGCAGTGGGTGTGATGCGTTCCATCAAAGAGCATGGACTTAGGATCCCGGAGGATATTTCCCTCATCAGTTTTGATAATACGTTTATCGTAGATACCGTCATACCAAGGCTGAGCAGTATTTCCTATGATTATGAAGCATTTGGAAAGCTTTTGGTTGACACCGCATTAGATAAGATTGCCGGAAAAGAAGTGCCGGAGGTACAGAAAGTGACACCGACTCTGATCATCAGAGAATCCGTAGCGGAGTTAAAACGGTAAAATCCGTTAGAATGACGGAAAAATAAAATAAATGTGAAATAAATATGTACAAAAAAGTAAAATAACCTGTTGACAACTCATAATATGTATTGTAATATAACAATATGAAAAGGGTTTCAAATTAAAAAGCACTATAAAATACACAACTGGTGTAAAAAGCCGGCTGCATGGATGGGGTTTACACAGCAAAGGTGTAAGATAAGTGCGGGAAACATGCAAAAAAGAAGATATAAAGGCGTTTCTGACACTTAAGATCAAAAAATATTACACCTTATGGAAGATGGCAGACAGTTTTGTGAAAAATATAAGTGCTTTGTTTTTACAAGGTTTTGAAACCGGTTTCAAGAAAACATTGGAGAGGGGAAAATATATGAAAAAGGAGAACGGTGTTGCAAAACAGGTTGGCAAAAAACTAAACTTCTGGCAGAAACTCTGGAAGTACCGTGTACTGACACTGATGTGTGTCCCGGCAATGATTTTTTTCTTTGCATTTAACTATATGCCATTGCCAGGAATCTATGTTGCGTTTGTTAAATACAATTACCGCGATGGTATTTTTGGAAGCAAATTTGTAGGGTTACAGAATTTTGAGTTCCTCTGGGAATCAGGAAAAATTTTATCACTGACGAAAAATACAATTTTATATAATCTGGCATTTATCCTTCTTGGAAATTTACTTGCGGTCGTGGTAGCGATCCTTTTAAATGAAATGAGATGTAAATGGTTCAAGAAAGTATCACAGACGATGATGTTTCTTCCATATTTCATTTCACAGGTATTGGTCGGAGTGCTGGTATTCAACCTGTTAAACTATGATACCGGATTTGTAAATGAAATCCTCACCAAACTTGGAATTGAAAAATGGGGACCTTACAGCGATCCGCATGTATGGCCGGTACTGCTGGTTATCATTTATCTGTGGCAGCAGACAGGTTACAACTCCGTTGTATATTTCGCATCTATCTGCGGAATTGACGCAGAGATGATAGAGGCATCCAAGGTCGATGGAGCAAATGCATTTCAGAGGATCCGTTACATATTGCTCCCGAGTTTAAAACCTACCGTGATCATCCTGTTACTGTTTGCATTGGGCGGCATCGTAAAAGGTAATTTCGGATTGTTCTACAATATCATTGGTACGAACTCCTTATTATATGACACGACAGATATTATTGAGACGTTTGTTTACAGGGCTACGATGACAGATTTTAACTTCTCGACAGCGTCGGCAGTCGGTCTGTATCAGTCAGTCGTTGGTTTTGTGATCGTTATGGTCGTGAACTATATTGTTAAGAAAATTGAACCGGATTATTCCCTGTTTTAATATCTATGGAGGTCGACTATGAAGAAAAATAACAGCAATAAAGTAAAACTTGGAGCTTCTGATAAGATTGTACGGGGATTTGGATATGTAGTGATCACGATCTATGCAGTTGCGTGTGTATTCCCGTTCCTTTTGATCCTTGGCAGCTCGTTTACGGCAGAAGAAGTGATCCGTGCAGAAGGTGTACAGCTGATTCCGAAACAGTTTACACTGGCGGCTTATGAGATGGTCTGCAAGAGCGGTGGTATCTGGAAATCTTATCTGCTCACGATCATCCTGACGGTGGTCGGTACGGCGGTCGGACTGACGATCATAGCAATGACAGGCTACGCATTACAGAGAAAAGATTTCCCGTTCCGCAACGGAATTTCTTTCTACATATATTTTACAAGCCTGTTTTCCGCAGGACTTGCACCGTACTATCTTCTGATGACACAGACTTACCACTTAAAGGACAGCTATTTTGCAGTTTTATTACCGCTTATGATGTCACCGTGGCTGATCATCATGATGAAAAACTTTGTGAAGGCGATCCCGCATGAGATCACAGAGTCCGGCAAGATCGACGGCGCGGGGGATATGAAGATCTTTGTTTCACTGATTCTTCCGATGTTAAAACCGGCACTTGCGACGATCGGATTATTCCTTGCACTGGGATACTGGAATGAATGGTATCAGTCATCACTTTTCTTAAGCTCGAAAGTGGATGTAAAACCGTTACAGTATACATTATATGAAGTTGTAAATAAAATGGATCAGCTCAAAAACTCCGTTGCAGGACAGTATGTATCGTTAGCAGATATCCCGACCGAGGGAATCAAGATGGCAAATGCGATCCTTGCAACCGGACCGATCATTTTCCTGTATCCATTCGTTCAGAAATATTTCATCAGCGGTATTACCGTTGGAGCCGTAAAAGGCTGATCGATACGATTATCACTCTGCATGGGGCAGAGTCATAATAAAAGCAGATTTGTCTTAGGGAAAGACAGATCTGCTGCAAAAATAAATCATATGGAGGGTATGGTATGAAGAAAAGATTTAAGAGACTTGGGGCAATGTTACTCGCAGGTACAATGTTACTTGGCGCCACAGCCTGTGGCGGAGGAAGCAATTCTTCCACAACAGGAAATGCAGCAAAATCGGGAAAACAGTGCATCCACTACGGAAGCAGGGGGAACGACAAGTAGTGGTGACATTGACACATCCGAACATGTAGTGATCACTTATATGGTGACCGGTGATAAACCGGATGGACAGAAAGCAGAGCGTCTTGATGAGATGTTAGAAAAAACTGAATGCGATCCTGACCGAAAAAGTAAATGCAGAACTTGAGATTTATTACATCGGATGGACCGATTATCTCTCCAACTACAACCTGACACTGGCACAGATGGATGGTTCTGTCGACCTTGTCGGAACTGCATCTGACTGGCTCGATGCCTGGCCAAACGCAAAGAACGGAGCATTCTTAGAGCTTTCCGAGGATATGTTAAAGACCTACGCACCAAAGACATGGGAGAGCGTAAGCCAGGATCACTGGGATCTGTGTAAATATAACGGCTCGATCTATCTGATCCCGGAGGATAATTACGCACAGTGGACCAACCATGGATTTATCTATCGTCTTGACTGGGCAAAAGAAGCAGGACTGACAGATGGTGTCAAGAGCTGGGAAGACCTGACAACTTACTTTAAATATGTAAAAGAAACTTATCCGGATATCATTCCATGGGATTCTGACGGTACACAGTATGCTCAGATGGCAAACGGCTGGATCACCTCCCACAGCAATTTTGTTGCAATCGACGGTATCTGCTCAGGCGCATTATGGGGCGGTACAAAAGATGACCTTTACACGATCACAACACCTGCATACACAGACACAGATATGATGGTCGAGTATGCAAAATTAATGAAAGAATGGGATAACATCGGCGTATGGAAGACAGACGTATTGAACAATACCGCTTCCTCAAACCGTGATGATTACCGTATCGGTCGTGTTGCAGCAGAGCAGCACCACACACAGACCTGGACAGATCTGTGCAGTGCAACTCCGGCAAATACCATTTACCAGGATGACCCGGATGCAGAGTCAGGCTTCTTCTACTTCGGAGAAGAGACCGGAAACGTGGTAGCACTTTCCATCACACACGGTGCAATGGCAGTTTCCGCAGCAAGCAAGAACCCGGAAAGAGCACTGATGGTATATGATTTATTAAGAAATGACGAAGAATGCTACAGATTACTCTGCTATGGTATTGAAGGCGTATCTTACGAGATCAACGATGAGGGACTCCGCACAACTCCGGAGGGATACAACTCAGACACAGACAACATCAACGGTATGACCAACTGGTGGTGGGGACGTAACGACGATCTTGAAATCAGGGACGCTACAAGAAACTGGGATGCAATTGACAAACTTTACAGCGAGTATGATTCCTTAAAGATCGATTATCCGTATGGACAGTTTGTACCGGAAGTTGATGATATCCAGTCTAAGATCGATAACATCAACGAAGTATATACCAACTATACAAAACAGATCTCTTATGGTAAATATCAGGGAACTGCAGAGGAGATCGTTGCAGAGATGCAGGCAGCATTAAAACAGGCTGGTATTGAAGAAGTAACCGCAGCACTGCAGGAACAGTTTGATGCATTATACAAATAGGTATACAATAAAGGCATGATGTGCCGCTATTGAACAGAAGGTGTTGATTCTAAGAAATAGGGGATCAACACCTTTTGTTATAGGAAGGAACTGATACAAAAGGAACATTTTGGAAAAAGAGGAGAGATGACATGGGAAATTTTGAGATTAAAGACAATTTTTATCTGGATGGGAAACCGTTTCAGATCATATCGGGCGCAATTCATTATTTCAGAATCGTTCCGGAGTACTGGAAGGACAGACTTGAAAAATTAAAGGCAATGGGATGCAATACGGTGGAGACGTATATCCCGTGGAACATGCATGAACCGAAAAAAGGGGAATTCCACTTTGAGGGCATGCTTGACATAGAACGTTTTATAAAAACTGCGCAGGATTTAGGGTTATATGTGATCTTAAGACCGTCGCCGTACATTTGTGCGGAGTGGGAATTTGGCGGACTGCCGGCATGGCTGTTAGCGGAAGATGGAATGAAACTGCGCGTTTCCTATCCGCCGTTTTTAAAACATGTGCAGGATTACTATGATGTATTATTGAAAAAAATCGTGCCGTATCAGATCAATTACGGCGGACCGGTCATTTTGATGCAGGTCGAAAATGAATACGGATATTATGCAAACGACAGGGAATATCTGCTTGCAATGAAAGATAAAATGCAAAAAGGCGGTGTCGTTGTCCCGCTTGTCACTTCGGACGGACCGTTTGAAGAAAACTTAAACGGAGGTCATTTAGAAGGCGCGCTGCCGACCGGAAATTTTGGATCTAAGACAGAGGAGCGTTTTGAAGTCCTGAAAAAATATACGGACGGCGGGCCATTAATGTGCACGGAGTTCTGGGTAGGCTGGTTCGATCACTGGGGAAATGGCGGTCATATGACAGGCAATCTGGAGGAGAGCGTCAAGGACCTCGACAAAATGTTAGAACTCGGTCATGTCAATATTTATATGTTTGAGGGCGGTACGAATTTTGGATTTATGAATGGCTCGAACTACTATGATGAGCTGACCCCGGATGTGACATCGTATGACTATGATGCGCTATTGACGGAAGATGGACAGATCACGGAAAATACCGCAGATACCGCGACGTCATTGCAAAATACAGAGAGATACGAACGATCACATTTACGACTGAGATCAAAGGAAGGCATATGGAACACTGCAGGCAAAAGAAAAGGTAAGCCTGCTTTCGGTGCTGGATGACCTCAGTACTCCGGTGGAGAGCAGTTTTCCGCAGAGCATGGAAAAACTGGGGCAGAATTACGGCTATATTTTATATCATTCTACATTAGATACGGAGGAGAAACTCGAAAAACTCCGCCTGTGGGAGGCAAACGACCGTGCCAATATTTTTGTGGATCAAAAACCGGTCACAACACTGTACGATCTGGAACTTTTAAAAGAAAAAGAGCTGGATGTCACATTTGAAAGGGGAGCAGATTTTGATATCCTGATGGAAAATATGGGGCGTGTCAATTTCGGACCGCGCATGGAGCACCAGAGAAAAGGCATCGGTCAGTGCGTGCAGGTCAACGGACATATGCACAACCACTGGAAACAGTACACGCTGCCGCTCGACAATATCGAAAAAGTTGACTTTTCCAAAGAATACAAAGAAGGGCTGCCGGGATTTTACCGTTTTACGGTGGATATCGACGAGACAGCAGACACATTCCTGGATTTTGAGGGATGGGGAAAGGGCTGTGTCTTTGTAAACGGATTTAATATCGGAAGATTCTGGGAGATCGGACCGCAGAAAAGACTCTATATCCCGGCACCACTGCTGAAAAAGGGGGAAAACGAGATCATCGTATTTGAGACGGAGGGAAAGACCCGCGATACGATCGTGTTGAAGGATGAGCCGGATATTGGCTGAGTGTCCACGAAAATAAAAATCAAGTAATATGAATGGAGCAGGGTATGGCAGGATATTTATTTGTACACTTTACCGGGGAACAGAAGGACGGCGAGCAGATCTATTTTTCCGTGAGCCGGGACGGACTGCACTGGACGGATCTAAACGATGGAAAACCGGTACTGTATTCGCATATCGGCGAGTGCGGCGTGCGCGATCCGTTTCCGGTAAAAAATCCGCTGAATGGACGTTATTATCTGATCGCAACCGATCTTCGAATCGAAAAGGGTGAGGGCTGGCAGGCAGCGCAGGAGCGCGGCAGCAGGGATATCATCATCTGGGAATCAGAAGACCTTGTGCACTGGGAAAAGGAGCGCGCCCATACAGTCGGCATCCGTGAGGCTGGCTGTGTCTGGGCGCCGGAGGCTGTGTTTGACGAGGAAGAACAGGCATTTTTAGTCTTTTTTGCATCCAAAGTAAAATGTGATGGGGAAGAGACTGCAAAACACCGCATCTATGCCGCTTATACAAAGGATTTTGTCACATTTTCGGATACATTTTTGTATATGGAACGTGAGCGGGATGTGATCGATACCACGATTTTAAGGAGTAACGGAAAATATTACCGGATCTCAAAGGATGAGACCGACAGCAGGCTGATCTTAGAGGAGTCAGACAGTCTCCGCGGGGATTTTAAGCGGATCTCCTGCCCGGTTTTTGAAAAATTAAAAGGCGTGGAAGGCCCGGAGGGCTATCTTTTGCCGGAGGGCAGGAGCTGGTGTGTGATCGCAGACCAGTTTACCGAGGGAAAAGGGTATCTGCCGATGATCACGGAAGATCTGTCATCGGGTGATTTCACGATTTGGAAAAAGAAAAAATATGATCTTGGCGGGACGAAAAAAAAGACACGGCGGGGTGTTGGAATTAAGTGACGCAGAGTATGAGAGATTAATTAAGGCAGAAATGGAGGGGTAACATGTTATATCCACAGGAAAAATAAAGATTCGTGGGATCATTGATTTAAAACGGAAGTGTGGGAATTTTTGCACTTGGGACAACGGAGGAACCGGGGGATGCGGTGACATTGCCGGAGCAGATGGAGCCAATCGCAGTTCCGGCATCTTACAATGATCAGAAAGATGATATTGCTTACCGGAATCATTACGGTTATGCGTATTACCGGAGAAATATTACAGTGCCTTCTTATTACAAGGGACAGAGACTGGTGCTTCGCTTTGACGCAGTAACACATTTTGCAAAAATTTATCTGAATGGGGTATTGCTCACACAGCATAAAGGAGGATTTCTTCCATTTGAAGTGGATATCACTGACAAATTATGTGCAGGGGAGAGTGCAGAACTGGTCGTTGCTGTGGATAACCGCATTAATCACAGCACACTTCCGGTTGGAAATGAGGAGGGAACCTCATTTATGGGAGCAGACAATGCAGGAGTGCCGGGAGTTGAAGCTGCAAAACGCTGGAGAAAACCACAGAATCTTCCTAATTTTGATTTCTTTAATTATGCAGGGATCAACCGTCCGGTCAGAATTTATACGACACCGAAGGCGTATATCAAAGATGTAACGCTTGTGACAGATATCCGTGGAACAGATGGCATTGTGAATTATCAGGTTAAGACTTCAGATACAGATGGACAGGAAGTTGTACTGCAGATCTTAGATGCCAATGGAAATGAAGTGGCACAGGCAAAAGGCACTTCCGGGGAGATCGTGATACCGGATGCAAAACTGTGGGAGCCATATCCGGGAACACCGTATCTGTATACGGCAGCAGTCACGTTCGGTGATGATTATTATGAGGAGCCGTTTGGCGTGCGTACGGTGCGCGTGGAGGGGACTTCGTTTCTGATCAATGGAAAACCGTTTTATTTCAAAGGGTTTGGAAAACATGAGGATTCGGCATTTCATGGACGGGGTATGGATGTCTGTCTGGATGTTAAAGATGTCAATCTGATCCACTGGCTGCATGCAAATTCTTTCCGTACCAGCCATTATCCATATGCGGAAGAAATGTACCGCCTGTGCGACCGTGAAGGAATCGTGATCATCGACGAGGTTCCGGCAGTCGGGATCGGTGCCGGAGCAGGAATCAATCCTTATGAGACATTTCCTATCCGTGAACATCATGAACAGGTCATTAAGGACATGATCGCGCGTGACAAAAACCATCCATCCGTTGTTATGTGGTCACTTGGAAATGAACCGGATACGGAGAATTTTCCGGAGTCAGCATACGAGTATTGGCATTCACTCTACGAGCTGGCACATGAGACAGACCCTTCTGACCGTCCAGTCACCTTAGTCTGCTGTCAGAACAACTATGAAAAAGATATTGTCACAAGAAGCATGGATGTCGTCTGCATTAACCGTTACTATGGATGGTACAACCTGTCCGGAGATCTTGACGCTGCCTGCTATGGATTAAATCTTGAACTCGACTTCTGGGAGTCCCAGAATAAACCGGTCATGATCACCGAGTACGGTGCTGATGCCGTAGCCGGTATCCATGAGTGTGTGCCAGAGATGTTCTCGGAGGAATTTCAGGTGGAATTTTATAAGAGACAAAATGCACAGTTCGATAAGAGGAAGTTCTTTATCGGGGAGCATGTCTGGAACTTTGCGGACTTTGCGACCGTGCAGGGATGCATGAGAGTCGATGGTAATAAAAAGGGACTGTTTACGAGAGAGCGCAGACCGAAAATGGCGGCGCATTACTTTAAAGAGAGATGGGAGAGATACCTAATTTTGAGTATAAGGGCTAGGTGGTAAAGCACAAAGCGGGAGCCACAAACTAAAGGAGAAATCATGTCAAAAAATATTCGTGAAATCAACATCAACCAGATAAAGATCCACGACCCATTCTGGTCTGCCATGCAGCACCGCATGACAGACGCCGTCATTCCATTCAGGAGAAAGTATAAATGATGAAGTGCCGGGAGTGGAAAAAAGCC
>ENA-OQHF01001948-OQHF01001948.1-human-gut-metagenome-genome-assembly--contig:-NODE-1948-length-10837-cov-2.583754_pt1 | contig 10837 bp, 12 predicted proteins | sample MGYA00242559_ERZ504709 | MGnify/ENA primary metagenome ERZ504709 (study PRJEB26092, sample SAMD00036203) | human gut metagenome | host: Homo sapiens | study: EMG produced TPA metagenomics assembly of...
GGAACACTTTATGATTTATAGTAGTTTTTTATGTATTTTATCCTATTTAGGGATTTCATTATCCCGATCCGCTATTAAATCTGGATTGACCTGCGCTGTCTGATGGGCTTTCAGTGGGAATCATGTGGCCTGGAACTTTCAGCAAGGCATCAGCAGCTTTGCCCAAAGGGGGAATCAGCCATGTTTGCATTGCTGGCATTAGGTGGAGATATAGGTTGTTCAGGAGGTCCTACATTGGTTGGAATGGTATCAGGAGCTTTTGGGGATAACCTAAAGATGGGAATTTTAGCAGGAATTATTTTTCCAGTGTGCTACTTATAGGAGTCATTCTTTGCAGAAGACAAAAAGAAAATTACTAATTATAATACAGTAAAAAGCAGGCACTAAATATAGCTGCTTATTAAAATAAAAAAGAAAGTGAGAAAAAAGATGGAATTTTTGAAAAACAATCCTAAATGGATACGTCAACCAAAGCAGGTACAAATTAGTGAGGATAAAGTTGTAATTCTTACAGAAAGGGGTATCCGACTTATGGGCACGCACTTATTATGGTTTTCAAAATGATAATGCTCCAGTATTTCAAGTTGAAACAACGGACAAGTACTTTTCTTTTATTGTTAAAACAGAATTCGAGAGTACCTGTCGTTTTGACCAGTGTGGTGTGGCTATGTATTTAAATAGTGATAATTGGTTTAAGGCATCTATAGAATATGAGAATGAAAAAAATACAGCGATTGGGAAGCGTTGTAACCAATCATGGATATTCTGACTGGGCAACAACAGACATATCCTCTGATATTAAAAGTATGTGGTATCGTTTTTCACGAAGGGACAGTGACTACTGTATTGAATGCAGTGAGGATGGCATAAATTTCAGACAAATGCGTATTTTCCATATGTGGGAAGGTGCAGAAAAAATTACTTATGGAATATATGCATGCAGCCCGACAGAAGGCTCATATAAGGCAACATTTTCAAATATGCAGATTACGGAATGTAAATGGGAATCAGATGCAGACTGGCGTGATTGATGATATGATTTCTAAAGATAAATCTTATATGAGAATCATTATCAGTTAAATTGAATAATAAATATAAGCCAAAAATAATCCCCGAAAAATTTTAGAATTTTTGGGGATTATTTAACATTATAAATAAAGAGTGTCCTCTGCATCCACCCATATTTGCATCGTTCCATCAAGATACAATCTTGCATATTCAAGTGGTTCATCAATGGCAAGTGCGTTTAATGAACAGACTGATCCGGGGGTGGTTTATAAATCCTTCTCAGCTTCCCAACAGTCAATGCGGAGCATATAGCCAGCACTGGTATATACATCAATGCTGTTGCGTTGTGGATTGTATTCTGCAAATATTGTTCTCATCGTAACTTATCTCTTCTTATCGTTGAATCAATTATTCGTTACAAAAATCAGAAGCATTTCAATCAGTTCACCATGTCACTTTTATTTTGTGTTATACTGTTTTATATAATTTTCTTGCCCTTATCAGAGTTCGTAAATTCATATGGGAAGATATAACATAAGGGAAAGCTCACATGCGATAAACTTAGTGTTTTCAAGGGCTTGAGAGATATTTGATAACAAAATATAATAGTTATTAAATCCCTTGGAATAGATAAAATCTCAATTCCAGTTTGCCAGATTCATATCTAACAGGTAGAACAGATTTTTTTATAGATAAGATGATGCTGGGGCAAATAAAGTTTTTTATCGTTCTATCATTGATAGTACCTTGAAAAATTGCACAAAGATCGGACATTTTTTTGTGACTTTGGGAGAAAATCAGAAAATCTTAGTATGCCTGTTAATTTAAAAAATTCTGAATAATAACTTCCTCTGCATTCTTCCTCTGTAAGTCCAAGTGTACGAAGTTTCAGAAGCTGTTCATCTATAATGGCTTACCGCCAATGTTTGTTAGTGATTTCCCGCACAGCCATGCTTATCCTCGCCACAATGATGCTCTCCGCATGAATGACCATCCTCATGATCGTGGTGTGTACAGTGAACATCCGGATTGTATGTCAGATTGCCTTCAAGATATGCTTTTACAGCTTCGTCTGCATCACCTGATACTCCACCGAACAGTTTTATTCCCGCAGCAGCAAGTGCAGCCTGTGCTCCTCCACCGATGCCACCACAGATCAGAACATCTATATCTGTTGAATTAAGAAATCCTGCAAGTGCACCATGTCCCTGTCCGTTTGTGTCCACAACCTGTGTGTTAACAATTTTGTTGTCCTCAAGATCGTACACTTTAAACTGCTCTGTGTGTCCGAAATGCTGAAAAATCTGTCCGTTTTCGTATGTCACTGCTATTCTCATTTTATCCTGTCTCCTTTATGATTTCTGTTTTACTGCTTGTTATTATAGTTACATATCACAATCCTATCTGTGATAGTCACATTTCTGGCACTGTTTCATCTCATTTTCCACATCTTCCTTATAGAAAATATCTGACCACCGGCAGATACTCTGCAATATCGGAACAACCGAATTTCCTTTTCCTGTAAGTGAATACTCAACTCTCGGCGGTATCTCATCATATGATTTCCGGTCAACAATACCATCGGCTATGAGATCTTTTAACGTTGCTGCTAAAACTGCGTCTGTGATGTTATACATTTCTTTCCGTATCTCGCTGTAACGCAGTTTTTTGCTGGCGGAAAGCACGCATATAATACGCGATTTCCATTTGCCACCAAAGACCGTATTCAAGCGGGCAACGGATATCAGCCTCTAAATTTTTTTCTGTATTCTGCCATAAAAAACACCATTTTTCACACTAATCACCTTCAGGTTTTTGGTAACTGCTCAAAATCTCTGAGCCAATTACATATATTATAACCTGAAAGTAATCTTTTTTGAAGTAACTATGAAATTTATTAGCAGGTTTTAAATTTCTTTTTTATTATCTGCTCCCGTTGTTGTTAAATGAAAACCAACCCATTGCGCATTTCCCCTGCCTGTGATACCATAATGAGCAAATTTGCCATCATTTTTTTAACCAGCACAAAAGACTTTTGCAGGAAGGAATCCCCTATGAAAAAGCACAAAAGCATTACCATCCTTCTGATGTGTATGTTACTCCTCGTGTCTGTCTGCGCAGGCATTTTATTTGGAAGCGTGAATATTGCATTCAAAGATATCTTAAATTGTCTGACCGGGACAGACCGCAGTTCTACTTCTTATATTTTAATCACTACCGTGCGCATTCCGCGCGTGCTCGGCGGACTTTTTGCCGGGATCGGGCTGTCCTGTTCGGGTGTGATCTTACAGGGCGTAATGAACAATTCGCTGGCAAGCCCAAGCACGATCGGTGTCAATTCCGGCTCCGGTTTTGCGGTCATGCTCGCCATGATCTTTTTCCCGGCAAACTCATTTACACTTCCGGTCTTTGCGTTTTGCGGCGCCCTGATCACCACACTGCTGATCTTTTTTCTGGCTGCGCTCTCAGACAGTTCAAGGACTACGATCATTCTTGCCGGAATTACAGTCTCAAGTTTTTTAAGTGCAGGCATCAATACGATCAAACTTTTAAATACGGATATCACGGTGAATCTGACGTCTTTTCTGATCGGTTCCCTCTCCGGGCTTACCCTAAGCAGGCTGATCCTGCCGTGCCTCTGTATTGCTATTGCATTCTTTGTTTCCTTGTTTCTCGCACAGCCATTAAATATGCTCGGGCTTGGGGATGACATCGCGCGCTCCCTCGGACTGCGCGTTTCACTCACCCGCTTTTTGCTTCTGTCCCTCGCAAGCATCCTTGCCGGATGTGTCGTCAGTTTCGCCGGTCTGCTCGGCTTTATCGGACTGATCATCCCGCATATCTGCAGGCGGCTTTTTGGCAATGATGCACGTTTTCTTTTGCCGTGCTCCGCACTTTTGGGCGGCAGTTTTGTACTGTTATGTGACCTGCTCGGACGAATACTCTTCTCTCCGTTTGAGCTGCCCGCCGGGATTATCATGTCGTTCGTCGGCGGACCGTTTTTCCTGTATCTGTTACTGAAAAAGAAAGGAGGGCGCAGAGTCCATGCTTGAATTTCGCAATGTTTCCGTTTCCTGTCAGCACACGCCGATCTTAAACGACATCTCATTAACTTTCCGTGACGGGGAGATCACCACGATCCTTGGCCCGAACGGCTGCGGCAAGACTACCCTGGTCCAGTGCTTAAACGGTGCTTCCACGGTGACCGCCGGACAGATATTCTTAAACGGACAGGATTTTCTTAAAATTTCCCCGAAAGAACGTGCAAGAGAAATTTCCCTGCTCCCACAGGTCCGCACGATCATTCCTGCTATTCCGGTTAAAATGCTTGTGGAACACGGGCGCTTTCCTTATCTTGGATTTTCCCGCCGGAAATCAAAGGAGGACACTGAAATTGTAAACCGTGCCATGGAATTTACCCACATCAGCCAGTATGCCGACCAGTATGTCGACACGCTCTCCGGCGGTATCAGACAGCGCGTGTTTTTTGCCATGGTGTTAGCGCAGGATTGTGATTACATCGTGTTGGACGAGCCGACCACCTATCTCGACCTGACCGGGCAGCGCGAATTTTACGCCATGATAAAGGAATTAAAAAAACAGGGAAAAACGATTATTCTGATCTTACATGATCTGAGTCAGGCGGTGCGCATCTCAGATACGCTGGTTGTCATGAACCGCGCCGGTTCCAGATCTCTTGATAAAGCAGCGCATGCCGGTACAGACTCTGATGTTAAAGCAACTGATTTTCCCGGCAGCATCGCCATGGTTAGCACGCCCCAGGAGTGTCTGCAGTCGCATGTGATCGAGGATGTGTTTCAGACAAGCTGGAAAAGGTTTACGGATGAAGATGGGGAGTATTACTTTTTGAGTAATACTCTTTTTGTATGAATTTTTCTTGACATATGGATTAAAATTATGTATTTTTATTTTGCATTTGATTGTGCGCAATTTAATTGTTTTAAATCTTTTATTTTGAAAGGAAACTTTTACTATGAATTTTTATGATTATGAAGCAGAGGATGCAGGATTTGAGATTCTTGATTTCCCATGTAATCAGTTTGGAAACCAGGCACTTGGAACAACCGAGGAGATCGCATCTTTCTGCGACGCAAAATTTGGAATTACCTTTAAACTTTTTTCCAAAATTGAAGTAAATGGAGAAAATACGCATCCGCTGTACAAATATCTGAAAGAACAAAAAGGTTTCGGAGGATTTGATCCAAACCACCCTCTCACCCCGCTGCTCGAAAGCGGATTATACCGCACCCAGCCGGATTTCCGTAACACCCCTGATATCAAGTGGAACTTTACGAAGTTTCTGATCGACCGGGATGGAAATGTGGTAGAACGGTTTGAGCCTACCACCTTTTAGCATTTCTATCCATGTATCATCTGAAATCAATTCTGCTTTATAGGATGTTTTGAGCACTTCACGCGGCGAACCCGCAATAAAACCCGTCATTGCATAATATTCTACCAGTATATCCTTCATAACTTTCCATGCCAGATCAAATGTGATGCTAAATTTTGCACTGGTTCCACTCAATACAAAAGAATCCGAAAGATCCCGCTGTTTTGCTTCTGCAAGTGCATCAAAATCCTTCACACCGGACACGGCAACATCAATGTCACTTCTCTCCCGTGCTGTTCCTTTCGCTCTGGAGCCAAATAAGATCACCTCCACCGCCGAAAAATGTCTGCAAAGTTCTGCAACCGCCTGTATTACTTCTTCTGCCCTCACAAATACTACCTGCCTTTTTCACATATTGAAATCATTTTAGCAGACGTTGCCGGCAATAGCAACGATTGCCTTTGACGTGTATTTATGTTTTAATATGAACACTTAAAGATTTTTCGCCAGCAGAACGGAGCGTACAGGTCTTTATTGACAGTTATTTTCTGAATGAAACAGGTCTGATCAGTGTGCATCCAAATGAAAATACGGCTACCGTATTGTTAAAAACAAAAGATTTGTTACAGATCATAAAAGAACACGGAAACGCCGTTGATGTTGTTTCCATCTAATCAGATAATATACAAAAAGGAAGCACACTCTGCTTTAAACGTGATCCATTCACTGCAGCATGCTTCCTCTTTTTTTAACTTACAACTCCATCTCTGCCGTCTCCCCGATCACAATGACCGCCGGGGACTGCATTCCGGATTCTTTACTTTTTCTGCAATATCAAAAAGTGTTCCTCGCACACTTACCGTTTTTCCATCAAAATTTCCCTGCACCACTGCTGCCGGTGTTTCCGGAGATTTTCCATACTCCATCAGCCGTCCGGCCAGTTTTGAAAGCTGGTGCATTCCCATCAGAAATACAAGCGTGCCCTCCACTGCCACAAGTTCTTTTAGTCCTTCCGGCAGACTGTCCGCAGTGCCTTTCGTATGTGCCGTCACCACATGAAACTGCGGCTTTTCCACGGTGTGTTACCGGATTCCTGCTGCCGCCGGAACCGCAATGGCAGATGTGATTCCCGGCACTTCTGTCACCGGGATTCCTTTCGCCTTTAACGCTTCCATTTCCTCACTGCCTCTGCCGAAAACAAACGGATCTCCGCCTTTTAAGCGCACCACGCGTTTGCCTTTCTTCGCATGTTCGATCAGGATCGCATTGATTTCTTCCTGTTCCCTGCTATGTACACCGATCCGTTTCCCGACATAAATTTTTTCACAGCTCTCCGAAGCGTGATCTAACAGACGCGCATCGATCAGATCGTCATAGACAAGCACCTCGGCTCTCCGTATTGCATTTAAACCGCGCAGTGTGATCAGGTCATATGCACCGCAGCCCGCACCGACGAGCGTTACCATGCCTGTACTGACGATTTTCCCTAATCCAGTCTGTTCCGCACTCTGGCAATAATCTCTGATCCGCTGCCTCGTCTCTTCCTCATCCGGCACGCGGTTTTCATCCATGCAAAGCTGTGCTGTCTCTTTCAAAAATCTGGCTCTGATCCTGTCATCTGCAATCATTTTTTTGCAGGTTCCCGGATTGATTCTAAATAATCAAGGATCTCTTCCATCTGATTTGGAAGTTCCCTCGCCATGCGGCTTCTTAATTCTGCCGCGATCTGCGGACTGGCTCCTGCGGTGGAGATTCCCGCGGTCAGTTTTCCTTCTTTCACAAGAGACGGAAATAGAAAACCGCAGTAATCTTTGTCATCCACCACATTGACTAAAATTCCTTTTTCCTGACACAGTGCGCTGATCCTGTGGTTTAATTCCCTATCATCGGTTGCCGCAATGACAAATGCACAGCCCTCGATATCCTCCGGCACAAAGGGACGCTCCTCACACATAAATGCCGGATCCTGTTTTAATTTGTCCATAATATCCGGTGCTATTATGGTAATCTTTGCACCGAACGGCTTCACCTTTTCTGCCTTGTGTGCTGCAATCCTGCCGCCACCCACGATCAGGCCTTTTTTATTTTCTATATCAATAAAAAACGGAAAATATGCCATTTTCAAACCAAACCTTTCTCACTCCGCCTCCGGGTACAGAATATCTGCCAGCTGCTTATAAGCCTCTCCCCATTTTGCATTCGGTTTTAAGTTGAATAAGCGCTTATCAAGGATATAATAATGATCATTTTTCACAGCGGTCAGGGATGCCCATGCCGGGTTTGATGTCAGAAGATCTTCCACATTTTTCATGGCGGCATCGCTGTCATTTCCCTGAATTGTCACAAAAATATACTGTGGATCAGCCGCAATGATCGCCTCCATGCTGAGGTCATCTAACAGGCTCTCGTCGCTGTCTGCGATATTCACACATCCAAGGTCTGCCAACATTTCCCCGCAGACATTTCCGTCACTGCCCTTGGCCTTTACATTGCTTGATGCTGCCCGAAGGAATAATACAGTCGGATTACTGCCGTCCGCTCTCTGCTTCATTGCCTCTACTTCTTTCTGCACATCAAGACCATTTTTCTGATAGAGATCATCTCTGCCGGTGATCTGTGTACAGATGGAAAGCATATTTAAATAATCATCAAAATTTGCAACGTCAAAATAGGCAACGGTAATTCCTGCCTGTGTCAGTGTTTCCTCCATTGCAACGTCTGCATCCGTATTTGCACTCGCGATCACAAAATCAGGCTCCGCTGCAATGAGCTGCTCGACATCCGGCTCCAAAATGCTGCCAAGATTTACCACACTCTCATCAAGGTCTAAACCAAGGCTCTCCCAGGAATCATTTGCTGCTGCAACAACATTTCCGCCTGCTAACATCCATACATCCGTAAAACTTCCGATCAGCGTTGCCACACGATCAGCAGATTTCACTGTCACCTCACGTCCGAGATCATCGGTAAAAGTATAACCCTGTGTCTGTGTTTCGGTATTTGTTTCCAATGTCTCAGTCCCGGCTTCTGATGATCCAGCGTCTACTTCCAGTGTCTCAGACAGTTCCATATCTGCTTTACTGTCTGTTTTCTGCTCAGCCACAGCCGGCACATTCCCTGCTGTTTCATCTGCGGAAGTCTCCTTTGCTCCCCCGCAGCCGGCAGAAAGAAGCAGCGCTGCAAGCACGCCTGTCAGTGCCAGTTTCTGATAAATTTTTTTCATGTTTTTCATCCTCCGTAAGTTGTTTCTACATTTTTGACATTATATTTTTTGTTGCTTTTTTTGTCAACTATACAGGTCTCGCAGAGGGATTAAAATTTCAAGGCATAAATTTGACTTTTTCATCATTAATTGCTATAGTGGGAAACGTTCCATACAAATGCTAGGGGTGCTGTTTATACCATATGGTATTGACAACGTGCTGAGAGATGATTTCATCGACCCTTATTACTTGACCCGGATAATACCGGCGTAAGGAAGCGTTTTCTTTTACTTTATTCTGGTAAGAAACAATCCCCCGTGTTTGTAGACAATAAAATGTACGCTCCGCGAACATTCTATTATCATGAATTAGGATTCTGGTGTCAAAAGGTGGCTCACAACTTAGCGATTGTCAAATTGCACAAAGTTGGGACTCGTTTTGTGACTTTGGGAGAAAATTAGAAAATCTTAGTATGCCTGTTAATGCATAGTGTTTTGCTGCCATGGATGTCAGCAAAAGTCTTAACGTCCCATGGACGGGACGTTTAAGACGTACACATCACTCCTGGAAAATCTAAATCAGGCATACTTAGTTTTTCTTATTTTCGGACAGCGGAACAAAATAGATCCGACTTTGTGCAACTTGACAGTCAAAAATTGAAAACCACCTTTTGATACCAGAATCAAATCAGGAAAACAAGGAGGATTTATGAATAACTTTTTTGCTACACCGGAAGGAGCCTGGGGAGACGGCTCCGTACATCTTACAGTCACGGGAATCGTGATCGTCGTCGTTATCATCGCATTACTGCTCATCGTTGCAGCGTTTGTGCGTCAGAAGAATGCAAGCCGCAAGGCAGCACTGACCACCAAACAACTCGTCTACTCTGCAGTTGCTATCGCACTTGCCGTGGTATGTTCCATGATCAAATTGTTTGAGATGCCGATGGGTGGTTCCGTCACATTACTTTCCATGCTTTTTATTGTTTTAATCGCATACTGGTATGGCCCTTATGTCGGCATCATGACAGCCGTTGCATATGGTCTGGTACAGTTTGTAACGGAACCGATCTTCTACACGATCCCACAGATGCTGCTTGACTATCCGCTCGCATTCGGTGCGCTTGGTCTTGCCGGATTTTTCAATAAGAAAAAATGGGGACTTCAGATTGGATATGTAGTCGGCGTTTTCGGACGTTTCATCTTTTCCACGATCTCTGGCATTGTATTTTTCGCATCCTATGCACCGGAAGGCATGAACCCGATCCTTTATTCTTTAGGATATCAGGCCTCCTATCTGGTACCGGAAGCAGTCATTACACTGATCATTATCAGCATACCGCCGGTTGCCAAAGCACTGGCACACGTAAAACAGAATGCAGTAGAAGCATAAAATCAAAAAAACAGCCATACCGTTTTTATTTCAAAGCGGTACGACTGTTTTTTAGTTCTTTTATGTATTAATCTAACAGCATCTGCACGCATCCATACATTCCTGCATCATTTCCAAGTCCTGCAGGCACAAACTTTGTGTTGCGGCAGGCATGGAAGGATGTCTCCACAAAATGCTTCTGGATGCTCTCGATCAGGATACTTCCTGCTTTGGAAACACCACCACCGATGACAACAACTTCCGGGTCAACCACACATGCAATATTAGATAAGGTAGATCCTAAGATTCCGCAGACTTCATCCACTAAACCAGTGCCACTGCATCTCCGCTCTTTTGCCTCATCAAACACATCTTTTGCAGTCATGTTCCGGGAAGTTTCTAAGGCTTGTCTCATCGTTGGTCTTAGCAAGTTTCTCTTTGCCACACGTACGATACCGGTTGCGGAAGTGTACTGCTCTAAGCATCCGTACTGTCCACAGTTACATGCCTCGATCTCATCATGATTTACGGTAATATGTCCGATCTCACCGCCTGCTCCGTTAAATCCTGCAACGACCTTTCCATCTACGATGATACCGCCGCCGACACCGGTTCCAAGTGTTACCATGATAACGTCTTTACAGCCTTTTGCTGCACCCTGCCACATCTCTCCGAGAGCTGCAACGTTGGCATCATTTCCTGCTTTGACCTTAAGACCTGTCAGATTTCCGAGTTCTTCCTCTACATTCACGATTCCCCAGCCTAAGTTTACACAGCGGTTTACAACACCGTTTGCTCTTAACCGGACCTGGAACACCGATTCCAACACCCTGTACATCATCTTTGCTGATGCCTTCCTGTGCCAGTTTATTATCAACTGCCTGTGCGATATCAGACAGGA
>ENA-OQHF01001952-OQHF01001952.1-human-gut-metagenome-genome-assembly--contig:-NODE-1952-length-10818-cov-4.602376_pt1 | contig 10818 bp, 8 predicted proteins | sample MGYA00242559_ERZ504709 | MGnify/ENA primary metagenome ERZ504709 (study PRJEB26092, sample SAMD00036203) | human gut metagenome | host: Homo sapiens | study: EMG produced TPA metagenomics assembly of...
ATCTCTATCGGCATATCTCATCTACGATTCTCCTATCATCTTACAGTAAGAACATCTTTACTGCGATCAATGCTCCAATAACTACAAATGCAAGCATACATTTCTTATCTGGTTTAAAGACTTTAAAATCAAATACAATAAGAAAGCGATCACTGCTAACATTGCAACATATATGTATGGAAATTCTTCTGGAAAGAATCTTCGAAGCTGATATACGATCGGAATGATCAGTGCAACCGATGTAATTGGCAATCCCTGATAATGTTTTCTTCTGGAACTGCTGTGTGCCTGACGCTGTTCTTCTGTAACATTAAAATATGCCAGACGAATAACTCCGCCTAAAACATAACACATATAAATGATCCTTGCATACCATTGGTCCATTCCAAGGCAGTAACCGATCACAACCGGATACACTCCAAAACAGACAAGATCACATAAAGAATCAATCTCGATTCCAAACTTCTTGGCGTCTTCGCTTCTCTTGATCATCTTTGCGATCGTTCCATCATACATATCTGTTAATCCTGAGATCATCAAACATAAAATTGCGATCTTAAAGTTTCCATTGAATGCCTGTGACATTCCAAATACTGCACTGACAACTCCTAAATATGTCAGTATTACAGATGCATTATAAAATCCTATCATACCTTTTTCCCTCTATTCTTTACGCTTTATCGTAACATGTGCGACTCCTGTCATCACTGCACTGATCAATACCAGTGCATAATAACTGATTCCTCGGCTTAACAGCATTGCCGGATATAATAATCCGCCAACAAAAATCTTCTTAAAGATATTTAAAAATAAGCCTTCACTGATTCCCATTCCGCCTGGCAACGGAAGCATATCCACAGAAATTGAAATAACACTCTGTAAAGCAACTACATCAATAAATCCTAATGCAGAAAGTCCCATTGCTCTGTATACAAGATATGTAATTGAAAAATGGATCAGTCTCTGAATCAATGTGACAACGAACATCCGAAAAATAAAAATCCGATGTCCTTGAATGATTGCTGCTGCTTTATGATACTCGATCATAGAATTCTGAAGTTTTTCAAGACGTTCTTCTTTTTTCTTTAAAATATGGAACTTTTCTAATTTCTGAAACAGCCATAGCACGATTTTGGATGCTAACGTTGGCTCAAATACAAGAATCAGCATGAACGCAACACAAAACACATTCAATGCCATTCCAAGGTAAAAGAAGAATGCTGCCTTCCCAATATATTCTGCCACAAGAAAATGACGAAATAAAAAGATCAGTGCTCCTAAAAATACCAGAACAAATTTATATAAAATGGTAACGATCATCAAAATGACGGTTCCCACGGATATGTCAACTTTATCGCGGTTCATGTAGTAAAGCTGCATTGGCTGTCCGCCAGTTGCAGACGGTGTAATACAACTGAAAAAGAAACCTACAAACGAATATTTGACGCAATTTCTCTTCGGCACATCATTGTAATGAAGCATCCGTAGCATGCGATAAATAATATACGACTCGCAGCACACAAACACAACGATCATAACCAATCCCGCAATATAATATGCAGGTTTTACTGATTTTAGAACTTCCACCAGCTCAGAAAGTTCCTTTCCTTTCAATACGGCATATGCAGTCAATCCAAATAATGCAAAGAAAAAGACTGTATTACCGATGACTTTTTTCTTATTCTTCATCTTTCCTACCCTTTGATCTCCGATAATTTTCCTTTGTATTTCACAGATCTTCTCTCTAAACCAACTCGTTGGTTGATCTTCTCAAACACCTTCCAGAGTCCTTGATACAAATTGGTCTTTCTTCCGATCAGATAACAAACTTCACTTAAAATGATTCCGCCAAACACATCTATGATATAATGCTGCTTGGTTACCTGCGTGGAAATACAGACTAAAATTGCAAAAACAAGTGAAAATCTCTGATACCACACTGGAATCTTCTTCTGATGCCTGATTCCAATATAACAAAACCAGCTTACCAAACAGTGAATCGATGGAAATAAGTTTGCCGATTGATCGATCGAATACACAAATCGTAATGCCTGATCCCAAAATCCTGTTCCTGTGATCTCTGGTCTTACCAGCGTTGTTGGCAAAAAGACAAAGAAAATCCCACATACGATCCTTGACAGATAATCTGCTGTCAAAAATCTATACATATGTTCTCTACTGATTCTCGCAGTCATAATGTAGTTCACAACCCAAAACACATAACATATCAAATAAATACTTGTAAATTCTGGGATCACCGGTACCATCCGGTCAAATGCTGTTGTAAAATCATGATGATATAATCCTTTACAAAGCACCATTGTTCCACTGTAAACCAACGTATTCAGTACTAACGCTGTGATCAGCGGAATGATAGAATACTTCGGAATCCATCTCAGAACATAATCTTTTTTCTGATTCATATGTCTGCTCCTTCCAATGATCTATCCTCTTTCTTTTCTCTCTTATGGTTCTTCCATATATCAAAGAATCATGTCAATTCTGACATGATTCTTGTACTATTATATCTTTTCTCTTTTTAAAAGTAAAGGAAAGCGGTCATATTTAATAGTTTTGTAAGATTTACTCTGCTTTCTTTTTTCTTCTATTGAAGAGTCCATAAATACATGGAACCACTAATAATGTTAGTAAAGTTCCATAAATCAAACCACCGATCGTAACGATCGCCATCGGCTGCATCATCTCGGCACCTTGCCCTAAACCAATCGCCATTGTAGATAATCCAAGGATCGTTGTAAGGGCTGTCATCAAGATCGGGCGTACACGCATCGTACCTGCTGTCAGGATTGCTTCTTCAAATTCGTATCCCGATTCTCTTAACTGATTGATCGTATCTACCAGCACGATACCATTATTTACAATGATACCTGCAAGCATAACAAATCCGATCATTGCGATCGCACTTAAGTCTTTTCCAGTGATCAGCAGTCCTAAGAATCCTCCTGTAAATGCCATTGGAATCGTAAATAAAATGATAAATGGCGATTTCAGTGACTGGAACTGTGCTACCATGATCAAATACATAAATGCTACTGCCAGCAATAACATCAGGCCAATCTGTCCTGTTGTTTCCTGAATGGATTCCATCTCACCTTTCATTGTAATACTGTATCCTTTTGGTGCATTGTATTTCTTAATCTTCTTTTGTACAGCACTGCTGACTTTTCCTACATTGTAGCCATCTTTGATCTCTGATGTTACACTCAATGTTCTTTCCTGCTGGTTTCTATTAATAGAAGATAAACTGTCACTATTTCTGAAGTTCGCTACCTGATCCAATGTAACTTCTTTTTCTTTTCCACTTACTGTTCCTGTAAGTTTCACTTTCTTAAGATCATCTCTTGTCAGTGTATTCTTTGCACTATTTCCAACATTGACACTATACTCTTTTTCATTGATCGTGATCGTTGTTGCTTCACTGGCATCTTTTAATTTCTCACTTAACTGTTGATAGATCGTTGCAACTGTTAAACCATTTTTTACTGCCTTTTTCTTGTCTACCACAACATGAAGATCTGGTGTTGTCTCTTCACTTCCATTCGAAATGTTCTGTGTTCCTTTCGTATCCTCTACGATCTGGGCAATATCTTTTCCTATAGATCTTAATTTATTTAAATCATTTCCTTTGATCTGTACAGAAATACCGCTTCCACCAAGTGCACTCATATCCATACTAGATTCCTGCACCTCAACCTCACAATCAAATTTCTTTGTTTTCTTTAGAATTTCTTTCTTGATCTCTTTGTTTGTATGTTTCTTCTTTTCTTTTAATAAAACATACATACTGGATTGGTCTTCATTTGAAGATCCTCCTGATGTCATTGAAGAGATTCCAGAAGAGCCAGAGGATATCATTCCTGCTACACTATCAACATCTTTGATCTCTTTTACTTTCTTCATTACTGTATCTGTCATTGATGCTGTTTCTTCCATTGAAGATTCCTGTGGCATTTTGATCGTCATCGTCATCTGTGTGCTGTCCATGCTTGGCATTAAAGAACTTCCAATATTCATTGCTCCAAAAATACTTCCCGCGAACAGTGCGAGTGTTACAGCTACTACAATAATCTTACGATTTAACAACCTTGTCATAACTTTACGGTATAATATCTGCAGTTTATTGATCACTTTACTATCTTTTTGTGTGACTTTGTTGAGTACTCCAGCTGACATCATTGGCACAAATGTCACCGCTACGATCAGGCTGGCTACCAGAGAGTAACCGATGGTTAGTCCCATATCCACAAAGAGCTGTTTTGTAAGCCCTGTCGTGAATACGATCGGCAGGAATACAGAAATTGTTGTTAGTGTCGAAGATGTGATCGCTCCTGCAACCCCTCTTGCTCCTGTGATCGCTGCTTCTTTAACTGGAACTCCTTCTTTTCTTAATCGATAGATATTCTCAATAACTACGATTGAGTTGTCCACAAGCATTCCCACTCCAAGTGCGAGTCCCGACAAGGAGATTACATTTAGCGTAATTCCTGTAAAGTACATCAACACCACCGCAAAAATGACACTTAATGGAATGGAGCATGCAATAACGATCGTCGGTCTGACGTCTTTCAAAAATAATAATAGGATAAAGACTGCAAGGATTGCTCCCATTAACAGATTCTGGATGACAGAACCTGTCACCATATCAATGTATACACCCTGATCCATAATATTAACATAATGGAATCCTTTATTTTCTTTGGTAAGTGTCTTCATCTTCGCTGCAACTTTGTCTGCTACATCAGCTGTAGAATAATTATTCTGTTTCTGGACTGTTAATACAACACCGTTATTTCCATTCACACGACAATATGTATCTGCTGAGTTATCTACAATCGCTACGTCTGCTACATCACAAAGTTTGACCGGTGGGATTCCTTTGATTCCAAGATCTAATAATTCCATATTGGCAAGATCTTTTTGATTCGTCACCTTATCTCCAACACGTACCAGATACTGTGTATTCCCTTCACTGATATATCCTGCCGGCATCTCAAAGTTCTGTGCTGTTAACAGTGCTTTGACATTCGCAACTGTCAGCTTATTCTTAATATTTGCAGCTTCTTTTGCCTGCTCTTTGCTGGAATCAAGTTGCTGCTGGCTGGAATTCAACTGTGCTTCTCCCTGTGCCAGTTTGATCTCCCCATCATTCATCTTCTGGGTTGCCGTTGCTGATTGTACATTAAACTGTGTCAGTTTAGAATTGATCGTTTTCTTTCCTTTTTAATCTGTTTTAATGCATTGTTTAATGTTTTTAAATTCTTATCCAATGCTTTGATCGAACTTTTTGCTGTTGTCTCCTGCTTTTTCAGTTCTTCGATCTGAGCCGCAAGCTGCATCTTTGTTGCTGCATCCGGAACTTGTTTTGCCTGTTCTTCCATCTTGGCGATCTGTGTTTTTAATGTCTTGAGGGATGTCTGCAACGATTGTTTCTGCACCTTCAAATTCGTGATTGAACTCGTTACCTGCACCTCTTTCTGAGCAAGACTTAACTGTCCATCCGTAAGTGCAGTCTGAGCTTTCGCAAGCTGAGTATTAGCCTTTGTTCTCTGTGCATCTAATGTGTTCTTTCCAGATTCCATCTGGGCTCTTGCCTGATCAATCTTATTTTGAGCTTCATCAAACTGACCATTCAATGCCTTCTCGATCTTCTCATTTAATTTATTGATCTTCTTCTCGCTGATGATCGCATTGATCTGTTCTGTTACAAGTCCTGTACTACTTACGGATGCGACTCCGTCAACAGCTTCTAAAGATGGTGCAACCTTATCATTGATCAACTCTGATAATTCCGTATTACTTAACTTATCAGAATCCATAGCTGTTACCATAACCGGCATCATATCTGGATTTAATTTCACGATCGTTGGATTGCCTACTTCGTCTGGCCAGTAGCCTTTGATCATGTCAAGCTTCTCTCTCATATCAAGAGATACTGCATTCATATCCGTGTCACCTTCAAATTCCAAAATGACCATTGACATATTCTCACTGGAAATTGAATTAACTTCTTTGATATTTGAAATCGTTGCCATTGATTGTTCCACTGGTTTTGTAACTGTCGTTTCCACAGTCTCCGGAGATGCTCCCTGATATGTCGTCATAACGATTGCATATGGCAGTTCCATACTTGGAAGCAAGTCTGTTGTCATCTTTGTAAATGACACGATTCCTAAAATGATAACTAGTACAACCGCTACAATGACTGTATACGGTTTCTTTACGCTGAATTTTGAGATCATTTTCTTACCTTTCTCATATTTCTTTTCTTATTCCTTATTTGTCTCTTTTGATTACTATTTTGATAACCAAAGTAATTTAATGATATTCCTGTTTCTTAAAGAAGTCAATCACTTTTATTGATAATTGTCAATTAATGTATCGGATTGTGAACTTTTTTTCACACAACAAAAAGAAACCAGAATACATCTTCTTATGTACTCTGGCTTCTGTATATTCTTGATCTCTTATTCTACACTGTAGTTTGGTGCTTCTTTTGTGATATGGATGTCATGTGGATGACTTTCTTTTAAGGATGCAGCAGAAATCTTAACAAATTCTCCTGTCTCCTGTAATGTCTTGATATCTTTTGCTCCACAATATCCCATTCCAGAACGAAGACCACCCATCATCTGGAAGATTGTGTCTTCAACAGTTCCTTTATATGCAACACGTCCTTCGACACCTTCTGGAACTAACTTCTTAGCGTTTGTCTGGAAGTAACGGTCTTTACTACCATTCTCCATAGCTGCTAAGGATCCCATTCCACGATATACTTTGTATTTTCTTCCCTGGTATAGTTCAAAGTCTCCAGGGCTTTCGTCACATCCTGCAAGCATACTTCCTAACATACATACATCAGCTCCAGCTGCGATCGCTTTTGTAAGTTCTCCTGAATATTTGATACCACCATCGGCAATAATTGGAATTCCTGCTTTCTTAGCTTCTTCATATGCACTCATGATCGCTGTGATCTGTGGTACACCGATACCAGCTACGACACGAGTTGTACAGATAGATCCAGGTCCGATACCGATCTTCACACAGTCAGCTCCTGCTTCGATCAGTGCTTTTGCTCCTGCTCCTGTTGCAACGTTACCTGCGATCACCTGAAGATCTGGGAATTTGTCTTTGACCATTCTTACGACTCTTAATACGTTTGCAGAATGTCCATGTGCTGAGTCAACAACGATAACGTCAACATGAGCATTCACTAATGCCTGCACACGATCTAAAACGTCTGCTGTGATACCAACACCAGCTCCACATAATAATCTTCCCTGATCATCTTTCGCTGCATTTGGATATTTGATCTGTTTCTCAATATCTTTGATCGTGATCAATCCTTTTAAATTAAAGTCATCATCAACGATTGGTAATTTTTCTTTTCTTGCTTTTCCTAAAATCTGTTTTGCTTCTTCTAATGTAATTCCTTCTTTAGCTGTTACTAGTCCTTCAGAAGTCATAGATTCTTTGATCTTCTTAGAGAAATCTGTCTCGAACTTTAAGTCACGGTTTGTGATAATACCAACAAGCTTTGTACCTTCTGTAATTGGTACACCGGAAATACGATACTTCGCCATTAAGTCGTCAGCATCCTGAATGGTATGTTCTGGTGATAATGAAAATGGATCTGTGATAACCCCGTTTTCAGAACGTTTTACCTTATCCACTTCTTCTGCCTGTTCTTCAATTGACATGTTCTTATGTATAATACCAATTCCACCCTGTCTTGCCATTGCGATTGCCATGCGGTGTTCTGTAACAGTATCCATGCTGGCACTCATCAGTGGAATATTTAACTGAATCTTGTTTGTCAATCGTGTACGTGTATCCACATCATTCGCAATCACTTCTGAAAATGCTGGTACTAATAAAACATCATCAAATGTAATTCCTTCACCAATTAACTTACCCATTTTCTTGTTTTCCTCACTTTCTTGTATTTTAATATCTGATTTGTATTGTTAGATATGTTAACAAATAGTTTCTTTGATGTCAACAGATTATTTTATACTTTTTTTAAAACGTATGGATTATTTTCTGTACATGTGTGGAATTATCTGAATATTCTAAATATAGCAATTCACACTTTACATCTTTTTAAGTACAAGAAAAGGAATTACTGCTTTCACAATAACTCCTTTTCTATGATCTTGATACCAATCCGCTTGATATCTCTTGTAATCTCTACTCTTCTACGATAGAAATTTTACTTCCAATCGCAAGTTTTGGCATTGGCTTTGCCTCAACACAAATACTTCCAGGAAGACCTGCTTCTTTCGCTCCACTGAAGACAACGGTTAAATGTCCCAGTGTCTCCAAATTAGACTGGGCAATATCTCCTACGGCAGTGATGAGATATTCTTTCTGATCCACAACCAGTTTATCTCCTTTTTTGATTGTTCCGTCTACCTTCTTCTGATCGATGAAATGACAGAAATCTTTTAATGTATCTGGTACATTGTCTCCGAATAATACAAACATACCTTCCTCAAAAAAAGCATCTACCTGTTCTCCCAGTTCGATAATCTCAGTCTGAAATATTGCTTTTCCCATTTGGAATCCTCCTTTTATTTACCCTGTAATTTCTGATCGATTGCTGCTGCTGCTTTCTTTCCTGCTCCCATGGCAAGGATAACTGTTGCTGCTCCAGTTACTGTATCTCCACCTGCGTACACACCATCTTTGCTTGTCTCCATTGTCTCTTCATTGACAATGATTCCACCCCACTTCTGAGTGTCAAGTCCTGGTGTTGTGTGACGGATCAGTGGGTTAGGGCTCTGTCCGATCGCAATGATGACTGTATCAACATCAAGATCATAGTTAGATCCTTCGATTGGCTGTGGAGAACGTCTTCCAGATGCATCTGGTTCACCCAGTTCCTGTTTAATGATCTCCATGCTGCTTACCCATCCGTTTTCATCTGCTTTAATCGCAGCTGGGTTATTTAAGAATTTGAAGATAATTCCTTCTTCTTTTGCGTGATGTAATTCTTCTAAACGTGCTGGTGCTTCTTCCTCGCTACGGCGATATACGATATAAACTTCTTCTGCACCTAATCGTTTTGCTGTTCTGGCAGCATCCATTGCTACGTTACCAGCACCTACGACTGCTACTTTCTTACCAACTTTGACTGGAGTTGGGCACTCTGGGAATTTGTATCCCTTCATTAAGTTTACACGAGTCAAGAATTCATTTGCAGAATATACTCCTAAGTGGTTTTCTCCAGGAATATTTAAAAATCTTGGAAGTCCTGCTCCACTTCCTACGAAGACTGCTTTGTATCCATCTTCCATTAATTCATCAATTGTGATAGAACGTCCAACGATAACGTTTGTTTCAATATCTACACCTAACTTCTGAACGCTTTCGATCTCTTTTGCTACCAGATCTTTTGGCAGACGGAATTCTGGAATACCATAACTTAATACTCCACCTGGTTTATGTAATGCTTCAAAGACTGTTACATCATAACCTTTCTTGATCAGTTCTCCGGCACATGTGATACCAGCAGGTCCACATCCGACAACTGCTACTTTCATTCCGTTCTTCTCAATATTAACTTCTGTTTCTTTGGCGTTTGCCATATGCCAGTCTGCGACGAAACGTTCCATACGTCCAATACCAACAGGCTCTCCCTTGATACCACGGACACATTTTCCTTCACACTGGTTCTCCTGTGGACATACTCGTCCGCAGATTGCAGGTAATGCATTCTCTGTTGTAATCACTTCGTATGCACCTTCAAAATCTCCTGCTGCTACTTTCTCGATAAATGCTGGAATTGGTACGTTAACCGGACATCCTCCAACACAAGGTTTATTCTTACAGTTTAAGCAACGAGCTGCTTCTTCCATTGCCATCTCTTTTGTATATCCAAGAGCAACTTCTTCAAAGTTCTTATTACGGACATTTGGGTCCTGTTCTGGCATAGCTACCTTCTTAAGACTCATATTTGCCATCGTTTACATCCCCCTTCCAATTCTACATTCATGTTCTTCTTCTCTGAACATACCCTGACGCTGCATACATTCGTCAAAGTTTACTTTAAATCCATCAAAATCTGGTCCGTCAACACATGCGAATTTTGTTTCTCCACCGATGTTGACACGGCATCCACCGCACATTCCTGTTCCGTCGATCATGATCGGATTTAAAGATACCATAGTTGGGATGTCATATTCTTTTGTGATCTTAACCACATTCTTCATCATGATAAGTGGCCCGATTGCGATAACTTCATCGTATTTTACTCCAGCTTTGATCTGGTCTTCTAATACTGTTGTAACGAAACCTTTGGTTCCAAGACTTCCGTCATCTGTTGCAATATATACATTATCGCAGAATTCTTCGAATAATTCCTTAAGAATAACAAATTCTGCACTCTTACCACCAATGATCACATCAACTGGTACTCCCATCTTCGCTAACTTACGAAGCTGTGGATATAATGGGGCTGCACCTACACCACCGGCTACACCGATGACACGGTCACACTTGTGCAAAGGAGCTGGCTGACCTAATGGTCCCACGAAATCCTGTACATAATCTCCTTCTGCTTTCTTGCTTAACAATTCTGTTGTATATCCTACAACCTGATAAATGATCGTTACTGTCTCTTTCTCACGATCATAATCTGCGATCGTTAAAGGAACCCTTTCTCCATCTTCATCTACTCGGATAATGATGAACTGTCCCGGTTCACATTTTCTTGCCACATAAGGAGCATGAATCTCCATTAACTCAACTGCCTGATTGAGTGTCTGCTTCTTGACAATCTTATACACCACGTACACC
>ENA-OQHF01001957-OQHF01001957.1-human-gut-metagenome-genome-assembly--contig:-NODE-1957-length-10805-cov-3.801836_pt1 | contig 10805 bp, 10 predicted proteins | sample MGYA00242559_ERZ504709 | MGnify/ENA primary metagenome ERZ504709 (study PRJEB26092, sample SAMD00036203) | human gut metagenome | host: Homo sapiens | study: EMG produced TPA metagenomics assembly of...
GATAAATAGATGTTGAAGGAGTAGGGGAAGCTGCAATATATAATAAAAGCCGGTTTTATGCTTGTTTCACTTAGAAACGCTAAGCATAAAGCCGGCTTTTTCGGATTGCAGATTATTTTTATTTTTCAAAACCTCTTTCATACGGTTTACGACTTCAGGGGTTGGCAAATCTTTTTCTCTACTATCATAAAAGCAAAGTTATCTGCCAGTACCTCTTCGGGGTTGATGACATAATCTGTGTTTTACCTATTTTTCGTATAAGTCTTCAGCTTGTTCGATAGGTATGATTATTGTTTCTCCGTTCTCTTGTATTGGAATGAACTGTTCATTCAGAGGAATAAGTCCGATTTTTATGTAATCAAAAAAGTCGCCGTCCTCATATGGGCGATCTGTATAGATCATCATTGTACAGTTTTGAGTTTTACCATTTACGGTAAGCGGAGCATAGCTGTCATAACGGCTGATGTCAGGATTGGAAATACGTTTTTCCAGAATATCTGTTGGAAACAATATTTCGTGATCCATAACCGTGAAACCTATCGTCTGATATACTGACTTCTTAAAATTCAAGTTGTGACGGGTCAGAATATGAAACAACTCGTGTGCCAGCAATAATTGCATTTGTGCATCTTGCGTATTGTTCAGAACATTTTCTCCTATAGCAATCCAGTTCTTGCGAGTATAGGCACTTGCTCCTCCTTCTTCCTGCATTGATGTCTTTATTAAAATGATTTCATCAGGAAAACTAAGAGCCAGTTTTTGTTTTTTGATGGATGCAACTATTGCATTGAAGGCATTTGTTACCTTTTTTTTCTCCGTATCACTCCAGTTCTGTACGCTGCTCATCGCCAGAGTAAGCAATTGTGACTTTCGTCCTTCTTTATTCTGTAAACGCGAACAAATATCGAACTGATTCCATCCATTGGTGTACTCGTCGATATCTGTAATAAGCATCTGCGCTTCAGCTTTTGTTGCAAAACGGAAAAAAGGATTGTTTGTTGCTTTTTGGGCAAACCCTGCCACCGCAACCATACATAAACAGATTGCGATGATTGTACGTGTTAGTTTCATAATCGTAGCCTTTTTTCTATTTATTCTTTGTCTTTCAGGGCTGTAAAGATAAGTCCTTCCAGCTCTTCTGCCAGTTCAGGGTTGTCCTGAATGCACTGTTTAGCTGCATCCCGTCCCTGTCCAAGTTTGGTTTCATTGTAGCTGTACCACGAACCGCTTTTTTTGATTATACCCAGTTCGGCACCTAAATCAATAATTTCTCCACTTCTGGAAATTCCTTCACCAAACATAATGTCGAATTCCGCTTTTCTGAATGGAGGGGCAACTTTGTTTTTACGATTTTTACGCGAGTCTGGTTTCCGATAATGTCTTCTCCATCTTTGATAGGTTGACCTTTGCGAATATCCAGACGTACAGATGCATAGAATTTCAGCGCATTTACCTCCTGTTGTTGTTTCCGGATTTCCGAACATGACACCGACTTTTTCACGCAGCTGGTTGATGAAAATACATGTTGTATTTGTCTTGCTGATGGCAGATGTCAGTTTGCGCAGAGCTTGTGACATGAGTCGTGCCTGCAATCCTACGCGGTTATCTCCCATATCTCCTTCTATTTCAGCTTTAGGAGTTAATGCGGCAACAGAGTCGATAACGATGATGTCAATAGCAGATGAGCGGATCAACTGCTCAGCTATTTCTAATGCTTGCTCTCCATTGTCAGGCTGTGAAATCCACAAATTATCGATATCTACACCTAATTTTGCTGCATAAAAACGGTCGAAAGCATGTTCTGCATCAATGAAAGCTGCGATACCACCTGCTTTCTGTGCTTCTGCAATGGCATGGATTGCCAATGTTGTTTTACCTGATGATTCCGGACCATATATTTCAATGATACGTCCTTTAGGATAACCTCCAACACCCAAAGCTGCATTCAGTGCGATAGAACCAGTAGGAATGACTTCTACTTCTTGTACATGGTTGTCACCCATTTTCATGATAGAGCCTTTTCCGAAGCTTTTTTCTATCTTATCCATTGCAGCCTGAAGTGCTTTCAGCTTTTCGCTGTTATTTGGTTGGGGGCTTTCTACTCCTCCTTCGAATGCTAATTCATCTTTTTTCGCCATATCGGATATTTTTATATTTTCGAAAATACTTGTTTTGATATAGTCAGGAATAAAGAGTTATCCCAAGATCTGCGCAGCATGATCTTTCGTCTTTATTTCCTTCGGAGAGATGATACGTTCTATTATTCCTTCTTCATTAATGATAAAGGTTGTTCGGAATGTACCCATATATTTTCTTCCGTACATGCTTTTCTCTCCCCATACGCCGAATTCCTGAACTAATTTTTGTTCGGTATCTGCAATCAATGTAAACGGAAGTGTATTTTTCTCTATAAATTTTTGATGTGATTTCTGGTCGTTTATACTAACGCCAATAACTTCATATCCAGCTTCGCGAAGTGCTGCATAGTTGTCACGCAAGTTGCATGCCTGTGCCGTACATCCGGAAGTCATGTCTTTGGGATAAAAGTATAAAACAACTTTTTTTCCTTTGTAATCGCTCAGGCGTATTTCTTCACCTTTTTCGTTAAGTCCTAATATTTCAGGGGCTTTATCTCCTACGTTCATAAATAAAGATTGAAAAATAAAGAGCCTGTTTAAATTTCACAATATGTCGTTGGGGGGAATGACAAGCCCCAACAAAATTTAAACAGGCTCTATTGGTATAATGGTATTATAATTCTAAATCGCCATCGAATACTTCATGCCATGGTAAACCATATTTGTTGAGAGCATCCATAAATGGATCTGGATCGAATTCTTCTACATTCCATACTCCCGGACGTTTCCATAAGCCTTTTAAGAACATCATGGCTCCAATCATGGCAGGAACACCTGTTGTGTAGCTTACTCCCTGCATGCCTGTTTCCTGATAAGCAGCTTGGTGTGAGCAGTTATTGTATACATAGTAAGTATGCTCCTTACCGTCTTTCAGACCACGGATACGGCAACCGATAGATGTTTCTCCTTCGTAGTTTTCTCCTAAATCTTGAGGATTAGGTAAAACAGCTTTCAAGAACTGCAAAGGAACAATTTCCATACCGTTATAATTAATAGGCTCAATGCTTGCCATACCGATATTCTGGATTACACGCAAGTGAGTAAGATACTCTTGTCCGAAAGTCATCCAGAAGCGTGCACGTTTGATTGTCGGGAAATTCTTAACCAATGATTCCAATTCTTCGTGATACAGCAAATATGAATCACGCGGACCAATGTTAGGATAAGTCAGATCTTTATGGAATTCCAGCGGTTTAGTTGTAACCCATTTTCCGTCTTCGTAATAACGTCCGTTCTGAGTGATTTCTCGGATGTTGATTTCCGGATTGAAATTAGTAGCAAATGCTTTGTGGTGATTACCTGCATTGCAGTCTACGATATCCAGATAATGGATTTCGTCAAAATGATGTTTTGCTGCGTATGCTGTGTATACGCCACTTACTCCCGGGTCGAATCCGCATCCCAAGATAGCAGTCAGACCAGCTTCTTCGAAACGTTTTTTGTATGCCCATTGCCAGCTGTATTCAAAGTGAGCTTCATCTTTCGGTTCGTAGTTTGCTGTATCCAGATAGTTGACTCCGGCTTTCAGACAAGCTTCCATGATGGTCAGATCCTGATAAGGAAGTGCTACGTTAATAACGATTTCGGGTTTAAAACCATTGAATAAAGCCACCAGTTCGTCTACATTGTCTGCATCTACCTTAGCGGTTTTGATGTTAGGGTTACCGATTGCCTTTACAATCGCGTCACATTTTGACTGGGTGCGGCTAGCAATCATCACCTCACTGAATACTTCGGGATGTTGAGCCACCTTGTGTGCAACAACGGTACCTACACCGCCTGCACCGATAATCAATACTTTACTCATTTATCTTAAATAATAATCTTAAATGCCCGGTAAACGTTACCGTTCAATATGCAAAGATAGAAAATTTTCTCAAACGTCATGCAGTATTCCAATTATATCCGTATTTTTGTATTGTAATATGTGCAAATCCATAAACTATTTACTGTTTGTGATTGTTTATGTAGCGTAAATGTAAAATAAGTAACAAATATTTGTTCTAATATAAAATTTGATATGAAGAAGATTTTTTTTGGAGTAGCTGCAGTATGTGCAGGAGCATTAATGATGACAACGGCCGGATGCAGCAGTAGTAAAAACGTGACTAAGATTGATTTGGCTGGAGAGTGGAATATTGTTGCTGTAAATGGCGAAAAGATAAATGTAGACAATATGCCGTACATCGGTCTGGATGTAGACGGAAAACGTATTTATGGGAATGCTGGATGCAACAGAATGATGGGAGGTCTTGAACTGGATTCATTGAAGCCCGGTGTGATACATTTCACTCAAGTGGGTGCTACACGTATGATGTGCCCGGATATGGATGTAGAAACCAAAGTTCTTGGTGTATTGGATAAGGTGAATGGTTATGTTGAAACTCCGGAAGGTATCGCTTTGACTGATGCCGATGGTAAAACACTTATGAATCTGGAAAAACGTCAGCTTCCTGAGTACTCTGTAAATGATTTGGCTGGAGAGTGGGTTATTTCTACTGTCAACGGTACAGAACTTGAAAAACAGGAAAATGTTCCTTTCCTTGCATTCAATATTGAAGAAAAACGTGTGCATGGAAATGCTAGCTGCAATGTTGTAAATGGTGGATTCATGCAGGAAGAAGGTAAAGAAAATTCTTTAAAATTCTCTCAGATGATTTCTACCATGATGGCATGTCCGAATATGGATACTGAAAGACTTGTTTTGGAAGCTCTTAATAAAGTAGCTAGTTTTACATTGGATCAAGATAAGTCTAAGTTATCACTGTTAGACGAAAATGGTACAGAAGTTATGTCTTTGACAAAGAATACAGGCGAAGTCTTGTCTAAATAAGTATAATTTAATAGTACGATAAAAGCGATATTGTTTCTTCTTGTCTGGAAGAGGCAATATCGCTTTCTAATTAGATTTCATGGTGATATCAGTTCATGTTATTCAATTCATATTTTAGAGATACCATAAAATAGCCTTTCAGTTGCCGTTCATAATATTCGTAGAATCCGGTAGAAGTGGCACTTCGTGATAAATTTTTTCGCTGACTTAATATATCAGCCCAGTAGACAGATAGCTCTGCCTGTTTTTCTTTTAAGAATTTCCATGAGAGCTTTATATTCCACAGTATCTCATTTTCATCATCTCCTGATATTCCTGTACCATTCCGGAAACGATAATTGGCATCTGTCTTGAAGATAAAGTCCCAGGGCAGATTGATGGAACTATCTAGCCCTAATGTATATATGCGAGTATAGGTATTACGGTTTTGCAGGGAATTTTTTGATTGGTAAAATGTCCATTTCCCGTTTAATTCAATATTTCCCCACGAAGGCAGGTAAGATAATCTCAAATCGCTGTTTAAGCCTGTGGTATGTGTCTTGCTTTGTTGAGGCATTTGGTTGTCATATCCTTCATTTATCAGGCTGACATTTTGGTTGAAATTACCCGCTCCTGTGAGATAAATCCGGAAAAAGTTAAAGCGCTTGTCATAAGAAGCATTGCCTGACAGTCCCCAGTTGCCATTAATGTTGACAGGAAAAGTTTCTCTACCTCCTGTCTCTGTATTATATATTGTAGCACGGGTTACAGAGTTTATTTGCTGATTCCAACTCATTCCCACCATAATCCCTTTACGGAAGTTATTGAACATTGCATATATATAGTTACTATACGAAGCACGAAGGTTCGGGTTACTCCGTGTAATATTCAAAGGTGAACTATAATCGGTAGGCGCAATAAGATCTCTCAGCATGGGTTGTGAAGTTCCTCCATTGTAACTTATCATTGCATAATTGTCACCCTTATGGTATGTGAGGGTCAGATTAGGCTGCCATTCAATCGAATTTATTGTTGTGTCTGCCTGATGCCTGCCTGTATATTCATTGATTGATCGTTTTTGAAAGGTCGTAGTCAGACTGCTTCTTATTCCCCATACTTCTCCGTTATATGTGAACTGTAGTGCCAGATTATGTCCTGAAGTCAGGCTGTTGCTGCGATTGGCAAGACTGTCGATATTCCCCGCTTCATATCCTTCCGGCAAAATGCCGATAGGAATATTTTTATCATCCGGCGCTCCCAAGTTGTATGTATTACTGTTCAGATGTTCCTTATTAGCATTGAAACCATAAGATATCTGTAGGCGACTTTCCTTGGTTAAGACTTGTGTGTAAGCCAGATTCAGTGTATAGTTTTGCTCTTTTCCCGGTGCATACTGATATTGATTGAGAGATAACACAGAATCTTTTCCTGCTATATCCGACAGGCGGAAATAGCGTGTGGATGACAATGTGTAAGTTTTGCTCTTATTCTGGTTTTGTGCCGTGGAAAAGCTAAAACTGATATTATTTCCTTTCTTGTTTAGTCTTCGGGTAATGCTTGTGTTTATATTATAATTGCTATATTGGCTCTGTTCTTTCGACTGTCTTTTACTGTCATTAATGTAAGTAGCCGGATCTATTTCTTCAAATCTGTCGAATGGATTTTGGGTGCTGACTTCCGGATTAGTATCAAATGTTGCTTCCCGGTTGTGGTCATCACTGTTGTTGCGGTTGGAATTGAACCAACCGGAAATGTTGAACATGGTTAGCGAATCAATATCCCATTTAAAATCAACGTTTCCATTGAATCTGTTTCCCTTACTTAATCTGTTTGATTCGGAAATGGCATACTGGTTGCCGGTCGTCATGTATTGTTCACTATAAGAACTTGATTCATTTCCAACCCTATCATTTGAAAAACTGACATTTCCTGAAATTTCAAACTGATCTTTTACTTTCGTGATATTAGCTCCAATCGTATTCGAAATATTTTTATCATATGGTGTAGTATAATGGCGGTTTGTAGACTGCCCGTTTATCATGAAATTATCTCCGGCTTCATTAAAACGCATTATTTTTCCGTTTATATCCCGTCGTTTATGAGTCCCATAACCACCTTCTGCTGATAAAAGTATGGCGTTGTTCACTTCTTTTTTAGTCTGAAGATCGAGCACATAGTTTTTTTCTGCCGATTTCATACCTGTAGCTTCTTCCTGTTTGGTTGGCTTGTCGTACACTTTTCAGCTGACTGACAAACTTGACAGGAAGGTTTTCCAAAACGACCTGCTGGTTACCTTTAAAAAAGTCTTTGCCATTTACGGTTATTTCTTTGATGGTATGTCCGTTGTAAGTGATGGTTTTTTCTTTGGGATCGTAAGTTAATCCTGGAATGCGTTTAACCAATTCTTGCAAATAGGATCCTTCTGGTGTAGGGTAGGCATCTACATTATATATAGTAGTATCACCCTTCTGTTCCATAGCCTTCAGTGGAGCAACGACTACAATTTCTTTCAGGTGCAGTGCATTTTCTTTTAGCTTGATTGTACCCAGACGCACTGTGTCCGACTGGGATGTGATGGTTTTAAATACCGGACTACATCCTGTATAGGATACTTTGAAAAGATAGCTGTGATTCTTTTTGCGTGAGAACGAACAAGTAAACTTGCCCTGTTCGTCACTTACAGCTCCTGTTACAAACGTAGAGTCAGGTAACTGTATAAGTGCGATATTGGCATAGGGTAGAGCTTCAGTTTGCTGGAGAGCATTACATAAAACAACACGCCCTTTTACCACTTGCTTTTGTGCCAATATCTTGACCGGCATCAACAGTAGTAACACAATGCTTACTATGAACAGGTTCAGTATTTTCATTACAAACACAAAAGTAAGAAAATACTTTTCAATGTCTTATATAAAAAACATAGATATAGTATTTTTAACATAAAGCTCTAAAGCAGCCTAAGGAGAATAAGAGAGGTTGGAACGTAAACAGTTGGGAATGAGCAGATTTGCACAAAGTTGCCAAATCGGCATAAAGCAAGCGAGTGAGGAATATTGAAGTAGTTCAGTTACTAGATCGTGAGCCACAGTTACCTATGCAAAACAGGTAACAATGTGGAAAGGAAACTTTGTGCATCAACGGATTTTATTGCACTGATTCTCAATGTTTTGCGTATCAAGGGACGCTTACAAAATGATTATATTTGCACACTCAAAATGTAAGCGTTATGAAAATCGAAAAATTCAAGGTGTTGCTCTACCTAAAAAAGAGCGGAATGGACAAGAATGGAAAAGCTCCCATCATGGGACGCATCACAGTGAACAGGACTATGGCGCAGTTCTCCTGCAAGTTGTCTTGCACTCCATCGCTTTGGAATCCCCGTGCCAGCCGATTGGAGGGCAAGAGCAAGGAAGCCGTGGAGACCAACAAGGACATCGAGCAGTTGTTGCTTTCCATCCAAAAGGCTTTCGATGTGCTTGTGGAAAAGAGAACGGACTTCGAGGCTAAGGATGTCAAGGAGGCCTTGCAGGGCAGCGTCAAGACACAGACCACCCTTCTCTCCTTCGTGGACGAGCATATCAGCGAACTCAGCACCCATGAGGGCATCGATATGTCGAAGAGCAGTGTCTGGACTTACAGAAAGATTCGCAAGAATCTCGCTGAGTTCATCCTACAGAAGTATAGGTTGACTGATTTGGCTTTCGGACAGCTGACCGAGCCTTTCATCAGTGACTTTCACCATTACCTGCTTGACGAGAAAGGCTTTTCATCAGGAACCATCACCATCTATGTGTCGCTCTTCAAGAAGATGTGCCGCATCGCCTTTGAGCGAGGCTTGTGCAAGAACCTGCTGTTCGCCCATTATCGGGTTGGCACTCCAAGGGGTACGACACCCAAGGCTCTCAGCATGTCTGATTTCATAAAAATCCGTGATGTGGAACTGCCCGAAGACAAGCCGAGACTATCCGTTAGCCGTGACCTGTTTCTTTTCGCCTGCTATGCAGGAACAGCCTTCATAGACACCGTTTCCATCACGAAAGCCAATGTCAGGGTGTTGGAGGATGGCGACAAATGGCTCGTCTATAACCGCAAGAAGACCGGAACACTTGCCAGGGTGAAACTCCTGCCCGAGGCGTTGGAGCTGATGGCGAAATACGAGGACGAGGCAAGAGATACCCTTTTCCCATTGCTGAGCCCGAATCGTGTTCGTATCGATCTCATCACCATCTGCAAGTTGGCGGAAACGAGCAAGACCTATTCCTACCATTCGGGACGGCACTCGTTCGCCAGCCTCATTACGCTGGAGGCTGGTGTGCCGATGGAGACCATCTGCAAGATGCTCGGTCACAAGGATGTGAAGATGACACAGCGGTATGCGAGAGTAACCCAAAAGAAGCTGTTTGAGGACATGGACAAGTTCATCGCTGCAACCGAGAAGGACTTCGTTCTCGCATTATGAACAAGGCTTTCAACTTTTCTTTTTACAGTTTCAACTACATTATTATATTATAAGGACAACAACTATGAGCAGAAGTACATTTTCAATTTTGCCTTACATCAACAGACAGAAGGTGAAGGCAGACGGAACAGCCAACATACTTTGCCGCATCACCGTTGACGGCAAAAGTGCAGCCATTTCCACAGGCATATCCTGTACACCACAGGAGTGGAACGCCAAGAAGGGAGAGGTACGGAACGCAAGGGACAACGGACGATTGGCAAGTTTCCTTGCTGAGGTCAAGGATAAATACAACTCACTTCTTTCCACCAACGGCATCATCACCGTGGAAATGCTGAAGGCAGTGTTGAAGGACAAGGACACGACAGGAAGGTTCTTGCTGAACTTTGGTGATACCATCGTGGAATGGTATCGAACCTCAAAAGCCAGACAAACCTTTCTGCACAAGCGGACATGGCAGAAGAACCTGAGAGCCTTTGTCCATTCGTTGGATAAGGACGACATCGCCTTTGAGGACATAGACGAGAATTTCGGGGAGGAATACAAGCTATTCCTGAAACGAGACCAGGGACGCATCGACAGCTACGTGAACCATTGCCTTCTCTGGCTGAACATGTTGATGTACAAGGCAGTGGACAGGAGCATTATTCGCTTCAATCCCATAGCCAGGATAGGGTATGAGAAGAAGGCAGCCCCGAAGATGACCCATATCAGCAAGGCAGACTTCATCAAGATGCTCTCTACTCCGATGGCTGACGAGCGAACGGAGCTTGCACGCAGATGTTTCATTTTTGCCTCGCTCACCTCCTTATCCTATATAGATGTAAAGAAACTGTACCCTCACCATATCAGTGAGAACTCCGAGGGTAGGAAGTTCATCCGCAAGGAAAGAGAGAAGACAGGCGTGGAGTTCTTCGTGCCACTCCATCCGATAGCCGAGAAGATTCTTTCGCTCTACAATACCACGGACGACAGCAAGCCTGTTTTTCCACTGGGTGAGAAGAAAGACATCTATCTTGATGTGCATACCCTTGGAATGGTGCTTGGCATAAGTAATAAGTTGGGATTCCACGCCAGCCGCCATACATTCGGAGTCTTGATGCTCAACGAGGACATTCCCATCGGCAGCATAGCCAAGATGATGGGACACGCAGACATCACAAGCACACAGGTCTATGCGCAGGTGACGGAGCAGAAGATTTCAAATGACATGGACAAGCTTATTGCCAAGCGAGAAAGGAACAGATTATCGAACGAAAAACTATTGGAAAATGAACAGAGGAGTTATAACTATCAGCGAGAGCGGAACGGTATCCATGCCGACCGATACTGTATGGATGACCATGCAGGAGATTGCCGACATGTATAATGTATTCGGCTACTATGTGCGCAAGGC
>ENA-OQHF01001960-OQHF01001960.1-human-gut-metagenome-genome-assembly--contig:-NODE-1960-length-10785-cov-3.595046_pt1 | contig 10785 bp, 8 predicted proteins | sample MGYA00242559_ERZ504709 | MGnify/ENA primary metagenome ERZ504709 (study PRJEB26092, sample SAMD00036203) | human gut metagenome | host: Homo sapiens | study: EMG produced TPA metagenomics assembly of...
CGAAAAAGAGGATATGAGACGCCCGCTCTCCGGTGAGTGAGAGACCTGCCGCAGCGCACAGAGCGGCTGAAACGGGAGAATAAGGCCAATACGGAGCATACAGCAAATTCTGCACAGGAGATAGAACATCATGCTTGAAAACAACCACACGATTCACCTGACGCTCAACGGCGAGAGCCGCGCGTTCACGGTGGAGCCGCAGGAGACGCTTCTGCACGTGCTGCGCGAGCGCGCGCACCTGACGGGCGCGAAGAAGGGCTGTGACCTTGGCGAATGCGGCGCCTGCACGGTCATCATGGACGGGCGCGCAGTCAACTCGTGCTGTGTGTTCGCCATCGAGGCGGACGGCAGTACGGTCGAGACCATCGAGGGCATCGGCACCGCCGACGAGCCGCACCCGCTGCAGCAGGCGTTTATCGACGCCGGCGCCATCCAGTGCGGCTACTGCACGCCCGGAATGATCATGGCGGCCAAGGCGCTGCTCGACCGCAACTCCCATCCCACGCGCGAGGAGATCTACGCCGCCATGTCCGGCAACCTCTGCCGCTGCACGGGCTACACGAAGATCGAGGAGGCCGTCGTCGCGGCCTCCAGGGTCATTGACCAGTACGCGAACGGAAAGGGGGCGCAGCAGTGATGGAGCAGCATCATTTTGACATTGTCAACCACGCCACGCCGCGCCTTGAGTCCATGGATAAGGCGCTGGGCCGCGGCAAGTACACCGACGACTTAGAGCTTCCCAACATGGCCTACGCCGCGCTCGTGCGCTGCCCGCATTCCCACGCCAAGGTGCTGAGCATCGATGTGAGCGAGGCGGAAAAGGTTCCCGGATACCTCGGCTGCGCCCTGCCGGAGGAGGCCCCGCAGGCCTACTTCAACTGCTCGGGCAACCCGCCCTCTCCGCTTCTGATGGCGGATGAAAAGGTGCTGACGACCGAGCCGCTGACCATCGGCGACCGCGTGGCCGTCGTCGCTGACGGCACCCCCGCAGATCAGAAACATCGCCACCGTCGGCGGCAACATCATGCAGGACCGCCGCTGCATCTACTTCAACCACCGCACCTGTGGCGCAGCGGCCTTGCCTACTGCTTCAAGACCGGCGGCAGCATTTGCCACCAGATCCCGAACTCGCCGGTCTGCCGCGCGATCTACTATTCCGACGTCGCCACCGCGCTCATCGCCTACGAGGCGGAGGTCGAATACATCGAAGACGGCAAGACGCACCGCACCGACCTCAAGTCCCTCATCGAGCGCCACAGCGTGGCCAACGGCCTTGCCTGCCACGAGCACCTGCCCATCCTCGTCACGCGCTTTTTCGTCCCCGCGGTGGAAGAGGGCGAGCGCAGCGGCTTTTATAAGTACGCCATGCGCACGACGATCGACTTCCCAATCATCAACTTCGCGCTCCGCTGCGGCGGCAAGCGCCCCGCGCGTCTGGCCGCGGGCGCGGTCGCGCCCCATCCGGTCGTGATGGCCGAGACGGCGGCGAAGATCGACTCCGACGCCACGGATGACGAGGTCATCGCGCAGGCCGAGGACGAGCTCAGAAAGCTCGCCATGCCCATCAAGGAGGCCTGCATGACCCCCGCGGTCAAGAGAAGTCTCTATCGCCACGTCGCGATGCTGCTGGATTTGAGAAAATAAGCAAAAAAAGAACCGTCCGATCGGACGGTTCTTTTTTGTCGTAGAAATTTACTTCGCGGCGCGGGCCAGAACGGCCTCGGCGCTCATGCTCGGATTGATGGTCTCTTCGCTCTCGACCGCGATGGCCGCGGCGGCGGTGCCGGCGGCGCAGCTTTCGGCAAGGTCGCGGCCCGCGAGAAACGACCAGACGAGGGACGCCATCATCGCGTCGCCCGCGCCGGTGGCGTTGCGCATCTCGGCCTTGCAGATGGGTTCCAAATGTGTCTCGCCCTGCTGCGCGGCAAACACACCGTCGCCGCCGAGCGACAGGAACACGCGCTGCACGCCCTGATCAAGCAGCGCCTGCGCGGCTTGATGGAGCGTGGCGTCGTCCGAGATCTTCACGCCGGAGAGGAGCTCTGCTTCAATGCGGTTGGGCTTGAGCGTGTGGACGTGACTGAGTAAGCCCTGGAGCTTTTCCGCCTTGACGGTGGACACTGGATCGACAAAGAGCGGCGCGGCGCAGTGCTCGACAAGGTACGCGATGGACTCGCGCGGCAGGTTCGCGTCCACGACCACCGCGGCGGCGCCGTCGAGCAGCTCCTTCTGCGAGGCGAAGTAGTCCGGCGTCAACTTTTCGCAGATCTCCATGTCGGCCACGGCCACGGCCATGTCGCCGTCGCTGTCGCCCACGAACACGTAGGTCGAGGTGCGGCCGTCGGGCACGCGCAGCGCGTGCGAAAGGTCGATGCCGAGTTCTTTACAGCTCTCTTCGACCTGGCTTGCGCGCGAATCGCCGCCCACGGCGGTCAGAAGATACGTCGGTACGCCGAGCAGGCGCATGTTGTGCGCGATGTTGCGTCCCACGCCGCCGAGGCTCAGCTCGACCTTGCCGGGGTTCGAGTCCTTCGCGCGCAGCGGCGCGAAGGAGTGCGCGCCGATGTCGATATTCACGCCGCCGCAGACGACGGCGTAGGGAAGATTCTTTTCGTTAGACATGATGTTGCTTTCTCCGAATTATTTGTGATAAAGACGCTTGGATTCATACTTCGGCTCGCAGCTGACGTGAATGCCGAGGCGCTTGTAGAGCTTGATGTCCTCCTCCGAGATGATGACGGAGAAGTGCGCATCGCAGCCGCGGAGCGTGCCGAGCTGGGCTCTTGCCATGTCGGCGAGGGGGTTCGTCAGCGCCGAGATCGCCAGCGCGATGAGCACCTCGTCAGAGTGCAGGCGCGGGTTGTGGTGGCCGAGCGACTGGATCTTGAGCGCTGAGATCGGCTCAATGACCTGATTCGAGATGAGGTTCATGTCGCTGCGGATGCCCGCCATGGCCTTGAGCGCGTTGAGCAGCAGCGCCGCCGAAGCGCCGAGAAGGGAAGAGGTCTTGCCCGTGACAACGCGGCCGTCGGGCAGCACCAACGCGCCCGCGGGCGCGCCGGTCTCCTCGGCCTTCTGCTTGGCCGCGGCCACAGCGGGGCAGAGGTCGGGCGTCACATCCGCCTGCTGCATGACGAGCTCGAGCTTTCTGAGCTGGCAGGCGTCAGCAATGCCGCGCGCGACGTCGACCTGCGCGGTGTAGTAGCGGCGCAGAATTTCCATGCGCGAGGCCTGACGGCAGACCTCATCGTTGATGATGCAGTTGCCCGCCATGTTGACGCCCATGTCGGTGGGGGACTGGTAGGGGCACTTGCCGGAGATGCGCTCGAAGATCGCGCGCAGGACGGGGAAGATCTCCACGTCGCGGTTATAGTTCACGGTCGTCTCGCCGTAGGCCTCGAGGTGGAACGGGTCGATCATGTTCACGTCGTCAAGGTCCGCGGTCGCGGCCTCGTAGGCGAGGTTCACGGGGTGCTTGAGCGGCAGGTTCCAGATGGGGAAGGTCTCAAACTTGGCGTAGCCCGCGCTCACGCCGTGTTTGTGCTCGTGGTAGAGCTGGGAGAGGCACGTCGCCATCTTGCCGCTGCCGGGGCCCGGCGCGGTGACGACGATGAGCGAGTGCGTCGTCTCGATATACTCGTTGTGGCCAAAGCCCTCGTCGCTCACGATGTGGGCGACGTCGGCAGGGATAGCCCGCGATGGGGTAGTGGCGGTAGTTGCGAACGCCAAGCGTGTTGAGACGCTTGATGAAGGCATCCGCCGCGTTCTGCCCCGCGTACTGCGTGATGCATACGCCGCCGACATAAAGCCCCAGCGAGCGGAACGCGTCGATCAGGCGCAGGCAGTCGTCATCATAGGTGATGCCGAGGTCGCCGCGCACCTTGTTCTTTTCAATGTCGTTCGCGTTGACCGCGATGACGATCTCCGCGTCGTCGCGCAGCTGCTGAAGCATGCGGATCTTGCTGTCGGGCTGGAAGCCGGGCAGCACGCGCGAAGCGTGAAAGTCGTCGAAGAGCTTGCCGCCGAACTCCAGGTACAGCTTGCCGCCGAACTTGCTGATGCGCTCGCGGATGTGCGCGGACTGCATGGCAAGGTATTTGTCGTTATCAAAACCGATTTGTCCCATCGTAAAAAGCACCCCATTTTCAATTTACACATAATATATGCCTATTATATAGAACGTACGGCGGCTTGACAAGAAATGTGCCCGCAGAAAAATAGATGAAAAACGGCGGCGAATTTCTGCTATTTTCCCCTCTTTACATCAGCGAGCTCTTAGCGTATGCTATAAACAGTCTCTTCACGGGGAAAAGAAAAAATCCGCACTTTTTGAAAAAAGATGTTGACAAAAGAATGCGGATATAGTAGTATATCACTGTTCGATTCGCGCGGTTAGCTCAGCTGGTAGAGCACATGCTTGACGTGCATGGGGTCACAGGTTCGAGTCCTGTACCGCGCACCAGAAAAAACCTTGAAGCTTCAGTGGCTTCAAGGTTTTTTTATTGCCCTGAAACCCTGTTTAGCCGTATTTTTAGCCTTATTGTCCCTCAAGCATCCGAAACGCTCTTGATAAACTGCTCCATACGCTCTGCACTGTCCTGCTTCATCTGCTTCGTAACGTGTCCGTAAACATCTAATGTAAACGCTGCGGTGGCGTGACCGAGATTTTCCTGCACGGTCTTAATGTCGTCGCCGCTCTTGATAGAGGCAACGGCGAAAGTATGACGCAGATCGTGGAAGCGTGTGGCCGGTGCGCCGATGTTTCGGACAATTGCGCATAGTGTAGGCGTTTGCGAACATAAGGAAGGGGCAGAGAGAAACTGGTTTACATTACGGCTACGCAATACTACACAGGTAAGGTTAGGTGTAGTATTGCGTAGTCGTGGGTCGACAATACTATGCAGACTACAGCTCTGCAGGGTTGCCTGCTTTGTTGGTGCGCCCGATGAGTGTACGTTCTAACAAGTGAAAGCCCCGGATCCGCTCGGCAGTAAGAAGAATATAAAAAAGAACTTGCCAAAATACATCAGACATATTATACTCTAGACCAAATAAACAATCGATACAGGAAAGAAGGCAGAGTATGAAAAAAGCGGTTGGGGGAAAATCGCGCGTCGATCTTGCAGTCGATCAGATCATTCAGGTCATTTTGGACCGCGATATGAAGGCCGGTGACAAGCTGCCGAACGAGTATGATCTGGCGCGCGAGCTGGGCGTGGGCCGCAGCACGCTGCGCGAGGCGATTAAGCGCCTTGTTGCCCGCAATATTTTAACGGCGCGGCAGGGCGCGGGCACGTTTGTCTCGGAGAAGAACGGCGTGCCGGAAGACCCGCTCGGACTGACGTTTATGATGGAAGAGGGCTCGGAGAATCTCGCGCTCGACCTGCAGGATATTCGATTGATGCTTGAGCCGGAGACCTGCGCGATCGTTGCGCGGGGCGCAACGCCCGAGCAGATCGACCAGATGCAGGCATACTGCGATGAGGCGACGCGCCTGATCGAAGCGGAGGAGGATTATTCCGCCGCCGACGCAAAGTTCCACCGGTATCTTGCCGAATGCAGCGGAAACCATGTGCTGCCCAATCTCATCCCGATCATCGCCTCGGCGATCGGCGTTGTGATCACGGTGACGAACGATGAGCACCGCTCCCAGAGCGGCATGGAACACCAGCGTATCGTCGACGCCATCCGCCGCCATGACCCGGAGGGGGCAAAGTACAGCATGATCGCGCACCTGAACACCAGCCGCAATTCCATGGTTCATTCTCGGGATAACTGCGCGGCGAAGCGCTGAAAGCGCACCACACCTTGAGCCATCACACAACTAACGCACAGAGATTTCGTATGCCTAACGAAATTTCTGTGCGTTTTTGCAAAATAACTAAAAAAAGCGCAAAGAAATCAGACGAAATACAGAAAACATTGTGAACTAAATATCAACTATTGACGAACGGAGTTGTCTGATGTATTCTGAATTTGCAAAATACATCAGACAACAGCACAAAGCCATCCACCAACCAATAAACTGACCGCATCCCCGCACACCGCTGGGGCACGCCGGACGACATGAAGGGCACGGCCATCTTCCTTTCCTCCCACGCCTCCGACTATCTCAACGGTGCGGTCATCCCCGTTGACGGCGGCTATCTTGTCAAGTAAAGGCGGGGGGAAGCAATGGCAAAATATCTTGTTTGTGTCAGCGATGAGCGCCATGCGAGCTATGAGATCGAGCGCGCCATTCTGGAAAAGGCCGGTGCAGAGCTGAAGCTCTGCCACTGCGAAAGCGCTGCGGATATCGCCGCACAGTGTGCGGATGCGGACGCCGTACTGCTTGACCTTGCACCTATGACCGCCGAGGCGGTTGCAGGGTTGAGAAAATGCAAGGTCATCAGCCGCTACGGTGTCGGTTTTGAGAATGTCGATCTGGATGCGGCGACCGCCGCAGGCATTCAGGTCACCAATGTTCCCGATTACTGCATGGAGGATGTTTCCGACCATGCGTTGGCGCTGATGCTTTCCTGCCTGCGTCATATCCCGCTGCGCGACCGCGAGGTCCGCGAGGGGAAATGGAACATTCAGGCAGACAGCTTCCGGCTGAAGGGCAAAACGCTCGGTGTCATCGGCGCAGGCCGCATCGCGCGCGCGCTGATCCGCAAGGTCAGCGGCTTCGGTTTTGCCGAGGTCGTGGCATACGATCCCTATATCAGCGCTGAGCAGTTGGCTGAGATCGGCGTGCGCAAGGTGGAAAAGGAGGAGCTGTTCCGCATTTCCGATATCATCTCCCTCCATCTGCACGCCAATGCTGAGACAAACGGCATGATCTGCAAGGAGACGCTTGCACTGATGAAGCCGACGGCGATCCTCATCAACGTCAGCCGCGGTCCGCTCGTCAAGGACGAGGATCTGCTCGACGCGCTGCGCGGACACCGCATTCTTGCGGCGGGGCTTGATACGCATAATCACGAACCGCTCGGCGCGCAGTCGCCCTTCTGCCAGCTTGACAATGTTGTGCTGACCGATCATACGGCCTACTCCACGGCGGAGGGCGTAACGGAGCTCAAGACCAAGGCGGCGCAGAACGTTGTGGACGTACTGGAAGGGAGAACTCCTCGCTATCCGGTCAATCACCTGTAATTATTCCACTTATTTGCCCGAAAAGGGCGGGAGGTAAAAAATATGACAGCATTAGAAAGACTCTATAACGCGGCAGTGGTGCCCGTTGTCGTGCTCGACGACGCGGCGGATGCGGTGCCGACTGCTAAGGCGCTGCTTGCGGGCGGCGTGGACGTGATGGAGATCACGTTCCGCACTGCGGCAGCCGCCGACTCCATCACGGCCGTTGCGAAGGAGTGCCCCGACATGTTCGTGGGCGCAGGCACGGTTATCACGCTCGAGCAGTGCAAGAAGGCCGTCGCCTGCGGCGCAAAGTTCATTGTCGCCCCGGGCTACAGCGAGGAGGTCGTGAGCTGGTGCGTGGAAAATGATATCGCCATCACCCCGGGCTGCGTCACGCCGACCGAGATCATGGCCGCGATGTCCCACGGCCTGAAGGTCGTGAAGTTCTTCCCGGCGAACGTCTACGGCGGCCTGAGCGCAATGAAGGCGCTCTCCGGTCCCTTCGGCGGTATCAAGTTCATCCCCACCGGCGGCGTGAACGACAAGAACCTTGCCGAGTATATCTCCGCGCCGTTCATCCATGCCGTCGGCGGCAGCTGGCTGTGCGCCAAGGCGGACATCGCCGCGCACAACTTCGACAAGATCACGAGCCTCTGCAAGGAAGCGCGCAAGACCGCGCTCGGCTTTGAGATCGCGCACGTCGGCGTGAACGCCGGCGACGCGGAGGAGTCCCTTGCGGTGTGCCGCGCGCTCGACGCGGCCTTCGGCTTCGGCGTGAAGGAGGGCAACAGCTCCAACTTCGCCGGCAGCGGCGTAGAGGTCATGAAGAGCCCCTATCTCGGCAAGAACGGCCACATTGCGGTCAAGACCAATTCCATTCCCCGCGCGGCGGCGGAGCTTGCCAAGAACGGCTTCACGCTTGACGAGTCCACCGCCAAGTACAAGGGCGAGAAGATGGTCGCGGTCTATCTCAAGCAGGAATTCGGCGGCTTTGCCGTCCACCTGCTGCAGAAGTAAGGGAGGAACGAACGATGAAATTTCTGACTTTCGGTGAGATCATGCTGCGCCTGAAGGCGCCCGGACAGGAGTGCTTCTTCCAGTCCCCGATGCTCGAGGCCACCTTCGGCGGCGGCGAGGCCAACGTGGCCGTCTCCCTTGCCAACTACGGCGAGGACGCAGCGTTCCTGACCGTTCTGCCCGACAATGCCATTGCGGACGCCTGCAAGGCGGAGCTGCGCCGCTTCGATGTGGATACCAAGCGCATCGTCACCGGCGAGGGCCGTATGGGCATCTACTATCTCGAGGGCGGCGCGAACCAGCGCCCGAGCAAGGTCGTCTACGACCGTGCCTATTCCGCCATCGCGCTGGCCAAGCCCGGCGATATCGACTGGGACAAGGCGTTCGACGGCGTGGAGTGGTTCCACATCACCGGCATCACGCCCGCCATCAGCGAGAGCGCGATGGAGCTTTCCGTTGCGTCCGTCAAGGAGGCGAAGAAGCGCGGCATCACCGTCTCCTGCGACCTCAACTACCGCAAGAACCTCTGGAAGTACGGCAAGAAGGCGAGCGAGGTCATGCGCGAGATCGCAAAATATGTCGACGTGGCCATCGCCAACGAGGAAGACGTGCAGAAGTCCCTTGAGATCACCGTGGACGATGTGAACGTCGAGTCCGGCGAGCTGGACCGCGCAAAGTACAAGGCGCTCGGCGACAAAGTGCTCGCGGCGTATCCCGATATGAAGATGATCGCCATCACGCTGCGCGAGAGCCACAGTGCCGATTGGAACGGCTGGGCGGCCTGCCTGAACGACGGCAAGGACTTCTACGTTTCCAAGAAGTACGAGATCCGCGACATCGTGGACCGCGTCGGCGGCGGCGACAGCTTTGCCGGCGGCCTGCTCTACGGTCTCAACCACTATGAGGACAAGCAGTCCGCGCTGGAGTTTGCCGTGGCAGCGAGCTGCCTGAAGCACTCGGTCATCGGCGACTTCAACCGCGTGAATGTTTCCGACGTGACCAAGCTCATGGGCGGCGACGGCACCGGCAGAGTGCAGAGGTAAAACGGATGAGCTGCTTTTACTGCGAAAAGGACGAGCGGCTGCTGGCGCTGATGACGCCGCTGACCGAGCTTCAGTGGTCGGATGTTTATCTCTTCAACGACCAGAAGCACAAAGGACGCTGCGTCGTGGCGCTCAAGGGCCATCACGACGAGATGTTCGAGCTCGATGACGAGCAGCGCAGCGGCTTCTTTGCCGAGGTTTCCCTCGTGGCGCACGCGATCGCGAACTACACGAAGGCGGATAAGATCAACTACGCGATCTACGGCGATATCGTTTCGCATTTCCATGTGCACCTTGTTCCGAAGCATCGGGACGGTTTGCAGTGGGGCGGACCCTTTACCGATACGCTGCCGAAGGTGACGCTGAGCGCGGAAGAATTCAAAGCGGTCGGCGACGGCCTTCTCAGCGAGCTGGAAAAGCTGAAAAAAATGAATAAAAAATGGGATGTACCGCGCGGTACATCCCATTTTTTTGTCGGTCAGGATCATTCCATATAGGCGCCCTTCATGGGGCTCACGGCATGCTCGGTATAACGCTTGAGCAGGCCTTTTTTTGTATTTGGGCGGCTTTGCCTGCCAGCGCGCGCGGCGCGCGGCAAGAATGGCGTCGATCTCGCCGGGCGTTTTTTTCCTCGCCCTTCACGCCGACGATTGCCAGCACGCGGCCGGGAACATCGATGCGGATCAGATCGCCCTCTTCCACCAGCGCGATCGGCCCGCCGACAGCAGCCTCGGGGCTGACGTGGCCGATGACCGGGCCGCGGCTTGCGCCGGAAAAGCGCCCGTCGGTGATGAGAGCTACGCTGGAAGCGAGCGCCGGGTCTGCGCAGATGGCCTCGCCGGTATAGAACATCTCGGGCATCCCGCTGCCGCGCGGACCCTCATAGCGGATAAAGACCGCGTCGCCGGGGCGGACGTCGCCGTGCAGCACAGCCGCGATGCACGCTTCCTCGCTGTCGTAGGGCTTTGCCCGCAGCGTGACCTGAAACATCTCTTTGGGGCAGGCGGTGTGCTTGATGACGCAGCCCTCGGGGGAGAGGTTGCCCTTGAGAATGGCAATGCTGCCGTCTGTGCCCTTGGCGTTTTCAAATGTGCGGATGATATCGGTGCGCAGCGGCCTGCGGCTCAGATGTGCGGTTTTTTCGCGCAGCAGCTCGTCGCAGTGCTCGTAAAAGCTGCTCTTTTTCAGCGCGTCCAGATTTTCGCCGAGCGTTTTCCCAGTCATCGTCATTGCGTCGAGGTGCAGCATGGAGCGGATCTCCTCCATCACGCGGGGGACGCCGCCGGCATAGTAGAAGTACTGTGCGGGCCAGTCGCCGGAGGGACGGATGTTGAGCAGATAGTGCGCCCCGCGGTGCATCCGGTCGAAGGTGTCAGCATCGATCTCGATGCCGAATTCGTGCGCGATGGCGGGCAGGTGCATCGTCGCGTTGGTGGAGCCGGAGATCGCGGCATGGACCATGATGGCGTTTTCAAAGCTTTCTTTGGTCACGATGTCCTGCGCGCGGATGCCTTGCTCCAGCAGCTTGAGCAGCTGGACGCCCGCATCGTAAGCGGCCTTTTTCAGCTCCGGGGCGGTGGCGGGCATCAGCGCGGTGCCAGGCAGCATC
>ENA-OQHF01001962-OQHF01001962.1-human-gut-metagenome-genome-assembly--contig:-NODE-1962-length-10781-cov-2.716914_pt1 | contig 10781 bp, 14 predicted proteins | sample MGYA00242559_ERZ504709 | MGnify/ENA primary metagenome ERZ504709 (study PRJEB26092, sample SAMD00036203) | human gut metagenome | host: Homo sapiens | study: EMG produced TPA metagenomics assembly of...
ATTACCGGTTTTTCTTTCATAAATTCCTGATCCATCTTCTCTTTTTCTCCTCTGTTTTCTTTCTGTCATTTAATCTTACTCACATACGCTGAAATATCTGTTTTAGCGCAAAAAAATGCCACACAACTGTTCAATTCAGTCGTGTGGCGAAAAATAGAGCTTTTTGCTCCAGAAAAGTCCACTCCAATATTGGTTTTGGATTCTATATGCTATTTGTCCTTCTGATCCGCTTTCTGGATCAATAAGAGGATATCAGAAAGTTCCTCTTCTGTCAACTGTGTATATGCTGCAAGTTCATGTACAGTTGCTTCCCTGCCTTTCTCCTCTGCAAGATACTTCTTAGCCTCGTTGACTAACGCCAGCTTGCCGACCATAGCCTTCTCATCCTCATCCTCGCCTTCTTCCGCAAGAATGGATGATTTCATGGCTGTCTCCACTGCGCCCTGTAATTCTGCCTCAACATCTGTTTTTTCCTCACATCCGCAAAGTTCTGTCAGTTTTAAAAAAAGTGCCATATTTCCTTCCTGAATGACATCCTCAAAGCCCTCTGAGGTCACTGCAAGCTTTCTGGCGGTCTCTAACACCTTTATCATCCAGCTGTCAGAGATTGGATTGATCACGGACTCATCCCCTGCTAAAAGTTTCTGATACATTTCTTCCTGCTTCTTCCCGGAATATACCGGAAGACTGCTGATCTCCTCCAGATACATCTGAAATACCTTAGTTTCCGGTAAAACATCCGGCTCTGCGTTTTTTTTCCTCTTTTTTGCCAGGATCATTCTGTGCCAGCACAGATGCATCTGACGTTTCCTGCCAGTCTGCTGCTTCCTGCTCTCCGCCTTCGGCCTCTTCAGTTTCCTCTTCCGCTTCTTCCTCCTCATGTGGTGTCAGCAGAAACTCTAAAACCATGTTTTCCTGCTGTTCGTTCAACTCCATCTCTTTGAAATAGCTTAAGATCTCTTCTTTTGATAACGGTGTCGCAGAAGTGCGGATAATCTCTGCCACCTCATGGATTGTCTCTGTAAATACACTCTGATCTAACATAGTCTCTCCTGTTTTCTTCTCTTTAAACCTTGTGTTTTGCCTCTTTCTCATCAATATCAACTAAAATAATATCCGGTCCGATCCTGACGATCTTACACCACGGAATAAACAATTCGAACTCCCTGCAAAAACAGCCAAACCATTTTCCGGGTCCGACGATCAACGCCCGTATCCTTCCATCACATTCGTTCAATATCAAGATCATGGACAATTTCCAAGGCAATTTGCAGTCACTAGACGTTTATCACTTCATTTTTCTGTCAAGTCACAAAAGCGCATACCATTCTCCGAAACATTCCCTCGAAAAATGATATGCGATTTTTTTATCTCTTATACATTAAAGCGGAATAAAATAACGTCTCCGTCTTTGACCACGTACTCTTTTCCTTCCATGCCGACAATTCCTTTTTCACGGGCTGCTGCAAGGCTTCCATTATCTAAAAGATCCTGATAATTTACAACCTCAGCCTTGATAAATCCACGCTCAAAGTCTGTATGGATCTTACCTGCTGCCTGTGGTGCTTTTGTGCCTTTCCTGATCGTCCATGCACGGCACTCATCCTCTCCTGCAGTAAGGAAACTGATCAGTCCAAGCATGGCCTGTAGCTTGCTGCTACCAGTTTATCAAGTCCGCTGGAGTTCACTCCAAGGTCATCTAAATATTCCTTTTTCTCATCTTCATCGAGTTCTGCAAGTTCCTGTTCAATCTGTGCACAGATCACAAATACTTCTGCGCCCTCTTCCTTTGCCATCTCTCTTACTTTTGCAACATGTGGGTTGGATGCCCCGTCATCCGCAAGGTCATCCTCTGCAACATTTGCTGCGTAAATGGTCGGTTTTGCAGTCAGAAGGTTATAACCCCTGAACCAGATCTGCGCGTCTTCATCATCCGGTACTTCAAAAGATCTTGCCATCTTACCTGCCTTCCCAGATGTGCCTTGATTGCCTCTACAAGTTCCAGTTCTTTTGCAAGTGTCTTGTCCATTCTTGCCTGTTTGGAAATCTTTGCAATTCTTCTGTCAAGAATCTCAATATCAGAAAAGATCAGTTCCAGATTGATCGTCTCAATATCTCTTGCAGGATCGATAGATCCGTCCACATGGATAATATTGGTATCCTCAAAACAGCGTACCACATGTACGATAGCATCTACCTCACGGATATTTGCAAGGAACTGGTTTCCAAGTCCCTCGCCCTTGCTGGCTCCCTTTACAAGTCCTGCAATATCTACAAATTCGATGGTAGCCGGTGTTACCTTCTTCGTATGATAAAGCTCACCGAGTTTTACGATTCTCTCATCCGGTACGGAAACGATTCCGACGTTCGGATCAATCGTTGCGAATGGATAATTTGCGGATAAAGCACCTGCTTTGGTCAGGGAATTAAATAATGTGGACTTTCCAACGTTTGGAAGTCCGACGATTCCTAGTTTCATTTTTATCTTTACCTGTCCGAAAACCCTTTATTTATGCGGGTTTTCGCCTTTCTCTATATTTTTATTACACCCTTTTTACACCCTTTTTTCAACTGTGGGTGTAGCTGCTTCAAATTGCTGAACAGCTTTTGCAAGGGACTCGTCCGTAACATGGACATACCTGTCCATTGTTGTTTTAATACTTGCGTGTCCTAATAGTTGCTGTAAAACTTTAGGTTGTACGCCGCGTTCAATCGCGCGTGTAGCATAAGTGTGTCGTAAGGCGTGCATACAAAAACGCTTAATACCAGCTTCATCACACAATTTATATAAATGTGTATCGTAGGAACTGTTTTTAGCAGGTTCTCCTGTTCGCCAGTTGATAAATACCAAATCCCGCATGACAAGACATTTCTTTTCTCCCGTTCTGCTGTCTGTGTACTCCAAAATCTGTGAAAGCATTTCAGACTCTTTCCGGGTATCTTTTTCATCATAACAACTTTTTAGGATTGTATATGCGCGTTCTGTAAGCGGAATAGTACGATAACTTTTTTTTGTTTTAGGCGGACCGGCACGCCAATATCTCCGGCTGTGTCGATACTCTAAACTCTTATTTACAGTTAAAGTACGTTTTTTCCAATCAATAGCGTCCCATGTCAGACCAATCAATTCAGCCGTTCTCAAACCCGTTTCTAATAACAAAGCATACTGTCTATAATTATGAGAACGCTCTGCGGCTTCAAGAAACTTTTCCTGTTCCTCAACGGTTAAGTATTTAATATCATCTACTGCCCGGACTGGTTTCGTATATCGAACACCATTCATAGGGTGCTTTGCAATAATATCATTCATAACTGCTGATTTGAACATAGTTCCCATTGAAATATAGGTCTGCCGGATTGTTGAGCCTGCATATTCTGTTTCCATTCGATTTAAGACAGCTTTACAGTGCATAGGTTTTACATCAGCTATACACATAGTTCCTATCAATGGTTGAATATTTCTTTCGTAACGCTCACGATAATTTCTAATCGTGTTTGGCGCAAGGTCACAAATGATATTATCAATCCAATAATTGAACCATTTGTCTACTGTCATATCAGGCGCAGTAACGATTAGATTATGTGTATCTTCATACTTTGCGTCAGCAAGCCATTTTTTTGCTTCTGGCAGCGTTTTGAAATATCCATTTTGACGCGTACCATTTTTAGCATAAAATCTTGCGAAATACAAACCGTCCTTTCTTTGACAAATACCTTTTCCACACTCTTTGCCTTTTAAATTTTTTCCCATGACGGACTCCTTTCACGTAAAAAAAAGAGTCCAACGCAAATATAGAGTATATCACAAGGACTCCGTTTTTTCAAGCTTAACAGACAAATATTTCAGCTATTTCAGCTATTAAAGCATTCTTGAAATAAATGAATTAGGTTTTCTGCTTAACAGACAAATATTTCAGCTATTAAAGGCTATATAATCAATTCTCGGCGAATGTATTCCTCAAATTCTTTACGCTTCACTAACTTTCGTGTTCCAACATATAAAACAAAAGGGCAGTTTGGCTGTTTTAACATAGAATCAATCTTATTGATACCTATGTTGCTATATTCAGCGGCTTCCCTTATTGTTAATGTTATTTTCAAATGGATAGGTACTCTTACTTCTGTTTCCTTATATAAAGGCAGTTCTTTTTCTTCACTGCTATTTGATTTATTCATTAGAATTTCCCCCTATCTTTTTTCAATTTAACAAAAAATAGGCTCGTCAGACGGTCTTAGCAAACCTCACAAGAATTTCACTTCCGCATGGTTCTCATGCAGCTCTACCCGTTGCCTGCGACGCTTCTAACGCTCGGACTACGGCGGTAAAGGAGTATCATTATACCGATATATGGATTATGGCGGCAGAGTTGCTAAGTCTGCTTTGGAACGCTGATAATTCTCGCTCGTTTTGTCCCTCCTTTCGGTCATGGCGTATCAGCCCAACGGCTCCCCATATATCGAATGTATCCGATTTGCCTTATGCTGCGTCGCCGTTCTATTGCGCCGCTTTCTTTGTCAAGGTTCAAAATGGCTGTGTTGCCGCATTAGCAGCGGAACGGAAAAGGGGGAGTAAAGACGTTCCACCGCCGATTGCGATTATTTCTCTGTTCTAAAATTGAGGACAGCCATCATCAGTTTTGCTTGCAGCCGTTCCCGAATGTCGTTGTCTATACCAAAATAAACATTTCCACGCTCGTCATATAACTTTCGCATGGATAGGCGGGCTATGTAACCGCTGAAATGCTGCAAGACCATTTTCATAGCGTCCGGGTCGCCCTTTGTCGCTGCCACAATGACAGGATAAGGAACAAGGGCATTTTCCGGGTAGCCAGGTTGATTACCATTCGTCCCATTCATCAGCATTTTCCTCCAAATATTTTCTTAATTGTTCAAAAGAGCTTGTCCGTCTGTACTGTATTGTGCTTCTCGGTGTATTGAGCAACTCTGCAATTTCTGTATCGCTCATTCCCTCGAAATAATACAGCAATATGGCTTTGCGCTTTTCTTCCGGCAAAGTACGGATTGCTTCAAGAAGCAGCTTCGGCGTGATTTTCTTCCCGGCTTTCTCAAAGACGGTTTCGGCGGTTTCCCGTTTGAAATATTCATCAAAGGTATGTAGCTGTCGCGCTTCATCTAAGGTCATGTCGGAAAAGGTTACTTCCTTTGCCTTATGTGTACGAAGCTCTCTATGAGCGTCGCACGCTTCATTGTGCAATACCGCATTGCAATACTTCTGAAAAGAACATTGCTTATAAAACTCCCTGCTATTAGGTTCCACATTCTCACCTCCTTTCTTGTTGAAAGTTGGTGGTGCTTCCCCTTTTCGCGGGGTAATACGGAGCCTTGAAAAAATGCCAAATATTTTCGGAAATTTTTTCAAAAAATTTTTTTAAGCATACAAAAATGCGCCCGTCCGCAAAAAAAACGCGGACAGGCGCATAGGAAATAATAAAAAAGTATTTAGATGATTTAATAGTTCATATCTAAGGGTAGGAATATCCCCGGTGGCGGTCGGGCTTTTTTTTGATAAATCAAAGAATGTAAGAATTTGTTGATGTGGTTTATAACTCATGGCGGCTACCTCCTAAAGCCGCCATGTCTACATGGTTAAGGGTACGTCGTACAGACAAAAAGAAACGGCGGCTCTGAAAATCAAAGCCGCCGAAATAGAATAGGCGCGTGAAAATATGGCTGCTCTGCGACGGCTTTTTTCTTTTGCCGTCGTCCGGCAGATTATTTTAGAAATTATCTATTATCATTTTTTAGGTATAATTGTTCTCTTGTAGATCATATATGTTGCCACATAGTAGAAAAAGTAGACTACTAATAGCAAACATACGGTAAGGACTGTTTGCTGTATTCCAGATATGATAGAAGCTATCTGCAAAACTCCATTAACGTCATTTACTATGCTGCCTGTCATTACCGGAAATAAAAACAAATTAACTAAAGTCGCCGGAACAACAGGCACGAAATATAAAAGAAACAACTGCTTTTTCAACAAAGTTTTTTTCTGATGATTTGCGACACCAATATAATCCAGAGTAAGATAATCTTTTCTTTCCTTGTTTGCCCAGCTTAAAATTTGAACTGATAAAAGAGTACAGGCAATGGCAGCAGATACAAATGCAAAATAGAATAATGGCAGGACAGTATAAACAGCCATAGAAGCAGACTGATTACGAACTCCTGTTTTTGAAAGTATCAGCACATTTTTGTCTATATGATTTAAATCCTCAATATGCGTTAACGACAAAGAAGAAAGTGTCTTTACCACAAGTACATTTTTCTGCTCGTACAAAACTTCACTAACTTTATCGGGAACAATGATTAAAAATCCGTTTCCATTTCCACATGACTCCTGTTGCATAAAATCTTCACTGTATATACCTCCGAAGTGACAAATTGTGTCACCAATCAAAAGCTGTGTGTGTTCTTCGGTATATTTTTCAAAAGGAGCTATATTGGGAACAGTGCAATGTATGTATAAGTATTCCTATCAAGCACGACGCTGGATAATCCCAGCATATCTCGCAAATTATTGTAATCACTTATACACATAAAAGGTATCTGTTGTTTCGCTCGATATAGAAAAACCAAATTTCCCCTGCACTGCCCTTAATGTTTCTTGATAAAAGGAATTATCTTTATTTGTATATAAGGTATACTCATAACTGCTATCCAAAAGATTATTTTCTTTTAGATAAGATAGATATTTAGAAAAATCTGTATTTTCCTCGTTTGAAAAAAGGGCTATATCAAAAGCAACAGCGTCAACGCGTTTTTCTACCATAGTGGTAAAATAAACTCCCCAGTTAATCGACAATAATGCAACTGTTATTAGAATTGAAGCTCCTATCACAAAAAAAATCATGGAGCGCAGTTTAGTAGTAAACTGCCGATAAACAAACACCCTTATATTTGTATATTTTCCACTTGTTATTTTTTAAGCGGGAAGTGAAATGGTTCAGCAAAACAGCAAATAAGCCGTATGTTGCCGTCGAAAAGAAGAACAAGAGAAAAAAGCATTGATCCGTCCGGCATATTCTTAAAAGCAGACATTGTAATAATCGCAATCCCAATTATTCCTAAAAGCAGAGGAATCAGAGTTTGCGGACAAGCCATATTTCTTTTCTCTATTATCAGAATTATCATTGTCTAAGTATAACAAATCTCGTACATTGAACTTACGGATACTACGACTTGTGCTAATGGAAACAAAAGAAAAAATAGCTCCCATATATACTAAAGTTAATATGATTGCTTTTGATGAAAAATTCAAAGTTAAAATAGTATATTGTCGCATACATTTGACAAATTACAGCTTTTAATATCTGGTAAAAACAGCGTGCCTATAAAAACCCCGATAATTAAGACAAATACATAAATAAAATAATTTTCAAACATGAACATTTTTGCAATATCATTATTTTCAACACCTAATAGCATATATAAACCAAATTCACGGCTTCTTTTCCTCACCATAAACACGGTAATATGTTTTACCAATGCACTTATCACAAGCACAACAAGAACACTTACGGTAATAAGAATTAGCGGAAGTATTGATTTCTCATTTATGATAGCAGCTATTTCCTCCGAAAATATAATCATATTAAATGATAATAGCAATGCAACCGTAATGACCATAGTGATTATATAAATCATATATTCAACAACCTGTTTTTTTGCATTTTGTAATGATAATTTCTTAGGCATAGTTATTCACCTCCAAATGCAGATATTTCAGAAAGAATTGTCTGATAAAAGTCATTTCTATTGTGCTGCCCCTTATCAATTTCCTTTTTTAGGTTTCCGTCCTTTATGAAAAGGACACGATTTCCAAAACTTGCTGAAAAGGGATCGTGTGTTACCATAAGGATTGTACTTCTATCCTGTTCGTTCAATTCCGCAAGCATACTTAAAAGCTGCTTTGCGGACGCCGAATCTAAAGCTCCTGTCGGTTCATCTGCTAATATCAATTTGGGATTGTTTACAAAAGCCCTTGCACAAGCACACCTTTGTTTTTGCCCTCCCGACACATGGGCGGGTAATTTACCAGCTATATCACTAATGTTCAGCCGTTGCATAAGTCGTTTGACAATTTTTTCTATTTCTTTCCCCGGAATCCCCTTTATTGACAGAGGAAGAGAGATGTTTTCCTCAATAGTCAATGGTTCCAACAAATTAAAATCTTGAAAATAAAGCCAAGATTTTCACGCCGAAACGCTGCCATTTTAGCGGACGAAATAGTTGTCAAATCCTGTTCACCCAAATATATATGACCGCTACTTACGCTGTCTATTGTTGAAATACAATTTAATAGAGTTGTTTTGCCGGAGCCGGACGCTCCCATAATACTAACAAAATCTCCTGAGTTTACAGAGAAACTTACTCGATCAAGTGCTTTTTTTAGATTGTTTCTTGTTCCGTAATATTTTTCAATTTCCACTACGTTTAAAAGCATTTTAATGTCCTCCTTTAATGAAAAAACCAATAAGCAAATTAACATACTGAATGGCTGATGAAGCAGATATATCCAGATTGTTTTGCTTCCTAAAACCGATAAGCAGGGTAATTTACGCTGGGCGTATTTTTGCCATGTATAATGTTTCATGAATATCTGATTAAAATAAAACCCGCATAAATATAAAAATATCCACGGAAAAATAGGAAAGTAGTCACTTGAATGAAACCCCTCATGCGGAAAGCCTAACGGTGTAAGTATTTTTATATTGTATAATAGATTTGGAACTTGAATTTGTAGCAAACCGGTTATTCCAATTTGACCAAATTGTATTTGTTTGCAAAGCAGGAACAGCAAAAAGCAGATTGCCATTCCATAGATAGCAGGGATTTTCTTTAATAGTTTTTCTAAAGGAAGCGTAAGAAGGATTGCACAACCCATAAAATTTAATATTCCAAACCAAATTATTTGCGCGGGAATGGCTACTAATGTAATAATTGAAATCAGCAGCCCCAAAAGATTAAATATGATTCCACGCCGTAAATTCTTTTCTTTTCCCCATACCCATACAAAACCAGAAATAAAAATGAATGTGCAGCATATCGCCTGTTGCCAGATATGGATTGCCGGAAGGCTATACCATGTTGGAGATTTTTCATACACAATATACACATCGTATAAAAAATGAAATATAACCATATTGATAATAGCAACGCCCCTTATCCCGTCAACAAAATAATACCGTATCTTTTCTTCTTGCATACTGTTATCCTCCTATCTAATGCCATAATAGCAGACTTAAACAGGATAGACGGCTGGTTGGAAAAATTGCACGGTTGAAAGGAAAAATTAAAAAGTCCGCCGCTTCAAAACAGAAGTGACGGACTTTGATATAGTTTAGGATTCTATTCACTTTTTTCTATGTTGGATAGAAACAGCAGAATGCTTGCATTGAAAACATCATTTACACATTCGGTAGATAGATTACCATGATATTTTTCGACAATGCGCTGTACATTTTTTAAGCCATATCCATGTTCATTTTCTGGCTCAAAAGCAGAAAGTATGGCATGTATAGAGGGTTGTTCGTGATTGCAATTATTTTGAATATTGATATAAAGAATCCCACGGTCATATTTCATAAAAAATTTCCAAAGTCGGATTTGGTATATCTGATAATGCGTTCAGCGCATTATCCAGCAGATTGCTTAAAATCACATTGGTGTCAAAATGTTGAAATTTCAATCTGCTCTGGTATTTGGATTTTCCAAGATACATGAATATCCGTATTTTTCGCTTTTTCGATATAATAATTTAAAATGCTGTCAATACGTTCATTGCCGGACGATACAAATTTCTCTGTGTGATCCATGAAATCTCCCATATCCGAAAGATATTTAAGGGCAGCATCCTTATCCCCGGAAGATATTAAATCAGACAGCATTTTTATATGATGTTTCATATCGTGCTTCAGAGAACGTGTATTTATCTGTGATTGCTGTATTATTTCAAATTGGTTTTCATACATACGGATTTCCTGTTCTAATATTTCCCGTTCCTGCTCTCTTTTTGATTTTTTCCATTTTTCTAATGCAAACTCAAGAATGGAAAATATCACGATTGCTATTCCTGTGCTGACTAAGCATTGTTTGTTTTCTACAAATGTGTCATGGAAGCAGGTTTTTAAAATAATCCAGTTTAATCCCCAATATATGACAGGCAATAGCAGGGCAACAGCAAGACGTACAGCAATCTTTCCTTGAAAAAGAAATACCACAACAAGTAAGAATAGAATTTCAAATACAAACAGAATTGTATTTGCAGCAGAAAATTTTTTTGAAACAGGCATAAGCCTTAAATAACAGCTAACAATAAAAAAGGCGGCAAAAATAATTCCCACTATTTTTTTATTAACCCGGTGCTTTCCAATACAGTTTGTGCAAAAACGCATAAGCAGTAAAATATGTACTGCATCAATCATAAAAATAGCAATATAACATAATAACAATAAACTCACTCCTTTCGATAAAGTTCCGTCAGACAAGATTTCATAAGTTTTCTATATTTTTGGCTTATTGGTAAAATAGTACCGTCTGTCATTTGAACAGCGTCATATTTGTAAATGGAAACATAGGAAGAATTTACAATATATGATTTATGGATTGTCCAAAATCCTTTTCCGTCCACTTGCTCTGCTACTTCCTGCATGGTTCCATAAAAGGTTGTTACACCTGCGTCGGTATGTATTTCTATCTTCTTTCCATTACAGGCAAAATAGAAAATTTCATCTAAATATAGCCGTTGTATTGATTTC
>ENA-OQHF01001963-OQHF01001963.1-human-gut-metagenome-genome-assembly--contig:-NODE-1963-length-10780-cov-6.135079_pt1 | contig 10780 bp, 15 predicted proteins | sample MGYA00242559_ERZ504709 | MGnify/ENA primary metagenome ERZ504709 (study PRJEB26092, sample SAMD00036203) | human gut metagenome | host: Homo sapiens | study: EMG produced TPA metagenomics assembly of...
CCCAGTTTCATCTCTGTAGGCTTTCCATAGCTTCCACCGCGCCAGATATTTCTTACATCCGGATAAAAGTGCCGCCGTCTTCCGTCTTCGGATTCCGGAAAATTCTTTTACCGGTTCGATCACTTCCATCCGCCCCTGATGAATACAGCTGACCGTATCACACAGTCGATAGACTTCATCCCGGCTGTGTGATACGAACAGTACCGGTGTCTGTACTTTTTGTAAAAGTTCCAGCATCTGTGTTCCATTTTCCATTTCAGATAGCTGTCCAATGCGGCAAACGGTTCATCCAGAAGCAATACTTCCGGCTCTGCTGCCAGCATACGTGCCATGGCTACCCGTTGTTTTTGTCCACCGGAGAGCTGATCCGGCATATGATGTTCCAGTCCGCCAAGCTGAAATCCTGTAATATATTCCCTGACTTTTTTCGGATCCGGCTTTCTCCCCATCCCTGCCTGAATATTCTGTACCACATTCATTGTAGGAAACAATGCGTAATCCTGAAACATATATCCGACTTTTCGTTTCTGCGGTGGCAGATTAATCCGTTTTGCCGAATCAAAGAGTACCCTGTCATTCAAAACGATTCTTCCCTCATCCGGCCGTTCGATACCTGCAATACATTTTAACGTCATACTTTTTCCGCATCCGGAAGCTCCCAGAATGGCAAATATGCCTCCATCCATGGAAAAATCCACATCCAGCAGAAAATTCCCCAGTTTCTTTTTTATCCTTACCTGCAGCATATCCGCCCTCCTTACCACCGTTTTTTATGTTTATTATCACCGGATCCGAGCAGGTTCATCACCAGCACCACAAAAAAAGCAATCAGCATGATCACAACGACCCAGAAACCTGCTGCCCCATAGTCGCCATCCTGGATAACCATGGCGATTTTCTGAGAGATCGTCCCTGTCTTTCCCGGGATATTTCCCGCCAGCATGGAAGTTGCCCCATACTCACCCATAGCCCTGGCAAATGTCAGAATCGTTCCTGAAAGAATACCCGGTCCGGCAGATGGAATCACTACTTTCCAGAAAATCTTTATTTCCGACATACCAAGCGTTCTTGCTGCATAAACCAGGTTGGCATCTACCTGTTCAAAAGCAGCTCTGGCATTCCGGTACATCAGTGGAAAAGCAATTACCGTTGCCGCCAGAATACAGCCAAGCCAGGTCTGTACCACCTTGATTCCAAAATTTCCATACAACGCAGCACCAAACGGCCGCCGCAGACTGAAGATCAGAAGCAGGAAAAATCCGGCAACTGTGGGAGGAAGTACCATCGGAAGGGTCAGAATCCCGTCCATCACCGCTTTTGTCTTCGGACCTGCTTTTACCACCTGTCTTGCCGCATAGATTCCTCCAAAAAAAGAAAGAATGGTAGCCACCACTCCAGTCTTTAATGAGATCAGCAGAGGACTCCAGTCCAGCCCCTTCATAAATTCCATCATCTGTTCCATTCATGTCTCCATTCTAATCTTTCCCCCGCCGGAACATCCTGTTACGGCGAAAATATGTATTTTTATTATATTATTTCAAAAAGTCTGATTAGTTCTCTACATCTGTATCAAAGTAGTATTTCCGGAAAATGGTCTTTGCATCATCGGTGATCAGAAAATCTATGAATTCCTTGGCTGTTGTGGATTCCAGTTCTTCTGCTTCCGGATTCTGTACCTGTGCCACCGGATAGATAACATCACCGGTCAGATCATACGGAATGACCTGCAGGATCTCCAGACGATCCTCCAGTCCATAAGTATCGGAATAGTATACCGTTCCTACCTCATTGGAGCCTTCTGCTACTGCGGAAGTAACCGCACCAGCATTGGCACACTCATTGATCTCCACACCGCCCAGTGCTTCTGAAACAGTAGCTGTCGGAATAGTAGATACATCGTCAGCTTTTTCCAGAATTCCTGCATTTACCAGTGCCTGGCGGATGTATTTTCCAACCGGCACCGAACCATCTGCCAGTGCGATACTGCTGGCTTTGTTCAGATCCTCCAGACTGGTTACTTCTGTGTTACTTTCTTTATAAGTTACCAGACACACCTGGTTATTTACTACATTATGACGGGTACCGTCCACAACCAGACCATCTGTCTCATCCAGCTGATCCATCTGTTTTACCGCTGCTGAGAAAAACACATCACAGGCTGCACCTTCTTCGATCTGTGTCAGCAGCGTTCCTGAACTGTCATAACTTCCCTGTACCTTTACATTTTGATGAGTCTCCTGAAACTTTGTAATCAGTTCTTCCATTACCTGATTCAGACTCTTGGCAGCAAATACTGTAATAGTAGTTTCTTCGCCTGCATTGTCTGCTGTTGTATCATTGCTTTCGTCAGCTGCTGCTTCTGCAGTTGCTTTTGTCTGTGTCTCTTCTTTTGTTGCATCCGCCGCACTGTTGTTCTTAGAGTCGCATCCTGTAAGCAGAGACACTACCATAGCTGTTGCAAGTAACATACTTACACTTTTTTTCTTCATTTTTTCTTTATTCTTTCTTTCTCCTCATTCCTGTTTTGTCTGCGCGGACCTGTATCAGCTGTGCTGCGATGCTGATTGCGATCTCTGCCGGTGTTTCACTTCCGATTTCGATTCCGATAGGTGCATATACCTGATCCAGTTCTTCCTCTGTGAAGCCTTCGCTTGCCAATTTTTCTCTGACGTACCGGGTTTTTCTTTTACTTCCCACTACACCTATATAAGAAGCAGGTGTCCGCAAGGCAAACCGTTCCACATCGGCATCACAGCGATGCCCTCTCGTGACTACCACCAGATAGTCTTCCGGTTTTACTTCCAGAATCTGCGAAAGTGCTGTGAAATCCACGGTCTTTGTCTCCTGAACTCCCGGAAACAAAGCATGATCTGTATATTCTTCCCGATCATCCAGAACCATACACCAGAATCCCAGATGACTGAGCACCGGAACCAGCTCCTGAGCCAGATGACCGCCTCCAAAAATGTAAACCCTTCCATCGTAACAGAATTCTTCTGCGTAAATCTTCTGTCCGTTTTCCTCCAAAAATCCTGCAGTGTCCTCTGCCTTCTGTGATCTCTTTTCGGATCTGTGGCAGTCCTTCGGAAAATGGAATAACCAGCCAGTAAGGTTTTCCCTCATCTGCTGCCGCCAGTGCTTCTTTTAAAAATTCTCCTACGCCCGGATCCTGTGCGCAGGCACTGTAAAACAATACTTTTACTCTGCCCCCACAGACCATGCCCAGTTCGCTGTTTTCTCCGGTTCCCAGATCAAAATTTTCCACATAATGGGCAGCTGTTCCTGCCAGTTCCATGGCTTTTTTTACTGCCTGATATTCCAGGTTGCCGCCTCCGATAGTTCCGTAGATTCTTCCATTTTTAGCCACTGCCATATAAGCCCCTGTAGTTCGCGGAACAGAACCATTTCCTTCTACAATAGTAACCAGAACCGTATCTGTCTTCTGATTCCATCGATCCAGTAACAACTGATATAATTTTTTCATTGATTGTGTTTCCTTTTATGTGAATTTTCTGCTATTCTATTCTTTCCAATAGGTCACCTTTTCGGATCATACCACCATGTAACACAATGGCAAATACACCTTCTCTGGGCATGATGCATTCCCCCATCCGTTTATAAATCTCACAGTGGCTGTGACATTCTTTCCCGATCTGTGTCATCTCCAGAACGACTTCTCCACATTGAAAACGGGTTCCCACCGCAAGGTTGCGAAAATCATATCCGCTGACGATCAGGTTTTCCCCAAAGGCACCAGGTTCGATATCCGCACCCTTTTTCCGAAATTCTTCGATTTTTTCATAAGATAGCAGGCTGACCTGTCTGTGCCAGTGTCCCGCATGAGCGTCTCCCTGAATCCCCCAGTCCTTTGCCAGAATGGCCTCTTCGATTTCATGTTTCGCTGTACCACGTTTTTCACTGATACAGATTCCTTTAATTACTCCCAAAACTGTTCCTTTCTATTGTGTCTACTCTATCCACCAATTTTTACCATTTCATGTGTCTCTGTCATCTCGGCCGGATGTTCAAAGCAGTGTGCCGCTGGTTTTCGGAAAATCGTCTGCTCCATGATCGTTCGCAGATTTTCCTTCTCTCCTTCGCGGAGTACCCGGCGGAGATCCTCCCCCTCATCATAGCACAGACACAGTTTCAGATACCCTTCTGCCGTCAGTCGGACCCGGTTACAGGTATCACAGAATTTTCCGTGTATGGCACTGATAAAACCAACCGGAACTTTCAGATCTGAAAACTGATAATACACCGCCGGCCCACTGCCCATCCGGGAAAGTTCTTCCCGATTGGTCATACATTCTGCTTTTCCACAGACTGCCTCCAGTGTCTCCCGCAGTTCTTCATTGCTTCTCCCCACGTATTTTTTGCCATATCCGACTGGCATCATTTCAATAAAACGAAGGGGCAGGTTTTCTTCCTGTGCATAACGCACCAGTGGAATCGGATCCAGTTCTTTTCTATTCACTGCATTCAGCTTTACCGGCAATCCGGCAGTCTTCACCGCCCGGATTCCTGCCAGGACTTCCTGCAGTTCCCGTTTTCCGGTAATCTTATAGAATTCTTCCGGATCCAGTGTGTCCAGGCTGATATTCACGCCGTCCACACCGGCTTCTTTTAACTGTTTCCCATAATTTCCAAGCAAAACACCATTGGTCGTCATAGTGATAGTCTCTACCCCGGGAATCTCCCTGATTCCACGGATCAGATCTACACAGCCTTTTCGCACCAGCGGTTCCCCGCCCGTAATACGGATGTGCGTGATACCAAGGCTTACGCCTGTTCTCACGATCTCCCAGATTTCCTCAAAAGTCAGGATGTTTTTCATTCCTACATCCTGAACGCCTTCCGGCATACAGTAGCAGCATCGCAGATTGCAACGATCCGTAACGGATATACGCAGATAATTGATCACTCTTCCATACCGATCCAGCATCTTCCTGTTACCATCCTTTTCCAAAACCACAGTTTGGATACGTACAGACCGGACAGTTCAGGCACAGACCGCCCTCTCCCAACGCTGCCAGTTCCTCTGCTGTGATCTCATCATCTGCCAGCAGACGGGGCAGTGCCAGATCAAAAATCGTCCGTTTTGCATACATCACACACCCGGGAAGTCCTACGATCGGGATCTCTTCCCGGTAATAAGACAACAGGAACATGGCTCCCGGAAGCACCGGTGCACCATAAGAAACCATCCGCGCCCCTGTGTTTTTTATGGCCAGAGGTGTTTTGTCATCCGGATCCACACTCATACCGCCGGTACAAAGTACCAGCTGAGCCCCCTGTTCGATTGCCTGCAGACAGCCTTTGGTGATTGCTTCATGATCATCATCATATACTTCATGAAAGATCATTTCACAGTTGTATTCTTTCAGTTTTTCAACCAGTACCGGAGTAAATTTGTCCTCGATTCTTCCATGGTATACTTCACTTCCCGTTGTCAGAATCGCCACTTTTTTCCCATGTAGCGGTTTCAATGTCAGAATCGGACCATCCTGACAGACTGCTTTCGCACGCTCCATCTTCTCTTTTTCTATAACCAGCGGAATAATCCTGGTTCCTGCAAGCTTATCTCCCTCTTTGACGCAGGTATTGCCGTGACGGGTTGCTATCATCATTTCTCCAAGCCCGTTGACTTTTTTCAGTTTTTCCCGTTCTACTTTCAACAGTCCGTCACAGTCAGCGATCACCTCAATTTTCCCTTCTTTGACCTCTGAAGGATGCATATGCTCATTTCTGCACATTGCATACAGAATCTGTGCCGCCTCATTTTCATGAAGCATATGCTCATCTTTTTCCCAGATATAAATATGTTCTTTTCCAACACTCAAAAGTACCGGTATATCCTCCTCGGTAATGATATGACCTTTCCGGAATACTGCATCTTTCGTCACCCCGGGAATGATCTGTGTGATATCATGACACAGAACCTGCCCGATCGCGTCTTCAGTCTTCATTAATTTCATACGTGTTCTCCTCTACCTACTCCACTGCTTCACAGATCACTTCAAGCACACTTCCTGCGATACAGCGGGCTTTGTCTGAAATCGTAAAACAGTTTGCCAGTTCCTCTTTTCTCGGATCAATATCTGCGATCTTAAATCCCTTTGTCACCGGATAATCATCGCGGATCAGGCCACGGAGAAGTCCGTCAATGGTTGCTGATACCTCTGTCGATCCGTTTTCTCCCTCTATCACAGCCAGAACCTGCCCGGCTTCCACGATATCTCCGATTTTACTTCTGTTTTTCATTCTTCCTGCTGCCGGCGCATGAATGACACGTTCTGCACCGTAGCCGCCGATGATTCCAGGAATCCCGGTGTTCGGATATGCACTTCCCTGACGGATAATCCTTCCAAGATTATGCCCACGTTTCGTCTCGATCACCACATCCACATCTTCACCCGCACAAAATCCAGGACCAAGTCCGATCGTAAGCGGTGCCATATCTTTTGTTGTTCCGAGATTTTTCTTTGCAAGGATCGCATCCACCACAACCTTCGGTTTCAGTAACCGGATACTTTCTCCTTTCGGATCCACCAGAACCGGAACTTTTCCTTCCTCCCAGACCTGACACATCTGCTCCACGCTTTCGATCCGGACAGCCTCTACATTCTCCACACAGGTGCTTCCACTGTATACAGCTTCACTCAGTGCCACCTGTCTTCGGATCGCTGCCGGGTGATCTGTTTCCAGAACCAGCAGATGAAATCCGCTTTTTTTCAGTCGATGAATCGTCCCGGTCGCCAGATCTCCCGCTCCCCGGACAATGATCAGATCACTCTTTTTCATCCGTAATTCCTTTCTCTTTCGTTATTCTCGTTTGAGAATAACGCTTGCATACTTATAACTTTACAATACTTATATTTATTTGTCAATTCTGTACGCTTTTTTGACTCTCTTTTTCCCATATGAGTTACTGGGCACTTCGTTTCCGGTAACACGTTTCGCATAGTATCCCATATATATTCCGGTGCATGCTTTCTCTGTCTATGCTTCAAACCATCTCATAAAAGATTCTCCGGCGCTCCGATTCAGTTCCGCCATAAACATTTCATATCGATGCAGAAAATCTTTTCCTTTCTCGGTAAGCATGGTCCGGCCGCCTCTGCTTCCGCCCCGGCTTCCTTCCATCAGAGGAAACCCCAGATCTTCTTCGGCGTGCTTCATAATACGCCATCCCTTGGAATACGCCATCCCCATGCACCGACAGGCCTCGGAGAGCGACCCTGTCTCTTCCACATGGTGCATCAGCTCCGCCACTCCCGGACCAAAAGCTCCTTCTTTTCGAAACACCCGCACTTTCATATGATAATGCAGCTTATTTTCTTCCATTTTTCTCCTTGTCCACCATACATTCCTGTATTTTCCTGAATTGTTAAGTTTATTGCAGCTGTTCAGCAGTCTCTGCCCTGCGAGGTGAAGGAACCGAACAGCTGCCGTTCAGGTTTTTCTACAATTCCAGTATATACTCCCCTTCCCAGTGACAACCCGCTTTCTCCAGTGCCGTAAGAATCTCGTCTCTTGCCTCCGGCACTGCCTTCCAGGAAAGGCCACAGCCTGCTGTAATTTCCCTTGGAATCGGGATCAGACGTCCCGGCAGGTTCTGTTCCATGGCATATTTTTCTGCTGCCATCGCCTGCGTCGTACTCTCGAAAGTCAAAATCCATGTTTTCTTTTTCATTCTCATATTCCTGACAACTCCCACAAAGCCTCTGCCGTTCGATCCACTTCTTTCTCCGTATTCCAGTGTGACACAGAAATTCTCACAGCCCCCTGTTCTTTTGTTCCCAGCGTCTGGTGCATCAGCGGAGCGCAATGCGCCCCCGCCCGGACAGCAATTCCATGTTCCTCATACAGCCAGTCCGCAACATACGCAGAATCTTCTTCTCCTATATTAAAAGAAAGAATTCCTACACGCCGGTTTCCGTCCGGATCACCATAAAGACGAATCCCGGGAATCTCCCTGATCTGTTCTTCCAGCCGTCTTAACAATTGCCGTTCCCGTTGCAAAATCTCCTTTGTTCCTTTTTTCTTCAGATAATCAAGCGCACCACCAAGTCCGGCGATTCCATGGACATTCATAGTTCCGGCTTCCAGATGCTCCGGCATCGCTTTCGGATGTTCCCGGTCAAAGCTGTGGATACCGCTTCCGCCTACCTTCAACGGACAAATCTCCACTCCCGGACGCACATAAAGTCCACCGGTTCCCTGGGGTCCCAAAAGTCCCTTATGCCCGGTAAAACAAAAGATATCTATTCCCTGTTTCTGTACATCCACCGGTAAAATTCCCGCCGTCTGCGACCCGTCTACCACCAAAAGCAAATCTCTGCTCTCTGTTACTTCCCGGATTCTTTCCAGGTCTGTAATATTTCCAGTCAGATTAGAAGCATGTGTAATTACGATACCTTTTGTATTCTCCCTGACAAGCTCCGGAAGTTTTTCATACTCCAATACACCATTTTCATCTGCGGAAAGAAAACTGACTTCCACACCTTCCTCCTGCAACCGGTAAAGAGGCCGAAGAACCGAATTATGTTCGCAGACTGTGGTGATCACATGATCCCCCTTATGGAACAGCCCCAAAATCGCAGTGTTCAGTGCCTCTGTAGCGTTCGAGGTAAATGCGATCCGCTCCCCTTTTTCTGCATGAAAAAGTTCTGCCAGCTGCTCTCTTACCTGATAGACACACCGTCCCGCCTGCAACGTGGCCTCATGTGCGCCCCGTCCGGGATTCCCCATGGTATGAAAGGCACGAATCACAGCTTCCTCCACCTCTTTCGGCTTTTGCAGCGATGTTGCCGCGTTATCCAGATATATCATGGCTTGATAATCCGGTCGGCCTTTGTCATCCGCTCTGCGATATCATACATATTGGTAACTTCTCCCACCTGTAATTTATCGGATATTCCATAAAAGTTCAGACAGGTACCACAGGTACGAATCTCCACGCCCTGTTCTTCCAGCATTTTCAGGTCTTCCAGAGACTGAGAACCTTCACAGGTCAGGAATGCTCCCCCATTATAAAAGAGCATCTGATCCGGCAGCTCGTCCTGCTGTGTCAGCGCGTAAATAAATCCCTTCAACAACGTAGCACCCAGTTCGTCATTTCCCTCACCCATCGTTTTCGAAGAAATCACCACCAGCCGATTCTTCTTCGCCGGTGCACATACTACATAATCTGCTTCTTCCACTGATGTCTCCTGCGTTGCTTCTGCCTCGCCAACCGTCAGCGTCACCTGGTATTCCTGTTCTTTCACTTTCCGTGAACTACAGCCATAACCTTTCTGGTTTGCCATCTTGTAAGGTTTGTACGGCAATTTCATTATCAACAAGTGTCTCAACTGTCCTCCACCCTGTAATTCGCGGATAGCATTTTAGTTTTTACTACGGGGATTGGGCAGGCATCGCCTATTGCATTACTTTAATTCATGATGGTTCCTCCATTTTGTATATTTATAAAGAATGTAAAGAATGTCTCGGCATTCTTGCTGCAAGATGTGCGTCATGCAATGAAGCCATACTTTTACTGCACATCTGATATGTTCTATGAATCATTCTGGTATTTATTTTGTAAGAAAGATTCTAAGAGTAGGTTGTGTTTTTAAAATTCTAAATAGGTAGAAGTCATTTAATTCGTGACTAAAATTTCTGGTTCTGCTTTTCCAAAACTTCTCCGACAATCTCAGCAGGAAGACCGGAAGCTTTTAACTTGCCAAGAAGAGCAGGTGCATCTTCTTTTGCAAGAGAAATGAGCAGACCACCGGATGTCTGAGGATCAAAAAGAATTTCTTCCATTGCAAATGGGATATCTTTAAATTGAACAAATGGACCGGTAAAGTTTCGGTTCCTCTGTCCGGCAGCAGTTAAAAGGAATTCATCGGCGTGTCGTAAGGCCTCTTCAAAGACAGGAACCTGTTTTGCGTGAATATGACAGGAAAGCTGTCCATCCATCATTTCATGAAGGTGGCCTAGAAAACTAAATCCTGTAACGTCTGTGCAGGCATGGATTTCGAAATTCCTGCAACACTCTGCGGCGTACTTGTTCAAGGTTGTCATGGAGTCTGTTACGGCTTTCATTGCTTCCACAGAAGCTTCTCCTACTCGATTTGCTGTGCAGATAATGCCGACACCAAGCCGCTTCGTAAGAATCAGTGCATCGCCCGGTTTCGCCCCGTTATTCGTATAGATTTTATTCGGATTGACGATGCCGGTAACAGAAAGACCATATTTCACATCCGAATCAGCAATAGAGTGCCCTCCGGCAAGTGTTCCGCCGGCTTCAATTACTTTTTCGGCACCGCCTCGCATAATTTCACCTAAAATGTTCAGATCCATTTTTTCAGGAAAACAGACAATATTTAAGGCGGTTTTACTTCACCGCCCATTGCGTAAATATCACTTAATGCATTTGTAGCAGCGATTTTCCCAAAAGTGTAAGGGTCATCGACCATCGGAGGAAAGAAATCAAGGGTTTGTACAAAAGCAATATCATCAGATATCTTATAGACAGCGGCATCATCTTTACTGTCATAACCGACAAGAAGATTCTCATCTTCCGGTCCCTGCGGCAGCTTCGATAATATACGACTTAAAATGCCGGCGCCAAGCTTTGCAGTACATCCTCCCCCTTTACAAAATAGTTTTTGTTTCTCCATAATAGGCAGCCTCCTTTTATGTGGGATGTACTCTCAGTGCTTTTTATGTATGTGCTTGTTCACCACTGAAAAATTACTTTTATGATTCCTCTTCAATGTAATTTCAGAAC
>ENA-OQHF01001964-OQHF01001964.1-human-gut-metagenome-genome-assembly--contig:-NODE-1964-length-10779-cov-3.524315_pt1 | contig 10779 bp, 15 predicted proteins | sample MGYA00242559_ERZ504709 | MGnify/ENA primary metagenome ERZ504709 (study PRJEB26092, sample SAMD00036203) | human gut metagenome | host: Homo sapiens | study: EMG produced TPA metagenomics assembly of...
ATTTTATAATGTTTACTTAAGTGTTCTAAAACGGAATAGATCTGAGGTCTAACTACCGCTTTATAATCACGATCAAGTGACCGAAAATATTCTTGAAGCATATTTTTAAATGTCATGAAATCAGTTTTTTCCATTCCACATTGTGTATGCTTGGTCATAATATAATTTACTATCAATACCAATAAGAGGAATACAATCATTTACTTGTATTTCTATATCATGCTGTTTAAAAAATCTTATCAAATCATTTATATACATGGTTTCACTATCAAAGATCACACCATCCATATCAAAAATAACAGTTTTTATCATAATTATAAACACGAGCAGGCATTATATAATGCCTTGCTCGTTATTCATTTTAGTAGTCTAAGCACTTGTAATATCTTCTGATATCTAATGGATGACGTCTGTTGTGTTCTAGATGAACATTAAGTCTCATGAATGCTGATCTCATTACGATTGGAGATAAGATACCTCTGAATTCATCTCTGATACCAGGTAATTCAAAGTTCTTAGTATCGATAGTTGTAACATTTGCACAAATTTTTCCAACAAAGTTTTCAACACGATCCATTTCTGGTCTAGTCTTATCTTCACCCTTGATTAATAATACTGTAGTATCTCTTTCGATAACTTCTAATAAACCATGGAAGAAGTTAGCTGCTGAGATAGGGCGAGTGCGCATCCACTGCATTTCTTCCATAATACACATACCATAACAATGAGCCCAGTCTTCAAGGTTACCTGAAGCTACTAAGTATGTAAGTGGTGAGTCACAGTATTTATCTGCATATTCTTTCATCTGAGCATCTGCATCTTTATATACCTGAACGATATCTTTTGGTAAGTTCTGCATATCAGATACTAATTCATCATACTTATCGAACTGTCCAGCATTCTTCATGAATCTTAAGACAACTGTATACCACCAGTAATATTCTCCACCTACTGTTGTGACTAATTCATCAACTTTGTTTGCGATTGGAGTATCAACTACTTCTACATAACCAATAACTCTAGCACCTACTTCATGTGCTTTATCAATAGCCTGTTCTACTTCTACTGTATGGCCAGATAATGAAGCAACAACTACTACTGAATCCTTTGTAAAGTTTGCATCACCTTCATACAAGAAGTCTGTAGCATTAGTTAAATATAATGGTAAAGAGCATCCTAACTGTCTAGCTGTATGGAAAATCTGTCCTGCATATAATAGTGTTCCACCAATACCAACTAAGAAGATATTCTTATACCCATCTTCACAAATTTTATCTACTACCTTTTCTACCTGAGGAATCATATTTACCCCATTTAAATGATCTGCATAAACTTTCTTTTCATCAAAATTAAACATAAAATTTTCTCCTTTTTTATTTATAAATATTTTTTTAAGCTGCTAAGATTCCAAATTGTGCACAGATAATACCAAAGATAGCTGTACCAACAATCATAAGAATGACATTTGTCTTTTTTTGCAACAACTTATAATAGATTCCAGTTGCTGCTAATGGTAACAATCCTGGCATAATACCATCTAATACACTTTGAATCTGTGTAGCTGACTTACCACTACCAATTTTTAATGCTGTTTTAGCTACAACAAGTTCGTTTGTCATACCACCAATGACCATAACCCCTAGAATTGCAGCTGCTAACATGAATTTTTCCATCAAACCAGAAGCCTGAACTTTTTCTAAATAGTTGGCTCCTAATTCATATCCTTTAATTGCACATACATAACGTAAGATGAAAGTAGGAATATTGAAAATTAAGAAGAATAGGATTGGTCCAAGAATATTACCCTTAACAGCAAGAGATGTACCAATACCAACTGCTAATACACGAAGTGTCCCTAAGATAAGTGAATCACCAATACCACTTAAAGGACCCATTAACGCAGCTTTTACTGCATTGATAGATGATGCATCAAAATCATCATTTGCTCTATTAATTTCTTCCATAGCTAGTGTGATACCACCAATGAAAGGTGAGACATGAGCAGTACAGTTAAAGAATTCCAAGTTTCTATGTAATGCTTCTTTTAATCCTTCAGGATCATCTTTATAAATCTTTTTAAGAGCTGGACCTATCATGAATTCAAATCCCATATGCATCTGTCTTTCATAATGCCATGAGAATTCCATTGGTAATGATCTCCAGAACATTCTAACTAAATCTTTTTTTGTAATAACGCCACCGTTTTCAGCATTGATTGGTGTATCTGCTTTAGAAGTCATCATCATCATCCTCCTCTACTACAGCTGTTGCTAATTGTGTTTTTTTAGTTGTGAAATCAATTGTTGTAAAAATAATAATAAGACCTAAGAGTGCGATACCAACTACTGGTAATTTGAAATATGCTGATAATACAAATCCTAAGAAGAAGAATGGTACGACCTTCTTATTCATGATCATCTGAGCTAACATAGCAAACCCAATACCTGGTAATAAACCTGTTGCGATAGTTAATCCGTTAGTAATAACAGCTGGAATAGCTTCTACAAATTTCTTCATTGCATCTGATCCAACTGAGAATCCAAGGAATACCATTAAAAATAGTACTGTACATGTTAAGAACCCTGTAGCCATATGAATGACACTTACCATGTGTACATTACCTTTTTCAGCATAGTTATCAGCAACTTTACCAAGCAATGGTCTAACTAATGAGAAGAAGATATTATCAATTGCTACTGCGAGTAAAGCAATTGGAAACGCCATTGTAAATGCAACTGCAGGTCCCTTACCTGTAACAATCGCAAATGCTGTTCCTAATACACCACCAACAATAACGTTTGGTGGAATAAATGCACCAACTGAATAAGAACCTAAGAATGCAAGTTCAAGCGTTGCACCGATCTTAATTCCTGCATCAAGATCACCTAACACCAACCCTACCAGCGGGCCTAAAATAATAGGTCTCTGTAATTGGTTTGTACCTGTAGCTAAATCACATTTCCCCAAGAATGCAATACAGCCTAGTAAAAATGCCTTCAATATCATAATATTTTTCCTCCTTTATAGAACGTTTTTAGCTAACATCTTTTTATCTGCTGGAACCATTCGAATTTCAACTTCGTCCCCTCTTTCGATAAGTTCCTTTACTAATGAAATTTCTTCATCAGTCAGATTCACTGCTTTAGAAATATTTTTTGTTTCATTTGTAGCCTTTGTTCCACCAAGTGTTACAGAATGAATATCTGCTTTTGTCATCAATTCGTAAGCATCTTTTACGTTCTCAACAATAACAAATAACTTGTATTTATCTGTTACTCCTGAATTTAATGCTTTGATTGAATCTTCAATATTCTTAATAACTAATTTTGTCCCTGCTGGCTTTGCCATTTTAATAGCTGTTTTTCTAAGATTATCATTAGTAACTGCTGTATTTGCAATCAAGATACAATCAGCCCCTAATGCACTTGTCCAAGAAAATGCTACCTGACCATGCAATAAACGATGATCAACTCTTAACCCAACTAACATAAATCCACCTTCCTTTTTTTTAGAAATCTTCGTCTTCTGTATTAACGACGACATTATCTTTATTTTTTAATTGAATTCCTTCTTTTCCTTCTTTTAAGGCATTATCAATATCAATACATCCGCTACTGTTTTTAATAACTAACTCTAAAACTATATTCATGTTCATTCCTGAAATAATTTCTACATTACCCATATCCAGCAACTGAATCATAGTGTTATAAACGCTACCACCTTTGATATCACATAAAATTATGAATTTTTCTGAAGAAGCACTGATTCTTTCTCTTAATTCAGTTACATATTCGTTAGGATTGCGTCCTGGTAATAAACTATATGTTTCTACATCAGCAGCTAATTCTCCAACAATCATTTTTACTGAATCAAGCATTCCTGCAGATAATCCTCCATGTGATGCAAGTATGATTTTTGCCATAATTTACACTCCTTTCTACTCATCTTAGTTCAAGCAAGCTTCGTGCCAGTTTATAGATTCTTACACTTAATCTGTACAACTAGCTTCCACTTATGCTCAAGCAAGCTTTGTGCCAGTTTATAGATCTTTACGCTTGATCTGTACAACTAGCTTCCACTTATACTCAAGCAAGCTTTGTGCCAGTTTATAGATTAGTTACGCTTAATCTGTACAACTAGCTTCCACTTATACTCAAGCAAGCTTTGTGCCAGTTTATAGATCTTTACGCTTGATCTGTACAACTAGCTTCCACTTATGCTCAAGCAAGCTTTGTGCCAGTTTATAGATTAGTTACGCTTAATCTGTACAACTAGCTTCCACTTATACTCAAGCAAGCTTTGTGCCAGTTTATAGATCTTTACGCTTGATCTGTACAACTAACTTCCACTTATACCTAAGCAAAAAGTGTGCCAATTAATAGCACACTAATCATTAATAATATAGTTGTATATATATTCTATTTCTTCATCTGGAATCTCAACGTTGTAATATGTCTTAACTTCTTTCATTGAGATATTTACTTGATCTATAAATTCTTGATGCTTTTCTTTAAAGTCTTGATCAGTAAAGTTTGAAATAGCCTGTCTTGTAACTAATCTTTCTACAAGACAGCAGATATGAACATATAATCCAAAGCATGTTCTATTTTTAAATCTCTTATGTAAGATATTCTGTAGATGGTCAATTGCTTTCGCAACATGTTCAAGTAGTTTATCCGGATTTAATATAGTTAAGTTATTCATGACATTGGATAATGTGAAATTACGTAAGATATTCTTTTCAAATATCTCCATCTGTTCTTTTTTCATATACTTTCCAAAGTATATCTCTACCGCATTCTGACCTTCATTAATGATCAATTCCTGTATACCAATATACTTCATAGATTCAATGTTAGGATCAAGTGTTCCAATAACACATACAACCTCATAATCATTCATTAACTGGTCATAGACCTGTTTACGTATTAAAGCAGGATAATCATAAGTAATAATCTTTAGATTAGAATCTTCAGGTAAAGAATTGAATAAGATTTCTTTGATCTTATGCGCTGCACCTAATCCTGATGCACAAGAACAGATTACAATAGGTTCTTTGTTTTTCTTAAGTTCTACATGTGTTTTATAGATGTTTTCCTTAAGAATAGAATCAATGACTTCAGTCACTGTTTTATTGAATTTAATTCCCTGTCCTATTTCTAACGCACATTTAGTATTAATATTGTTTACTAAGGCAATATCCGCATTACTTGTATCTAATCCCTGATATATTTCTTCAAGAGAACCCATATCAACTAATAAATAAAGTTTTGAGATATTACCAACATGTGCAATGTAATCATTGATCTTTCTTGTAATAGTTTGTACATCCACATCTAATGGCATATCAATCGCATCAAATATATAACTATTCAACATTCTATTGGCTGCTTCTGCAATAGAACTAGCAGTTGAATAACCATGCGCAATAATAACCGCAATTGTGAGATCTTCACCAGAATGTGCAAAATACTTAATCATACAAATACAGATAATACATTCTACAAAGTCATCAATATCCTGATTCATATTATTCTTTAAGTAATGAGAAACATCCTGTCCTATTTCATATTCACGATGGAATTCAAGTTTAAGATATTTCTTTAAGTTCTTCACTTCATCATAATTCTCATTGATCCAGTTATTTGTCAGATATGTATTCTTAGAGAATTCTGAGATATATGTAGCGAGTGCTATCAACTCATTATGTGAAGTCCTAAAGCCATAATGTTCAGTGATATTATTAAATATCTTTTCTAGATAGTTAGTAAGATAATCAATTGAACCTGCACGATTATCATTAAAGATTAATTTTTCAAAATATCTATCTACAGTCTTCTGTGCATTTATCGCAAATGAAGTATCTCTCTTTATATTAATTAATGATTGATAAAATACATTTAATGATACCCTGATCCTGATACAGGAAAGAAGTGTATTAAGAGACACAAGCTTATGCTTCTTCATAATCATAGAAGAGACATCTATACTATTTCTAATACTGTCAGGTAAATCATAAGCATGAATTTCTAACGTATCTGAATTACTTTTATATAATGCACTCACACAGCTTGCCTGAATCGTATTAGTCAGTTCACCAATATTACCTACAAATGTATGATTCAGTAACAACTCATAGACATTAGATGAAATAAGAATTGTTTTGTTGATACGCTTCTCTTCATTCTTTAAGAAGTTATACATGAGTTCTAGCTTTTCATTTTCTCCTCTTTGGGCAAGAGATGGAATTGTAAGAATAACAGGAATACGTCTAAGGAATGTTTTTAATAATGCTTTTTGTGGTATTTCTGTTGTTGCAAATATAATTCTACATTTTGATTTATACCACTTATTATTATCACCTACTAAGTGATAGATTCCCTGGTCCATATAAAGGAATAGTTTTTCTTGGCATTCCGCATTTAAACAATGCACTTCATCTAGGAATAATACACCACCATCCGCAAATGTAATAACCTAAGTTATCACTATCTGCACCTGTAAATGCGCCCTTCTTATAGCCAAATAGGTTTGCTGTGAGTAGTTCTGGGTTATTGGCATACTCTGAACAGTTCACCTGTACAAAATTTCTTAGATGCATCAATTAAGCCTGTATCTACACAATATTCATACGTAAGTTTAGCCATAAATGATTTACCAGTACCAGTTGGTCCATAAAACAACATTGGTAATCCAACTGGTGGATATGCTACTGTTGCCTTAATCTTCTCAACAATCTGATACATACTTTCATTAGACCCAATAAGCTTTTCAAAGTTCTGTAACTCTGTCTGATTATTTAATTCAGCTTCCAATTCATCCAATGATTTGTATTCATCTGATGAAAGTTTCTTCTTATATTTACTTTCAAGAGAAGCTCTTGAAAGATATAAGATAGGACTTGCTTTAATTTTAATAAGTTTTTTCTCATTAAAAAGTTCATTTAATAATCTTATCACTTGATTTCTACCTAGTTTTAATTCTTTTGATAATTGGGTGGATTGACATTCATCATATGAATTTTGATCCATTTTTCCATTAATCAACAACATTATTTTTTCTTCCAATGAAATCACCTCATTATTCATCATAAAACAAATAAAACTTGTACGCAACAATAGTTATTCGGTATACTATTCAAGTAAATATCTAAACATTAATTGGCACGAATTTTGCTATATATTGATGAGAGGTGATGACATGAAACAGAAAATGCAATATATTCAAACATTGAAACAAACTTTAAAATTGAATCAAAAACTATTAAAATCCTTAGATTTCTTGACTGACAACATTGATGATATCAACAAAGTAATACAGGATATACTAGAAACGAATCCTTTTTTTAGAAATTTAAAATCATCAAAGAATTATGATAATCAGCAGTTTATTGAAAGTATTTCTAATAAACGTTCTTTAAAAGATGATCTCTATTATCAGTTATATGCCTATACACATCCTTATAATGAAGATGTAATGACATATCTGATTGAATCATTGGATGATAGTGGATTCTTATCTTATCCTCTTGATCAATATATGAGTGACCTTCATATCGATCAAGATATGCTTGATGCACATTTAGATATATTACGTTCATTTGAACCTAATGGTGTGGGTGCCTCTGAATGCGATTGATTCTATTCTTATTCAGTTAAAAAATATAATAAAACTAAAACCTATACACTATTTAGAGATTATCAAGATGTCATCTTAACTCAGAATTATTCACTTATTAAACAAACAACAGGATTAAATAAAGAAGAAATAGATCATTTATTCTATGAAATACGTTCTTGTAATCCATTCCCTTGTAATATGTATAACACGTCTCATGATGACTATGTATCTCCTGATATACTCATTGAAGTAGAGAATTCAGATATTACTATTACACCTATTAACCAACCTGCTCTCATGGTGAATGACACTCTATATGAAAAAGTAAAAAATGATGAGAATATGAAAGCTTATTTTAATGAGGCACATTTCTTAATGGAGAATATGACAAAGAGAAATCAAACTGTTCTTATTGTCGCAAATGCGTTAGTAAATATACAAAGTGGATATTTCTTATATGATGATGAATTATATCCATGTACTTTATCACAGCTTGCAAGTGAGACAGGATTCCATGAATCTACTATTTCACGTACTTTAAATAATAAGTACTATAGCTTTAATGGTGAGGCTTATCCTCTTAAAAAACTTCTTGTTTCTCAAACTGCTTCAGGAGATAGCAGTGATTCTATTAAAAAGGCTATTGTTGAGTTAGTAGATGATGAAGATAAAGAACATCCACTTTCAGATAATCAGATTCTCAAAAAACTAGAGGAATTAGAATTACATTGTTCACGTCGTGTTATTGTCAAGTATAGACAACAATTGAACATTCCTTCTTCTACTAAACGTAAGGTGCTTAAGAAAGTAGGCTAACCTATCACTAGGCTAGCCCCTTATCAAACCGTACGTGCACTATTAATGCATACGGCTTACCAATTTACTATTTATTTAATTTATGTACGGACTATCTTGATAAAGAATCGTCCATTTTCTTTAATCTCTTTTTTGTGTAGAATGCTATACCTAGTTCTTTGAATTTTTGAATGCGTTTTTCCATATCAACCTTATTTCTATGCATGTGACCTTCGAATACTTTGAGAACCTTGTAGACATTCAAATAATAGTTGATCTTACCAACGATGATAGGATTTATATCCTTTATCCATTCTTCTTTTGGCTTAGTCCATCTATAAGCCATATTGACCTTGATTTCTTCACCGGTCATTCTCATAGAATTGATACCAAATGTATAATTGATAAAAATCATTTTAAAAAGTCCCACAGGATTAATAGAACATCTGCCAAAATCACTATAAAGTGATTTTACTAACGGATAGATGAATTTCCAGTCTATCGTAGCTTCCAGTGTTCTAACCAAATGGTCTTGTGGTACTAAGTCATCTAAAGGTAAGCGTCAAATAAATAAGCGATTATAAATAATTGATGAATTCAATACAATAAGGATATACTTAATAAGGAGGCGCATCTTTTTTGATAATTAGAGGAAAAGAAAAATGGAAGGAAGTTATCGAAGCACAGAAACAAAGTGGTTTGACAATTAAAAAGTATTGTAATGACAATCCTATTTGTATTTCCAGCTTCTATAAACAAAAGGCTTTGATTCTTGATGAAGAAAATATTTTTATTCCTGTCATCATTGATAAAAGTAATGATGTTATTGATTTTGATATTGACCGTCATCGTATTTTCTGTTCCAAACAAAATTTCAAGATTTTATTGGAGAACCTGCTATGCTTATCAATAATGATGAAATCAAAAATATTTATGTTGCCAAGCAGTTTTGTGACATGAGAAAACAAATTGATGATCTTGCTTTGATTGTTACATCTCAGTTCAGCATGAATGTCTTGGATCATAGCTTGTTTATTTTTACCAATGCTTCACGTAATAGAATCAAGATGCTTTATTATGAAGCCAATGGCTTCTGGCTTTTTACAAGAAGACTTGAAAATGGAAAATTCAAGTTTAAAAAGCATGAGGAATCAGGCGTTTTGATGATTACACCCCAACAGCTCAACTGGCTGATTGAAGGATTGGAATTTGAAAATAAAATTAGTGAGGATACTGTATCAAACTGTATTCTCATCTAATAATTTATGGTATAATCTTTCCTGTTTGAAGGATGTGATGACAATGAAAAAGGATGAAAGAATCAGACAGTTGGAAGCTGAACTTGAAGCAAAAAATACAGTCATAGAAAGTCTGAAACAGGAACTGAATTATGTTCGTGAACAGCTGGTTCTTTATAAAAAAACATTTTATGGATCAAGAAGCGAAAAGATCGAAATACCTGATCAATTGACACTCAACCTTTTCAATGAAGCTGAAACTGAATCAACAGTATTAAAAACAGAACCAGAACTACAGGTAAGAGTTACATCACATTCAAGAAAGAAATCAAAGAAAAGAGGGATTGAAGATCTTCCTGAAACAGTTGTTGAACATGATTTGGAAGATAAAACAGATCCTCAAACAGGGAAGCCATTAAGACTGATTGGAACGAATGAAAGAAAAGAACTTGTCCATCATAAAGAATATTATGAAGTCATAAAACATATTCAATATGTTTACAGCGGGGAGTATGATGAAGAAATTGAAACAACACCAATGTACAAAGGTGATATGCCTAAAGCAGTCATACCTAAAAGTTTTGCTTCACCATCATTGCTCGCATCGATACTTGATAAAAAATACAATCTTTCTTTGCCATTATACAGATAGGAAAAGGCACTTGAACGCATAGGGATTACATTATCGAGGCAGACAATGTCCAACTGGATCATGAAACTCTATGATCTTTACTTTCAAGAATTTGTTGAGTACATGCATGATCAGCTTTTAAAATGTGAATATATCAATGCAGATGAAACAAAGCTGGAAGTATTAGAACTCAAAAAAGAGTGAAGGAAAACAGGACTGTTAGATGTGGGTGTATAAAACAGGAAGAAGCGAAGAAAAGAAGATGGTGCTCTATCAGTTTGAAAACGACAGAAAATATGATAGAGCCAGCGATTATCTTGAAGGCTTTAATGGAGTAATTCAAAGTGATGGCTACAGGCCTATGCAAATATAAAAAGATATAAAAAACATGGGATAGTTTTGCTCATATTAGAAAGAAAAACTGGTAGAAGTAAATGGAATGATTGCGCCAAAAAGGGACAGTAATAAAAGAAACCAAACATATAAAATGTAATC
>ENA-OQHF01001966-OQHF01001966.1-human-gut-metagenome-genome-assembly--contig:-NODE-1966-length-10774-cov-1.994459_pt1 | contig 10774 bp, 10 predicted proteins | sample MGYA00242559_ERZ504709 | MGnify/ENA primary metagenome ERZ504709 (study PRJEB26092, sample SAMD00036203) | human gut metagenome | host: Homo sapiens | study: EMG produced TPA metagenomics assembly of...
AGAGCGTCCCGACGGACCTTTCACTCCTATTAACCTGACAGCCGACGGAACGAAGACTTTGCCCGGAAGTATCATGGGTTTTGACCCTTCTGTTTACATTGAATATGTTACGGATCCGGATGATCCTGATTATGAAATCGGTTTTAGGGCATACGGCTACTGGGGATTCCAACGTTCGTTGGCAGCGCAGTTGGACCAAAAGACAATGTATTCCGTACGTCCCGGCACTGATGTCATTCCATATTTTATGCCGGCAGGCCGCAGAAACGGAATGGTGCGCGATTCGATTTCATATCCGCACATTTATCCGGGGGAAGATCTTGGAGCATTTAACTTCTTTGAGGCTTCTTCCATCCGTAAGATCGGGAATAAGTATGTCACGATTTACAGCGGATATTCCGGACGCGAATATGGACTGGGCATGACCAACTCCACTTTGCGCTATGCCTATGGCGATTCACCGTTGGGCCCCTGGAAAAGCGGGGGAGTATTGGTGGATTCACGCGCACCGGTGCTGAATCAGGACGGCACCCATTTGGAAACAAGCAATGCCGCTCATAATACCCATGGCAGTATAGAGCAGATCAACGGACAGTGGTATGTGTTTTATCACCGCCCGCCCCGGGGATTCGGAAATGCACGCCAGGCAATGGTGGCTCCGATCCATGTGGAATGGGATGAAAAGGCTGTGTCGGAAGGAGGAAAAGTCTCTATCAAGGGGTATGACCCGTATGCAAAAGATGGCATTTGGACAGCTAAGGATGCGCAGGGAAACGAATATAAGGGTGCAGAAGTCACTTCGGAAGGATTCCATATTTTCGGCCTTGATCCTTATCAATATTATTCGGCAGGATTTGCATGTTATCTTTCCGATGTAGCTCTTCAGCAAGATGCATGGGATATTTGGAATAACCATGCATCCATCACAAATGTAAAGAATGGTAATATAATAGGATACAAATATTTCGGGTTCGGCGGCTTGGATAAAGATAAGTTGGGCTTGAAAGCGTTTAAGGGGACTCAAAAAGGGAATAAGACCGCATTTAATCTTTTCCTCACACCGAAAACATCAAAAGCGTTCAAGGTTAACGTATGGTTGGATGGCCCATGGAGCAATGCGGTTTGGAAAGGAACAAAAATAGGTGAGATAAGCGTTCCGGGTAATTCGGCACAGGAGATAACCCGGTTTACGGTTGATGTATCTAAGTTCGTCGACCACCTGGATAAGAAACATGCCATTTTTCTTGTTGCCGAAGGCGAAGGGGGAGAAGAACTTTTTGATCTGATCGGTTTAGGGTTTAGCTCAAAAAAGAAAGATATAGCCCGTCCGGTTGTTCCCGAAGTGAACATAGCTGTTAATGGGAAACAGATTGAGTTGCCGGCAACTCCCGTACGTTCTACTGAAAGCAACGGTATTTTGGGATATGACCTGTACGAAACGGTTTATGAACTTCCGTCAAATGCAGCCGGCTTGCCGAAAGTGTCGGCTACAGCAACGGATAAGAGTGTGAAAACAACGATTACACAGGCCGATTCGAACTCAAAGACAGCTGTTGTGAAATTTGATTATAAGGGTTTGGTGAAAACCTATAAGATTAAATTTAACGCCTCCATGCCGTAAAGCTCGTTGAGTCACAGCATGAATGGTTAGTTTCATGGAAAGCGGCCTGCTCCGTTGGGAGGGGCCGTTTGTTTGTTGGTTTTGTCTCCTTTCTAAATTAAATAGGTGTTTGATAGGTAATAGCAAAATAAAAAATACTACTTTTGCGTATTAATCACTGTATTTATATATCAAGAAATGATAGAAGACATTAAAAAAAGCCTGCCAAGTGATGCGGGAGGGCGGGGTGATTTTATATCCCACCGATACCATTTGGGGAATCGGTTGTGACGCTACCAATGAAGATGCGGTGCGTCGTGTATATGAAATAAAGCAACGTCAGGACAGCAAGGCGATGCTTGTGTTGGTGGATTCTTCCGTAAAAGTGGATTTCTACGTTCAGGATGTGCCGGAAGTGGCGTGGGACTTGATAGACTTGGCAGACAAACCGTTGACTATTATTTATTCGGGTGCACGTAATCTGGCGGCAAACTTGCTGGCGGAAGACGGCAGTGTGGGCATCAGGGTGACAAACGAAGATTTCTCGAAACGCCTTTGTCAACAGTTCCGCAAAGCTGTTGTTTCCACCTCAGCTAATATAAGCGGGCAGCCCTCTCCGAGAAATTTCAGTGAGATAAGTGAGGAAGTCAAGTCGGCGGTAGATTATATTGTGGGCTATCGTCAGGAAGAGATGAGTAATCCGAAGCCCTCCAGCATAATAAAGTTGGATAAGGGTGGTGTGATTAAAATAATCCGCGAATAAAGAAGATGGTTGGAGAAGAAAGAGGGTGGTTGCAGCGCTTTATCATTTGGCGTGAGAGGAATATTAAGGAGAAACGGTTTATCCTGCTCCTTAGTTTCTTGGTTGGCATCTTTACGGCATTGCCGCATTGATATTGAAAGTGTTGATACACTGGATACAGAATTTTCTTACGGAGAACTTTGATACGACGGAAGCTAATTACCAGTATCTGATATATCCGGTGGTAGGAATCTTTTTGGCAGGGCTGTTTGTGCGCTATGTCGTAAAAGATGATATCAGTCATGGGGTCACTAAAATACTGTATGCCATATCCCGTAGGCAAGGGCGCATCAAGCGGCATAATACGTGGTCGTCCATTATAGCCAGTTCCATAACAATCGGGTTCGGTGGTTCGGTCGGGGCAGAGGCACCGATTGTGCTCACCGGTTCGGCTATCGGCTCCAATCTGGGAAGTTTGTTCAGGATGGAGCATCGCACGCTTATGTTGTTGGTGGGGTGTGGCGCTGCCGGCGCTGTGGCGGGCATCTTTAAAGCTCCGATTGCGGGACTTGTGTTTACACTGGAAGTGCTGATGATCGATTTGACCATGTCTTCACTGCTTCCGCTGCTGATTTCGGCGGTGACGGCGGCAACTGTCTCCTATATCGTGACAGGTACGGAAGCTATGTTTAAGTTTCATCTCGATCAGGCTTTTGAATTGGAGCGTATTCCGTATGTGATTATGCTGGGAATTTTCTGCGGACTGGTTTCTCTCTACTTTACTCGTGCCATGAATTCGGTGGAAGGGTTGTTCGGCAAATTGAAACTCCCTTATAAGAAACTGCTGGTAGGCGGTTCCATGTTGAGTATCCTGATATTCCTTTTCCCGCCGCTTTATGGTGAAGGCTATGACACGATAGAACTGCTGTTGAACGGTACCAGCAATGTGGAGTGGGATACAGTGATGAACAACTCTTTCTTCTACGGACATAGCCAATTGCTGTTGTTGTATCTGATACTGATAATCTTGTTTAAGGTATTCGCATCGAGTGCGACAAATGGCGGTGGCGGTTGCGGCGGTATTTTTGCGCCTTCTCTGTACTTGGGATGTATTGCCGGATTCGTATTCTCCCACTTTAGCAATGATTTTGAGATGACCGCTTTCTTGCCCGAAAAGAATTTCGCACTGTTGGGCATGGCAGGGGTGATGAGTGGTGTCATGCACGCACCGTTGACGGGAGTATTTCTGATTGCCGAACTGACGGGAGGATACGATTTGTTCCTTCCGTTGATGATCGTTGCGGTCAGTTCCTATCTGACGATTATTGTTTTCGAACCACATAGCATCTACTCTATGCGTCTGGCAAAGAAAGGAGAGTTGCTGACGCACCATAAGGATAAGGCGGTGTTGACACTGATGAAAATGGAAAACGTGGTGGAGAAAGACTTTGTGGCGGTACATCCGGAAATGGATCTTGCCGAATTGGTGAAAGCGATCTCCGCTTCGCACCGTAATATTTTTCCGGTGACGGACAAGGAAGATAAACTGATAGGTATCGTCTTGCTGGACGATATACGAAATATCATGTTCCGGCAGGAATTGTATCATCGCTTTACGGTAGGTAAGCTGATGACTTCTGTTCCGGCACGTCTTTATGATACGGACAGCATGGAGCAGGTGATGCGTACTTTCGATGATACGAAAGTGTGGAACTTGCCGGTAGTAGATACGGAAGGCAAATATCTCGGATTCGTTTCCAAGTCAAAGATATTCAATTCGTACCGTCAGGTACTGGTGCATTTTTCAGAAGATTAATAAAGAGATGGTTATGAGAAAAGAAGATTTGCGGATTGTATATATGGGTACTCCTGAGTTTGCGGTGGAACCTTTGCGTTGTCTCGTAGAAGGAGGATATAATATAGCAGGAGTGATTACCATGCCCGACAAACCGGCAGGACGTGGGCATAAGGTACAATTTTCCCCGGTGAAACAATATGCACTGGAGCATGGCCTGCCGCTTCTCCAGCCGGAGAAACTGAAGGATGAAACCTTTGTTGAGGCTTTGCGTGCCTTGAATGCGGATTTGCAGATTGTGGTCGCTTTCAGGATGTTGCCGGAGGTGGTATGGAATATGCCGCGGCTGGGGACTTTCAATTTGCATGCTTCGTTGTTGCCGCAGTACCCGGGGGGCTGCACCTATCAATTGGGCGGTGATCAATGGTGATACGGAAACGGGTATCACTACGTTTTTTCTTGAAGCATGAAATAGATACGGGCGAGGTCATTCAGCAGGTGCGCGTGCCGATTGCAGATACGGACAATGTGGGTATTGTGCATGATAAGTTGATGATGCTTGGCGGTCGTTTGGTTGTGGAGACGGTGGATGCCATTATTGCCGGTAAGGTGAAACCTGTTCCGCAGGAGGAAATGGCGGTAGTGGGCGAGTTGCGTCCGGCTCCCAAAATATTCAAGGATACTTGCCGTATTGATTGGAACATGCCTGTCAAACGGATTTATGATTTTATCCGCGGTTTGTCTCCTTACCCGGCTGCATGGACGGAACTGGTGCAACCGGACGGAACGGTGGTGGTACTGAAAATCTTTGAGACGGAGAAAATGGAACAGCCGCATCGGTTTTCTCCGGGAACTTTGCAGACCGACGGTAAGACATACATCCGCATATCCGGTACGGACGGCTGGATTAGTGTGCGTGCATTGCAGCTTCCCGGCAAGAAACGGCTGAAAACCGACGAACTGTTGCGTGGCTTTAAATTGACCGAAGATTACAAGGTGCGTTAATTACTTATCTGAAATCTTTTCGCTATATTTGTTTGTTGTAATTCATGTAACCTGATAGAGTATAACTGTTATGAAACCTATAATATCGCCTTCCATACTGTCTGCCAACTTTGCATATTTGGCAAATGATATTGAAATGATTAACGGTAGTGAAGCCGGCTGGGTGCACATCGACATTATGGACGGTGTGTTTGTGCCCAACATATCTTTCGGCTTCCCTGTGCTGAAATATGTGGCAAAGCTGGCGGAAAAGCCGTTGGATGTACATCTGATGATAGTACAGCCGGAGAAGTTCATTCCTGAAGTAAAGGCTTTGGGTGCGCGTATAATGAATGTACACTATGAGGCCTGCCCGCATCTTCACCGGGTGGTGCAGCAGATTCGTGAAGCGGGAATGTTGCCTGCGGTTACTATCAACCCGGCTACTCCGGTGGCTATGTTAAGAGATATCATAAATGATGTCTATATGGTGTTGGTGATGAGTGTGAATCCGGGATTTGGCGGTCAGAAGTTTATTGAGCATACCATTGATAAGGTACGTGAACTGCGTGAATTGATAACGGTGACCGGTTCGGAAGCTCTGATAGAGGTTGACGGAGGTGTAAACTTGGAGACCGGCGCCCGTCTGGTAGCGGCCGGAGCTGATGTTTTGGTGGCCGGTAATGCAATTTTCTCTGCTCCCGACCCGGTAGAAGCGATCCATGCTTTGAGAAATCTGTAATATTTATTGATAACAGACAGCTTACAGCGGCATCCTTTCCTGCGACTCCTGATGCCGTTGGCGGGTGGAATAGTATATGGGGACAAATATCCTTATATATTACCTGTCGGCTTGTGGGTGGCAGGAGCTTTATTGTTGATAGGGGCGTATATTCTTAGCCGGAGGTATTATGTCCTTTGCCGGTTTTATGGAGTTGTCGTGTTCTTTTCTCTTTTGTCTTGGGAGGGGCTTTAGTCAGCTTGCAGTTAAAACAGGCTGAATACCAGTTTCCGGATACGGAAACCCTTTCCGTCTATCAGGTTTCTCTTGCTGCGAAACCTGAAATCAAGACAAACAGCATTTTGTTTCGTGCAGTCTTGAAAGGAGAAGTGCGGGACGATACACTTTTGCACACTTCTTCTGAAAAGGTCTTCTTATTCTATTTTCCTAAAGATTCGGCGGCGGATTCCCTGAAGAGAGGGGACGAGCTGCTGGTACGTACTCGTTTGTCTGCACCGGTAAGCAATGGAAATCCGGATGAGTTTGATTATGCCCGCTATTTGCTTCGGAAGGGAGTGTGCGGAACTGCTTATGTGCATGCCGGGCGATGGCGGGTGATTGGTTGTGACAGCTCTTCTACTTTTCGTCAACAGGCTTTGGACTGTCGGGACAGGGTAGCCGGTTTATATCGGGATATGGGTTTGCAAGGAGATGAACTGGCCGTACTTTCTGCACTGACAGTGGGCGATAAGGAGGAATTGAGTGAGCATATAATTGAAACCTACTCGGTTGCCGGAGCCAGTCATGTACTGGCGCTTTCCGGACTGCATATTGGCTTCATTTCCGCCTTGCTGCTGTTTTTCCTTTCTCCATTGTGGAACAGATGGCGGGGCTTGAAACCACTTCTGCTGTTAATGGTAATGCGTATTCTTAGTGGGGATTTGCCTTCCTTACGGGGTTGTCTCCTTCTGTGATACGTGCCGTTACATGTGTTCGTTTTTGGTTGCTTCCCACTCTTTTTTCAGCTTGCGGCAAGATGGCTTTGAACACATTGGGGGCTACGGCTTTTCTGATGTTGTTGTTCAAGCCCGTATGGTTGTTTGATGTAGGTTTTCAACTGTCTTTTTCGGCTGTTGCGGCAATCTTGCTTCTGCAACCCGGACTGTACGGATTGGTGTCGGTCAAGAATACGGTTCTACGGAAAATATGGGGGCTGGCAACTGTTTCTGTTGCTGCTCAGGTAGGGACGGCGCCTTTGGTTATGTTCTATTTCTCTCGATTCTCTACTCATTTTCTTTTGACTAACCTTTGGGTGATCCCGTTGGTGTCATTGATTGTATATGCAGCTGTCGTACTGCTTGTACTGACTCCTTTTCCCGGTTTGCAACAAGTTGTTGCGGATATGGTGGAAGGATTGGTTCGGGTGCAGAATCTGTCGCTCCGTTGGATCGAGCAACTCCCTTGGGCTTCTATTGATCATGTTTGGGTTGATATGTGGGACGTCGTTCTGTTTTATTTTTGCCTGTTGCTGGTCTGCCGCGTTTGGGCAAGGCGTACGGCGCTGAATGTTTACATTGCTTTGTCAGGCTTGCTGCTTGGCGCTGCTTATCATTCGTATTCATTCGTAGCGGATGCTCCCCGACGCAGTATTGTTTTTTATAATGTCCGCGGATGTCCTTCCGTACATTGCCTGGCGGATAATTCCCGTTCATGGTTGGTCTGCGCCGACAGCTTGTCCGATACGTCCTATTTGCAGCGTGCGCTTTCTCCCTATTGGAATCGCCTGCATCTGGAGTGCCCTGCCGTTATTGCAGGGGATTATTCGGCTCCGGATATTTCCGTTCGTAACCGGATAGTCTTTTATGCCGGAAAACGCATCTGTTTGCTGTGCGATGACCGTTGGCGCAATAAAGTGTCGGGTGCAACAGTCACCATTGACTATCTGCATGTGTCCCAAGGATATAAAGGAAGCATAAGAGAGTTTGTTTCTTTATTTGACGTGGGTACGGTAGTGGCCGATTCATCTCTTTCCGGTTATTATCGGAACAGGCTGATTGATGATTGCATCAGTTTGGGAATTCCTTATCTTCTTCTTTCGGAAAAAGGTTCTGTCCGCATATTATTATAAATCATAAACTTTTTCGTACTTTTGCCTTTCCAATTGTTATGGATAATCGGAACTTTTCCGTTTGTTCTGAACGTAAAATCGTAAAGTAGCAGATAAACTATATGTTGACAAAAGTAATAGAGCAATCTAAGATAGACCACTTTGCCAAGTGGATGGAGCGTCGGATAAAATTGTAATTGTTGCTCATGTGGGCCCCGATGGAGATGCAATCCGGTTCCTCTTTGGGATTATGGCATTTCCTCAATACGCAGGACAAGATGTGAACATCATTGTCCCCAATGCTTTCCCTGATTTTTTGCGTTGGATGCCCTGGTAGTAAAGACATACTTTTGTATGATCGTTATAAAGAGTTTGCCGATAAGTTGATAGCGGAAGCGGACGTGATATGTTGTCTGGATTTCAATGCTATCAGCCGTATTGATGCTATGGCTGAGGCCGTATTGGCGTCTCCGGCGCGCAAGATTCTGATCGATCATCATTTGAACCCGGAAGACTTCTGCAGAATTATCATTTCCCATCCCGAAATATCTTCCACTTCGGAGCTTGTTTTCCGTTTGATTTGCCGTATGGGATATTTCGATGATATCACGAAGTCGGGGGCGGAGTGTATCTATACCGGTATGATGACCGATACGGGTGGTTTCACCTACAACTCCAATAATCGTGAAATATACTTTATAATCAGTGAGTTATTGTCAAAAGGCATTGATAAGGATGATATTTACCGGAAGGTATATAATACCTATTCCGAGAGCCGCTTGCGTCTCATGGGACATGTGCTGTCGCAGATGAAGGTGTATCCGGACCATCGTGCAGCTTTGATTACGCTGACAAAGAAAGAACAGAGTCATTTCAATTATATTCGCGGAGACAGTGAGGGGTTTGTGAACATTCCATTGAGCATCAAGAACGTCGTTTTCTCTTGTTTCTTGCGTGAAGATACGGAGAAACCTATGATAAAGGTATCCTTGCGTTCGGTTGGAAGTTTCCCTTGCAACCGGTTGGCAGCTGAATTCTTTAACGGCGGTGGACACTTGAACGCTTCCGGCGGGGAATTTTATGGAACGCTGGAGGAGGCTAAAAAAGTATTGGAACTTGCCTTAGAGAAGTTCAAACCGCTGCTTAACGCCAAAGGCTGAAAGCGACAGTTGAAACGGAGATATCCTTAAGTGAAAAGATAAATCCCTTGATTTAACTTTCTGTTTGCATACGGAAAAGTAAATCAAGGGATTTTATTTGAACAGATTATAATTGAACCAATATCCGGAACACCTTTCCGGGGGCTGCTGCCCATTCTTCCATTGCATTCAATGCGTTTTCGGGAGATACGATTTTGGAAATCAGTTCCTCTATCGGACAGTTGCCCGATTTCATATAGTTGATTACTGCGCGGAAGTCTGCCGGCAATGCATTGCGTGAACCGCGAATATCAATCTCCTTTTGGACGAAGTACTTGGTTTGGAAAGCAACTTCGCTTTTGGCATAACCGATGCAGACTACCCTTCCTGTGAAAGCGACTTCATCCACTGCCATTACGTATGTCACAGGGCTTCCGACAGCTTCTATGACTACGTCAGCGCCAAAACCTTCTGTTATGTCCAGCATGCGTTCGTGCACATTCTCTGTTTTGGAGTTGATGACATAAGAAGCGCCCACCCTTTTGGCGAGTTCGAGTTTTTCATTGTCCAAGTCCACTGCGATGACTTTTGCTCCCCTCAGAGCTGCGCGAACAATGGCGCCGATGCCGATCATGCCGCAGCCGATAACCATGACATACTCATTGTCTGTGATTTGTCCTCTGGATACGGCATGGAAGCCTACGCTCATCGGCTCTATCAATGCACAATCGCGAGGAGTGATATCACCTGCCGGGATAATTTTGCTCCAAGGCAATACTGCGTATTCGCACATTACTCCGTTGCGCTGTACTCCCAGTGTTTCGTTATGCTCGCAGGCATTGACGCGTCCCGAACGGCAGGAAGCACATTTTCCGCAGTTGGTGTAGGGATTCAGGGTCACATTCATGCCTTTCTTTAATTCCGCGGGAACGCCCGGTCCCACCTCTTCGATGATAGCGCCTACTTCGTGTCCCGGAATGACGGGGGAGCTTTACCATAGGGTTGCGTCCGGCAAATGTATTCAGGTCCGAGCCGCAAAAAGCCCACATATTTTATTTTTTACTAATACTTCTCCGGTACTTACCGCCGGTTTTTCTACCTCAACCACCCTCATCTCAGAAGGGGCTGTAATTTGAACTGCTTTCATTTTATTATATAGTAATAATTAGACACTGTAATTAAGTAATAATCAGACACTGCTTAACTTTTCAGTCAACAACCTTGTATTTCTTCCATCCGTAGTATGCGCAGAATACGAAGCACAGCATAGGGATGACATATGCCAGGTGATAGACCTCTTCATTTACGTGCATGAAGTAGGCGGTCAGCTGAGGCAGGCATGCGTTGCCTACGATGGACATTACCAGAAAGGCGGAACCGCTTTTGGTCTGGTTGCCGAGTCCGGTAAGTGCCAGCGAGAACTGTGTGGGATACATAATGGACATGAAGAAGGAGATGAGTAACATGGCATATAGTCCTACCATACCGCCGAAGATTGCCACCACCCCGCATAATATGATGTTGATTACAGCATAGATCGCCAACATGTCCTGAGGGCGGAATTTCACCATGAGTCCTGTACCGATCCACCGTCCCAGCAGGAAGGCGAGCATATAAAGCCCGAAGAATGTGGTGGCGGTATCTTCCTCCAGTCCGGCATAGGAGCAGCAGTACACCAGAAAGAGG
>ENA-OQHF01001967-OQHF01001967.1-human-gut-metagenome-genome-assembly--contig:-NODE-1967-length-10766-cov-4.500611_pt1 | contig 10766 bp, 10 predicted proteins | sample MGYA00242559_ERZ504709 | MGnify/ENA primary metagenome ERZ504709 (study PRJEB26092, sample SAMD00036203) | human gut metagenome | host: Homo sapiens | study: EMG produced TPA metagenomics assembly of...
TGTATGTCCACAGGAAAGCCAGTGTGAAGGAAAATGTATCCGCGGTATCAAGGGCGAAGCAATTTCTATTGGTAAGCTGGAACGTTTCGTTGCTGACTGGGCAAGGCAAAATCAGATTAAGCCGGAAAAATCTACGGAAAAGAAGAATAAGAAAGTTGCCGTTTATTTGGTTCAGGTCCTTCAGGTCTTTACCTGTGCAGGAGATCTTTGCAAAGATGGGTTATGACGTAACAATCTTTTGAAGCCCTTCATGAGCCGGGCGGTGTACTTTGTTTACGGTATTCCTGAATTCCGTCTGCCAAAGTCAACCGTTGTTGCAAGTGAAATTGAAAATGTAAAGAGCTTAGGCGTTTAAGATTGAAACAAACGTTGTTATCGGCAAGTCTATGACAATCGACCAGTTAATTTGAAGAAGAAGGTTTTGAAGCTGTATTTATCGGTTCCGGTGCAGGTCTGCCTAGATTTATGGGTATCCCGGGTGAAAATGCAAATGGCGTATTTTCTGCAAATGAATACCTTACAAGAAGCAACCTGATGAAAGCTTTCAACGATGATTACGATACACCGATTGCAAGATTCAATAAGGTAGCTATCGTAGGTGGCGGTAATGTTGCCATGGATGCTGCAAGAACAGCGTTAAGACTTGGTGCAGAAGTACATATCGTATACAGAAGAAGTGAAGCGGAACTTCCTGCAAGAGCAGAAGAAGTACATCACGCAAAAGAAGAAGGTATCATCTTTGACCTTCTGACAAACCCGACTGAAATTATCGCTGATGAAAACGGCTGGGTAAAGGGTATGAAGTGCGTTAAAATGGAACTGGGCGAGCCGGATGCTTCAGGAAGAAGAAGACCGGTTGAAGTTCCGGGTTCTGAATATGTAATGGATTTAGACGCAGTAATCATGTCACTGGGTACATCTCCAAATCCATTGATTTCTTCTACAACAAAGGGACTGGATATCAATAACAGAAAGTGCATTATTGCAGAGGAAGAAACAGGTAAGACAACAAAGACAGGCGTTTATGCCGGTGGTGATGCCGTAACAGGTGCAGCAACTGTTATTCTTGCCATGGGTGCAGGTAAAGCCGGTGCTAAGGGTATTGATGAATATCTTTCAAACAAATAATTATACGGTCACAAGATCATTCACCCACCTATGAGCAAGCTCATGTGGGTTCAGATCTTGTGACCCTGGTATCATAAAAAATAAAACCGCAGGAGTGTGACAGATGTCCGGGAATCCGGAGTCTGATTCATATTCCTGCGGTTTTTGAATAGTTTTAAAACATAGCAGAATCAAAAATATTTAAAGGCATTATTCATGTGAAGAATTAAAAGTATCTTCAATGTACTGGTCACTGACCACTTCGATAACAGAATCATCTGCATCCGGGAAGGCTTCTGACAGCGCGTTTTTTAAATAGCTGCTGCGGTTAAAATACTTCATTTCTTCCGGGATACTGCCATCGTAAGAAGCTTCAATGGCTTCCGGTGACACGTTTTTGGCAAGCCAGTTGTTTAATTTATCTGAAAGTTCATTTTCCACACTCATCTGTGATTTAATATTTTTGGAATATTTGAGTGATTTGAAGCCAATCAGTAAAAATGCAATAAAAAGTCCGCCAAGCACAACATTTGTCAGGATTGCGGAAGCACCTGAAAAGTGGAACAGGTGAAGTACATTAAAGTCATTGAGCAGTAAAATAATCAGTCCCGCACCGCCACACACAAAAAATGTGATGGCAGAGGAGAGATTGTCGCTGTATTTTTCGGCAGAGTTATTGTAAATACTGCCACCCTGAGTCAGCTCGTCTTCCGTAGAATCTTTTTTTAGTTCATTTTCGGAAAAAACATGATAAAGATTATCTGCTTTTTCAAAATCGCCCGAAGCAACACTGACAGAATAAGTGCTGTTTAATTCATTGACATTCATTTCAATGTCTGCAATTCCCGAAAATTTCAAAAATTCCTGAAAACGTTCAGCCTGCTCTTTCGGAAGATAAGCGACCGGTTCATAATGTTTGTTTTCCATAAAAATCTCCATTCTTATCTCAATCAGATTTTGGATTTTACTCCAAATTTTAGTATAAAACAAAAATGTGAAGAAAAAAAGAACTTGTACAAAGAACTTTAAAATTGTTATCATATAATAAGCACAGGCAATGCGACGTGCGGAGAAACTTTGAATTTTACGGACATGCATGGCAAAGTCAGAAATATATAATAACGAATCATTACACAAAGCAGAACGGAAAGAGATGATTCGTGAGTGCAGAAAGGATAAAATGAAAATTATGGCAGAAAAGATTTTGATTATTACGGGCGGTACAGTAGATTATGAGTGGGCGAAAGACTGGCTTTCCGCAAAAACATATGATTATTGCATAGCGGCAGACAGCGGACTGGTACATGCGGATAAACTGGGAATCCGGGTGGATTACATTTTGGGGGATTACGATTCGGTTAATGAAAGGCTGCTTGATACCTATAAAAAAGATACGCAGACAGTGACATATCCGCCGGAAAAAAATTATACCGATACACATCTGGCGGTAATTACAGCGTTAAAACATCATCCGGTGGCGATTGATATTTTAGGGGCTACCGGAACACGCTATGATCACGCACTGACCAATATTTTTATCATGAAACAGGCATTGGAAGCAGGAACGGAGTGCTGCATTTATGATAAGTACAACAAAATTTATCTGTTAAACGGAAATAAAACGATAAAAAAGGCAGATCAGTACGGAAAATATATTTCATTTGTGCCGATGACAGAGGAAGTGGTTCTTACATTAAAAGGCTTGAAATATCCGCTGAACGGATACATTTTACGGCAGGGGTTAAGCATCTGCCAGAGCAATGAGATAAAAGAAGAAACTGCGGAAATTCTGATTGAAAAAGGGATTGTGGCGGCAATTGAGAGTAGAGATTAGGCTTGTGTCAGATTGCTTTTTTTAAAGTATTATGCAATTTAAAAGGAATTGTCAGAATTGTAAATAAGATTCTACAAAAAGCTTGTTTTTTGGGAAATATTGTTATAAAATAGACAATAGATTGTTACATTATTACAAAAAGTATAGGAGGTCTTTAGAGAATGGGTAACACAACACAGGCGTCAGCAAGAGAACGCATTGAAGCAATTCTTGATGACAACAGTTTTGTTGAAATCGGAGCAGGTGTAAAAGCCAGAGCAACAGATTTTAACATGCAGGAAAAAGACACTCCGGCAGACGGTGTTATTACCGGATACGGAGTAATTAATGGAAGTCTTGTGTATGTATACAGCCAGAATCCGGCAGTTTTAGGCGGTTCAATCGGCGAAATGCATGCAAAGAAGATTACAGGACTTTACGATATGGCTATGAAGATGGGAGCGCCGGTTATTGGCCTGATAGATTGTGCAGGATTAAGACTTCAGGAAGCAACAGATGCTTTGAATGGTTTCGGAACAATTTACCGGAAGATGTCATTATGTTCCGGTCTTGTACCACAGATTACGGCTGTTTACGGAAGCTGCGGCGGCGGTCTTGCAGTTCTTTCAGAACTTTCTGATTTTACATTTGTAGAAGAAAAGAACGGAAAGTTATTTGTGAACAGTCCGAATGCATTAGACGGCAACAATGATACCAAGTTAGACACAGCATCTGCTGCATTTCAGGCAGAAGCAGGTGTTGCAGATTTTACAGGTGATGAGGAAACAATTGCAAACGGCATCAGACAGCTTGTATCTCTTCTTCCGGCCAATAATGACGATGTAGCTTATGCAGACTGCGAAGATGATTTAAATAGAGCATGTGCGGATATGGAAGCAGAAGCAGCAGATGCAGTGCTTGCATTAACAGATATTGCAGATGACGGCTTATTTATGGAAGTAAAGTCTGAATTTGCAAAGAGTGTTGTAACAGGTCTGTTAAAGATTAACGGTACAACAGTCGGCGCCGTTGCCAACAGAACAGTCCGTTTTGATGACGAAGGCGAAGCAGCAGAAAAGTTTGAACCGGTACTGACCGTTGACGGTGCTGAAAAAGCTGCAGAATTTGTAAATTTCTGTGATGCATTTGAAATTCCGGTGCTGACCCTTACCAATGTAAAGGGCTTTGAAGCAACAGTTGATTCAGAAAAGAAGATTGCAAAGGCAGCAGCAAAGCTTACATATGCATTTGCAAATGCAACCGTACCAAAGGTTAATGTAATCATCGGCGAAGCTTACGGAAGTGCTTATGTGGCAATGAATTCCAAAGCAGTCGGTGCAGATATGACATACGCATGGCCGTCAGCAAGCATCGGTATGATGGATGCAGCCAGTGCAGCAAAGATTATGTATGCAGATGAGATTGATAAGGCAGAAGATGTCAACGCAAAGATTTCTGAAAAGGCAGCAGAGTACGCACAGTTACAGTCCAGCGTAGAATCTGCAGCAGCAAGAGGTTATGTGGATACAATTATTAATCCTGAGGAAACAAGACAGTATGTTGCGGCAGCGTTTGAAATGCTGTACACAAAAAGAGAGGATCGTCCGGTTAAGAAGCATGGAACGGTCTGATAATGAGGTGAAACAATATGAAGAAAACTAATATCAAACGCTTTTTCGTGTTGTTCTGTGTGTTAGCCTGCGTGTTCAGTATGACAGCCTGCACCAATACCATTTCTTCAGACAGTGCTAAGACGAGCCTTAAAGATATGAAGGTCAATCAGTATGCCTCAGATATGGTACAGTGGGCAGAAGATATGCTGGTATATTTAGACCAGACATCGGATGCACAGATTAAAGCAGATGGCGAAGCAGCAAAGACACTCAGCTATGTGAATGGAAAAGTCTATGTCGTAAATATGCAGGGCATGAACGACAAGACGATTGAGTTTTATAACAGCTGGGTTAAAACAAGAGAAGATTTAGGCGCATTAAAGTCCATTGACAAAGAAGAAGTCAGAGTCAGTGATGAAACAGGAACACTGTGTACAATTGCAATCAATGCAACATATGAAACAAGAACCTGCTCATTTGAGCTGGTCATTGATGATGATTTCAACCTGGACAGCGGTGCAATTAACCCGACTTATACAACAGGTGAGAAGATGGAAAAGGCTGTATTAAATACAGTACTTGGTATGGGAACTGTATTTATCGTGCTGATTTTCATTTCTTATATCATTTCTCTGCTTCAGCATGTTAATAAAATCGGAGCAAAGAAACAGACAGCAGAAGAACCACAGCAGACAGCACCGGCACCGGTTGTTGAAGAACCGGAAGACGAGGAAGAAGATGACTGCGAACTGGTTGCTGTTATTACGGCGGCGATTGCTGCATCAGAAGGTACTGCGGCAGATGGACTGGTAGTTCGTTCCATCAGAAAAGTCGGCAGACAGAATAACTGGAAATAAAATTAAAATATTTGATAATCAATCAGCCGCAGACCGCGGTGGAACGGAGGAAACAATGAAAAATTATACGATCACAGTGAATGGGAATGTATATGACGTTACAGTAGAAGAAGGAACAGGAAGCGCAGCAGCACCGGCAGCAAAGGCTGCACCGAAAGCTGCACCGAAGGCAGCAAAGAAAGCAGCACCGGCTAGCGCACAGGGTGCAGTAAAGGTAACTGCTCCAATGCAGGGTAAGATTTTAAAGACACCGGTTGCAGCAGGCTCTGCTGTAAAGAAGGGTGATGTACTTGTTGTTCTTGAAGCCATGAAGATGGAAAATGAAATCTGTGCACCACAGGACGGTACTGTTGCAACAGTAGAATGTGCCGTTGGTGATTCCGTTGAAACAGGTAAAGTATTAGTTTCCATGAACTAAGTTCTTTATCAGAATCATTGAAACGGGAGGTTAAAAAATGAGTTATATTATAGAAACATTGGGAAACCTCGTACAGCAGACCGCATTTTTCGGGCTTTCATGGGGCAATTACTTCATGGTTGTTGTTGCGTTGATTTTCCTGTACTTAGCAATAAAAAAAGGATACGAACCTCTGCTTCTTGTACCGATTTCCTTTGGTATGCTTCTTGTCAATCTTTATCCGGACATCATGCTTTCCATTGAGGATTCCAGCAATGGTGTGGGTGGTTTACTGCATTACTTCTATTTACTGGATGAATGGAGTATTTTACCGTCCTTGATTTTCCTTGGGGTTGGTGCAATGACAGATTTCGGACCGCTGATTGCCAATCCAAAGAGCTTTCTGCTTGGTGCGGCAGCGCAGTTCGGTATTTTCGCTGCATATATTCTGGCAATCTTTATGGGATTCCCGGATAAGGCAGCAGCAGCGATTTCTATTATCGGTGGTGCCGATGGACCGACATCTATCTTCCTTGCCGGTAAATTAGGACAGACAAAATATATGGGACCGATTGCGGTGGCAGCATATTCTTATATGTCACTGGTTCCGATTATCCAGCCACCGATTATGAAGCTTTTAACAACAGAAGATGAAAGAAAGATTAAAATGGAACAGTTACGTCCTGTATCCAAACTGGAAAAGATTCTGTTCCCAATCGTTGTAACGATTGTTGTTGTTATGATTCTTCCGACAACAGCTCCACTCGTTGGTATGCTGATGTTAGGTAATCTCTTTAAAGAGAGCGGTGTTGTAAAGCAGCTTACAGAAACAGCATCAAATGCATTGATGTACATCGTTGTTATTATTCTGGGTACATCTGTCGGTGCAACAACAAGTGCAGAGGCATTTTTAAATCTTGATACTTTAAAGATTGTTGCATTAGGTCTGGTTGCGTTTGCATTTGGTACGGCAGCCGGTGTACTGTTTGGTAAGATTATGTGCAAGGCAACACATGGCAAGGTAAATCCGCTGATTGGTTCAGCCGGCGTATCAGCCGTTCCAATGGCAGCACGAGTATCACAGAAGGTCGGCACGGAAGCAGATCCGTCCAACTTCCTGTTAATGCATGCGATGGGACCAAACGTAGCCGGTGTTATCGGTACTGCAGTTGCCGCAGGTACGTTTATGGCGATGTTTGGTGTAATGTAAAATAGATATTAATGGAGGATATAAAGATGGCAGAACAGGTGAAAAAACCTTTAAAAATTACTGAGACCGTATTGCGTGATGCACATCAGTCCTTAATTGCTACAAGAATGACAACAGAGCAGATGCTTCCGATTGTTGATAGATGGATAAAGTCGGATATCATTCAGTAGAGTGCTGGGGTGGTGCTACATTCAGATGCATCTCTTAGATTCTTAAAAGAAGACCCATGGGAAAAGACTTCGTAAGTTAAGAGATGGTTTTAAAATACAAAATTACAGATGTTATTCAGAGGACAGAATATCCTCGGATACAATCATTATGCAGATGATGTAGTAGAATATTTCGTACAGAAGTCTATTGCAAACGGTATTGATATTATCCGTATTTTCGACTGCTTTAACGATTTAAGAAATCTTGAAACAGCAGTAAAGGCAGCTAAGAGAGAAAAAGGACATGCACAGATTGCACTTTCTTATACAATCGGTGATGCCTATACACTGGATTATTGGAAAGAAACAGCAAAGAAGATTGAAGATATGGGTGCAGACTCTATCTGTATCAAGGATATGGCAGGTCTTTTACTTCCATATAAAGCAACAGAACTCGTACAGGCATTAAAGGAAGGTTCTTCACTGCCGATTCAGATGCATACACATTATACATCCGGTGTTGCTTCCATGACCTATTTAAAGGCAGTAGAAGCCGGTGCAGATGTTATTGATACAGCAATGTCACCGTTCTCAATGGGTACAAGCCAGCCTGCAACAGAAGTTATGGTAGAAACCTTTAAGGGCACACCGTATGATACAGGACTTGACCAGAATCTGCTGGCTGAAATCGCTGAATACTTCCGTCCGATGAGAGAGGAAGCATTAAAGACAGGTCTGATGAATACAAAGGTTCTCGGCGTAAATATCAAGACACTCTTATATCAGGTACCGGGTGGTATGTTATCAAATCTTGTATCCCAGTTAAAGGATGCAGGTGCAGAAGACAAGTATCAGGCTGTGCTTGAAGAAATTCCGAGAGTTCGTAAGGATTATGGTGAACCGCCTCTGGTTACACCGTCATCACAGATTGTCGGTACACAGGCTGTATTAAATGTATTACAGGGTGAACGTTACAAGATGATTACAAAAGAATCCAAGAAGGTTCTTGCAGGTGAATTCGGACGTACCGTTAAGCCGTTTAATAAAGAAGTACAGAAGAAGGCAATCGGTGATACAGAGCCGATTACATGCCGTCCGGCTGACTTGATTAAGCCACAGTTAGAAGGCTTCAAAAAGAGCCCGGTCGTTCAGAAGTACAAACAGCAGGATGAAGACGTATTATCATACGCATTATTCCCGGCAGTTGCAGAAGAATTCTTTAAGTACAGAGAAGCGCAACAGACAAAGGTTGACCCAAAGGCTGCGGATACAGAAAATAAGACATATCCGGTATAATAATCTGATGCCGGATTCAGCAGCGGATATCATTGGATATCATTGTTGAGTTAGCTTATAAAGGGAGATTCAAAAGAATCTCCCTTTTTGTAGATTGTGCGCTTTCGTATCATATAGAAATACACAAAAAATACAATTTTCTTAGGAAAAAATACCTATGACACCTTGAATACAGGAAAAAAGTATAGTAAAATCTGTACCTAACATAAACAAGGAGACAGAACGAGAATGGAACAAAATGAAAATCAAAAACTTATCACTAAAGAAAAAATTATTTATATCCCATGGCTTTATTATTGCAGTAGCGGCAGTGATAGCGGTACTGTTACTTGTGGGGTTAAATATTGTAAAGGGAAATGTAAGCGGTATTTTTAACGGTCCGCTTGCCAATATTGACAGTGTAGGCAAAGTGCGCTACGGCATTACGGATTTACAGCGTGCGATTAACAGAATTCTGACTGAGGATTCATCACAGGTTGGGAACAGCTATGTGAATTTTGAAAAGACCGTCACAGAAGATGTCAGTCTGATTACAGATTCTGTACAGCAGATGCAGAACCGGAAGATGAATACAGAAAGTACAGCGCTGTTAAATCAGTTAGCGTCTAAGATTGATGAAGGTGAAAAGGTCAGAAGCAAGTTAATGACACAGATTAAGGCAGGCCGTTACAGCGAGGCGGTTGAATTAAATAATAATACATATCTGCCGATTGTAAATGACATTAAAAGCCTTTCTGAGCAGCTGGGAAACTCGATTGATAAGACTGCGGTTAATTATTATACCATGACAAAATATACTGGTGTCGGGATGACCGTGGCAGGTATTTTACTGCTTATCGCAGACGTGGTATTCGGACTGCGTGTTACACGCAAGATGGCCAGTGCCATTGTAGAACCGGTACAGGAGATTACAGAAGCTGCCAAAATCATGTACAGCGGAGATATGTCTGTCGGAGAACGGATTACCTATGAATCCGAAGATGAAATCGGACAGCTTGCGGATGCACTGCGCGGTACAACGAAAAATCTCTCCGATTATGTAAATGAGATTTCAGCAATCTTACAGTGTATGGCAACCGGCGATTTGACAGAGGACAGCGATGAAATTACAGATTTTCTCGGTGATTTTGCAAGTATTAAAGAGTCTTTTGTACATATCTTAAAGCGTTTTAACAGTACTCTGACGAATATCCAGACAAGTGCGGATGAGGTTGAAGAAGGGGCAAACGGTATATCCCAGTCTTCGCAGGCACTTGCAGAGGGCGCAACTGATCAGGCAAGTGCAATCCAGCAGTTAGATGCTACAGTGACTTCGGTAGCCAATATGGCAACGGAAAGTGCCAGGGAAACGCAGCAGGCATATGATGATATTCAAAAGACCGTTTCAGATGCAGAGCAGGAAAAGGAAAAGGTGAAAGAATTGACCGATGAAATGCGCCGTATTTATGAAATCTCCAGCGAAATCGATAATATTATTGTAACAATAGAAAGTATTGCTTCACAGACAAATCTGCTTTCATTAAATGCTTCAATTGAAGCAGCAAGAGCCGGAGAAGCAGGAAAAGGCTTTGCGGTTGTTGCAGACCAGATTGGTAAGCTGGCGGCAGACAGTGCGGATTCTGCGGCAGAAACCAAGGAATTAATCAGCAAAACCGTTCAGGAAATTGAAAAAGGCAATGCAGTTACGGAAACCGTTTCCCAGTCTTTTGACAGAGTAATTGCGAGCATGAACACCTTTGCAGATGTGGCACATCAGATTAATGAAACAGCCGTCAATCAGGCATCTGCCTTAGAGCAGGTCAATCAGGGAATCGACCAGTTATCGGCGGCAGTACAGAATACGGCTTCTTCATCAGAAGAAAGCGCAGCAATCAGCGAACAGTTATCCGCCAAGGCAGAAGAACTGGATACACTGGTAAGAAAATTCAAACTGTATGCACAGTAAAAATATCCCGGCTTAGGCAGACTGCAAAGCCGGGATATTTTTTTCATTTTATCTTATTTTTATGTCATTTGTTTTTTGTGTCAATACAACGGTTATAACTGTTGTATGTATTTATTTATCCATTTTCTTTTGTTTGTAATCAGCAGTGTTACACAGCCAAGAACAGCGGCAAAAAGAAGAAGTCCGTAAACAGCGACAGATGTTGTATCACCGGTAGCCGGTTCCTGTGTGTTGTTTTGTGTCGCAGTATCTGTTGAAGCAGCGGCAGTTTTTGTGGCTGTTATTGTTTTGGTAGAATGTTGCAGGCTGGACAGTCCGCGTTGTAGCAGGTTTGAGCCGGTTTTGTAACAGGCTGAGTCGTAGCCGCTCCGTTGTAGCA
>ENA-OQHF01001970-OQHF01001970.1-human-gut-metagenome-genome-assembly--contig:-NODE-1970-length-10762-cov-2.525999_pt1 | contig 10762 bp, 12 predicted proteins | sample MGYA00242559_ERZ504709 | MGnify/ENA primary metagenome ERZ504709 (study PRJEB26092, sample SAMD00036203) | human gut metagenome | host: Homo sapiens | study: EMG produced TPA metagenomics assembly of...
TCAACTTGGATATTTTCCTTTGTTGAACCTGTTTCGATTACTTCGCCACAAGCACAAGTAATGGTAGTCTGCTTGTAATCAGGATGAATTCCTTCTTTCACTACCGTCAGCCTCCTTTGAAAAATTTGCGGTACAAAAAATACCACTATGTATTTTAACATATAAAACGACTGTTTGCAAGTCTTTTTTTACTTTTTATGAAAAAAATTTTTTGATTTCGCCTGCGAGGTAAAGTGAACCGCATACGCAAACGATTGAATTGTCCGAAAAATCGAGAGCGTTTTGAAATGCGTCTTTAGGGTTATTGTTAACAAATACGGGAATGTTCATACTTCCGATAATATCGGAAATTTTTTCGGACGAAAGACACCTTGGCATATCAAGCTGTGTCGCAAAAACAGCTTTTGCGACAGGCGATATTTCACGAATACAGGCTTTGTAATCCTTGTCCTCCATCATTGCAATGACAAGTACTATATCACGATTTAACGATAAAAGCGATTTTTTCAACGCCTTAATTCCGTCAATGTTGTGACCGCCGTCAATGACCACTCTGTCGGATACAAATTCAAATCGTGCCGCCCAAGATGTGTGCGACAAACCGTATGATATATCTTCATCGGAAATGTTAAAGCCCTGCTTATTAAGTGCACTTGTGATTTCAAGCACAACCGCCGCATTTTGCGGTTGATATGTACCTTTTAATGAAAGAGGGTATTCTTTGCTTTTGTATGAAAACCGTTTTCAGTCGGTAATGCGGTGTCGGCGAATGTAATGCGATACATTTTTGCTCTTTGCATATTTTTCTATTATATCTCTTACATCATTGTTCGGATATGAAACGGCTGTGCCGCCGTCACGCATAATACCGCATTTTTCTTTAGCGATTTCTTCGACAGTGTTGCCGAGATATTGCGTGTGGTCAAGACCGATTTTGCATATAACGCTGACAAGACTTGAATCTATAACGTTCGTTGCGTCAAGCTTTCCGCCCATACCGACTTCAAGAACAACAATATCACATTGCTTTTCATAAAAAATACAGGAACGATACTGCGGTTATAAAAGCAAATTCCGAAACAAGTGCGTTGTTTTCTTCCATAGTGTTTTTTACTCTTGTAACGTATTTGGCAAGGTCATTGTCTGTAATATTTTCACCGTTTATTCGTATGCGCTCATTGAATACTTCAAGATACGGAGATGTAAAAAGTCCTGTTTTAAAACCGCATTTTTTTCAGTATTTCCGCAGTCATTGCCGCAGTTGAGCCTTTGCCGTTTGTTCCGGCAATGTGTATGAATTTTAGCTTTTTTTGCGGATTGTCGAGGTGAGTCAGTAATTTTTCAAGATTTGCATTGCCTAACGGTCGGCGAAATTTGGGGATTGAATGTATGTAGTCTATCGATTGTTCGTAATTCATTGCATTGTACCTTTCTTGTGCGGTGTGAATTTTTTCGGTCGTAGGGAATGGGGCCTCAACGTTCCGCCTATTGCGGGAAAATATCGTAGGGCAATCGTTGGTCGCCCTCATTACAGATAATAGATACCACCCCTCAGTCGCGGTCGCGACAGCTCCCCTTGAGGGGAGCCATATAAAAGTCTCTCCTTGAGAAGAGGTGTCACGAAGTGACGGAGCGGTGGCGATATTATTATTTTGGATAAGGGACGTCGAGGCTCTGTCCCATACGGAGCATTGCGTGAAACTGATAACACATAAATAAAAATCACACCGATAATATTATCTCTTATTATTATAATCCCCTACAATATACAAGTCAAATGTTACCTTTAACAAAAAATTAATAAAAAAGATATTGATTTTTTTATGCTAAAGTGGTATATTGTTAAAGATGATGTAAAATGAGGAATGATCATTTTATATTGGTACAATAAAATGAAAGGAGAAAATACAGTTATGAACGGAGCCGAAAAGAAAAAGGCAACTCCCGCCGATAAAGCGGTAAATGCGATTATAGTTTTAATTATATTGGTATTTGTCGCTGTAGGAGTTTACGCAACATACAGGTAAAATATCGGAAGGTGTTACAAACAAGGAGATTGAAAGCGGTAAAGCGGAGGCGACTGTTGAATATCTTGCAAATCAAGCCGGTCAATCTGTTGAAGATTACCTTGCACAGTATGGTCTTACTCTTGGCGATACAATCAAAGCAAAGACTACTGAAAGCGAAATGCTTGACAATATGACTATTGAAAATTATGCTAAATACAATGGTCAAGAGGCTGACAGTTTTCTGCAAGGAATGAGCGATTCAGTAACAAAAGATACTGTATGGAAAGACTTAATGGCAATGCCTGTATCTCAAGTTATAGACGCAGACACTCTTGCACAGGTTAAGGAGCAGTATCAAATAGGTGATGATGAAATTTCAGATTCAACTACTTACGAAGAGTTCCAAAAAGTGCTTTATCAAAAGGCGGCAGCCGCATCACAAGCCGCACAGGCAACTGATGCACCGACAGCAGAAACAACAGAAACACCTGCTGAATAATATTATATATAAGGAGATTTAGAACAGTGAGCGACGAAAAGAATCTAAATGAAGAAAATAACGAATCAGTAAACAATGAAGAACAAACTCCTGTAGAAACAGAAGAAACAACTGCCGAACAGGCAGAAGAAACAGCCGAAACACCGGCTGAAACAGAAGAAACTCCGGTTGAAACTGAAGTATCGGAAACAGCCGAAACAGAGGAAACTCCGGCAGTTGCCGAAGAAAATACAGACGTAGAAGTTGACGAGGCTGTTGCGGCGGCACAAGCTGCTTTTGAAAACGTTCAAAAGGACGAACAGAAAAAGGGTGGCAAAGGCGGACTTATCGCTATAATCGTAGCTGCGGTAATCGTTGTTGCAATAGTTGTCGTACTTGCAGTTAAGTTCGGTCCGTCAATGTTCAATAAGTATAACAGACTTGGTTATGTTGACGTAAGCGGACGTACAGTTGCACAGGTTGCAGAAGAACAGGGAATGGACGTTGACGAATTCCTTGAACAGTTTGATTTACCGTCAGATATGCCTGGTAACACAACAGAATCAGCTGCTTATAACTGTATTCCTGTATCAAAAATGGCAGAAATGTATGGTATGGACTTTAATACAATCAAAGAAGTGCTAAAGTTCCCTGATGATGTAGATGAAGATACAGCTTGGGGCGATGCCATCGGTCAAGTAAAACTTGGCGATTATGTCGGTGAAGATAATCTTGCTGAATTCAAAGAAACTTACGGTTTTGGTGATGATATAACAGCAGATACACTTTGGAAAGACGTAAGACAAACTGTTGACGAGAAGAGCAGACAACAGAGAATTGAATCTGAAAAAGCTGAAAAAGAATCAGATAAGAACAAGGATACTGACAGTGCCGAATCAACAGAAGCACCTGCCGAAACAGAAAGCGCAGATGCAACAGAAGCTCCTAATGCTTAATAAATTTTGAACCAAAGCGGATTGCTCAAAGCAATCCGCTTTTAGAATGCCGATAAATTGTCCGGAACGTGCAAAATATTATTTTTTATTCTATAATTTATTATTATAATAAATTACAGGCAAGCCTATCTCCGATATACGGCTTGCTTGTGCACTTTTTGCGAAAATAAACTCTAACGTACCATCGTACGCCGACGAGTTCATTTTCGCAAAATCCGAACTAATTTCTCGGCTTCTGCCATCGTGTAGACAAAAATGTCCACACGCTGAAGCGGATTGCTTAAGCAATCCGCTTTTTTATATATTGAAACTTTTTGAAAAATAGTGATATAATTTATCTATATTGTTTTTAAGGAGAAGAATATGATAGCGATTATAGATTACGGTGCGGGAAATTTGCACAGTGTTAAAAATGCACTTGATTTCTTGAACGCAAAAAGCATTGTCACAGGTGACAGTGAAACAATTTTAAATGCTGACAAGGTAATACTTCCGGGTGTCGGTGCGTTTGGTGACGCAATGAAATGTCTTGAAAAAAGCGGACTTGTTGAAACGGTTAAAGCTGTTGCAAAGAGCGGTAAACCGCTTTTGGGAATATGTTTGGGACTTCATCTGATGTTTGAAGAAAGTGATGAAACGCCGGGTGTGAAAGGTCTTGGAATATTCAAAGGCAAAATTGTAAAGATACCCGAAAAAGACGGACTTAAAATTCCGCATATGGGTTGGAACAGCATAACTGTTAATAAGAATAGCAGAATATTAAAGAATATCGGCAGTGAGCCTTATGTATATTTTGTTCACTCATATTATGTGAATGCGGAGGACGAGAGCATTATTTCCGCATACACCGAGTACGGTCAAAAAGCTTGACATAGCCGTTGAAAAAAGATAATGTGTTTGCTACACAGTTCCACCCTGAAAAGAGCGGTGAAACAGGTATGACTATACTAAAGAATTTTATTGCATTATAATAAGGAGATTATGATATGTACGCAAAAGAATTATACCGTGCCTTGACGTTAAAGAGGGAAGAGTGGTTAAAGGTGTCAATTTTGTAAATCTTATTGACGCAGGTGATCCTGTCGAATGTGCAAAGGTTTATGATAAAGCCGGTGCGGACGAGCTTGTTTTTCTTGACATAACCGCGTCATCGGATGCACGTGAAACGGTTGTCGATATGGTTGAGGCTGTTGCGAAACAGGTGTTTATACCGTTTACGGTAGGCGGCGGAATACGAACCGTTGAAGATTTCAGAAAAATTCTTAACGCAGGTGCGGATAAAGTTGCCGTAAACAGTGCGGCGATAAAACGTCCCGAGCTTATCAGCGAGGCGGCTGAAAAATTCGGCAGACAGTGCGTTGTGTGTGCGATTGACGCAAAAGACGTGAAGATAAGAGCGGTTGGGACGTGTACCTTAACGGCGGCCGTGTGAATACCGGAATTGATGCGCTTGAATGGGCGAAAAAAGCCGAGGAGCTTGGCGCAGGTGAGATATTGCTTACAAGTATGGATTGTGACGGTACGAAAGCCGGATACGATATTGAACTTACAAGACGTGTTTCGGAAAATGCGAAAATACCTGTTATAGCGTCGGGCGGTGCAGGCAAGATGGAACATTTTCTTGACGCATTTACAGAGGGAAAGGCGGACGCGGTTTTGGCGGCGAGTCTGTTCCATTTCAGAGAAATTGAAATTAACGATTTAAAAAAATATCTGCGTGAAAACGGTGAAAGCGTCAGATTATAGGAGGAATTTATGAGCAAGAACAGAAGAAAGTCACTGAAAAAAGAACCTGTAATTCCAAAAACGGACTTTTCGTTTTACGAATCGAAAATATATATAATTGCGACAATTATTATGTTTCATATTGTACCGCTTGTATTTGTTATGATGGGCGAAAACGGTCAATTATTACTGTTACAATTTTTCCTTATGATGTTAAACCCAATGTTTATCGCATTATCTGGACTTATATACGGAATAAAACAGGGATTTAACTTTAAATTCCCATTGTTTATGGCTATTATCTCAATGGTATCGATACCGATGTACTATCAGTTTGACGCGGCGGCAAATATGATGATGACAACGATTATTATGTGTATAGTTTATGCGATATTCTCATTTGCGGCAACAGTAATCGGAGCATTTGTAAAACGACTTTTACGTCTGTAATCACAGAAAGGATATATATTATGGAGAGTAAAAAACTTTATGGTGCATCAACCCAAATGACGCCTGCTGTTTATAAAGATTTTTATAAAACATATTATAACGAAAAACTAAAGGTGTTTAAAATCGTTGCCGAAATAGTCGGATTGATTGCGATTTTCGGTGCATTTTATATACTTGCAAACGGATATGGAATTTTGTGGGGAGCAATTGCACTTTGGATTGGTGCATTTCTGCTTTTTTTATCCGCGTATGATATACCGCAAGCCATACAAAAACGCAAAAGACAACAGTCAGACAACGCACTTTGCTTTTTTTGAAAATTATATGTCGGAAAAAACAAAATCACATGTAAATGAATATAAATATGACGATATACAAAAAGTGCTTGAAACGGGAAAGTATTTTTTCATATTTCACAATTCGGAAAGTGTGAGTATCGTTGATAAGGCTCACTTTAGCGGAGATGTCGAAAGTTTTTCGGGTTTTATAAAAACAAAGACACAATATAAGAAAATCAAGTAATAAAAAATGGGACTTAGCAAAAATGCCAAGTTCCATTTCTTTTTATCGCTACAACAGTTCTTCCCACCCCGTAATATAATGGTCAGACAGTTGTTTAAGCGCATCTGTTTCATCGGCGTTTGTTTCGTCAAATATTGCACAGGTTGAGAAACCACCCTTTTTAGCACCGCCGATACCTGTTGTTATATCTTCAAATACTGTACATTCTTCCGGAGGTATTCCGATACGTTTTGCGGCAAGCAAATAAACATCGGGATTTGATTTGTTCACTCCGACCTCGGACGAGAATGCACAAGCGTCAATGTAATTCCAAACTCCGAGCCTGGTAAAAGCCGTTTTGCAAAGTTCTTCATAACCTGATGTGGCTATTGCGATTTTAATTCCGCTGTTGTGCAATTTCTTTAAATATTTGTCTGCACCTTTTTTTAGCGGTACGGTTGTTTCGTATTGCTTTAATCCCATGTGCATAAAAGTATTTGAAAGTTCTTCAAACGACAAGTCAAGATTAAGTCTGTTTTTTATTGTTGGGATAGATTCTTTCATAGTCATTTCTTTGTATTCCTTTGCCTCCTCGTAAGGCAATTCAACACCGTGTTCTTTGAAAAAATCTACTACAACGTCCCACCAAACCTGCATTGAATCAAGCAATGTTCCGTCAACGTCAAAAATCGCTCCTCGCATTATATCACCTCTGTATTTCTATTATACAATAATTTGCCGAATATTTCAAGCGTTTATGAATTTTCCTCTTTCTCGGCAACAAATTTTTTTACCGCAACTAACTTTTCCGTAAGTCCCGTAAATCGTTGATGAAATTGGTTGTTCATAGTCATATTTTGAATAGTCTTTTCGCTGCCGACAAGCACAACCATATCTCTTGCACGCGTTACGGCGGTGTAAAATAAGTTGCGGCTCATAAGCATAGGCGAGAACGAGCATACGGGCATAATCACGATAGGGAACTCACTGCCTTGACTTTTGTGAACGGTTATCGCGTACGCAAGGTCAAGCTCATCAAGATTGGTAAACGGATATTCAACGAGCTTGTCCTCATCAAACACGATATTCATACACTTGTCGCGGACAGAAATACTCTCTATAATTCCCATATCACCGTTGAAAATTCCCATACCGTCCTCGCCGTTTTCGCGTGAATAGACCATATCGTAATTGTTTTTTGTCTGCATAACTTTGTCGCCGACACGGAAAGTTATATTGCCGAAAACGTGTTGCGGACGTCTTTCGTCATACGGATTGATGTGTGACTGCAACAGTTTGTTTAATGCAATCGTTCCGGCAAGTCCTTTTTTTGTTGGCGATAGGACTTGTATTGATGAAATCGGGTTTACATTATAGCTTTTCGGCAGTCTGTTTTTGAATAAATCCATCACCGTAAAAGCACTGTCCTGCGGTGTTTTTCTTCTTAAAAAGAAGAAATCGCTTGATTTTACCGATAAATCGGGAAGTTCTCCGTGATTGATTTTGTGTGCGTTTACGATTATAAGACTTTCTTCGGCTTGCCTGAAAATTTTGTTAAGCTGAATTACCGGTATTGTTTTACTTTCGATTATATCGTGAATGATGTTTCCCGGTCCAACTGACGGCAGTTGGTCCGCGTCGCCCGAAAGGATAATTCTTGCACCTGTTTTGACCGCTTTTAAAAATGACGACATAAGATTTACGTCAATCATACTGACTTCGTCAAGAATTATAACGTCATACGGCAGTGGATTTTCTTCGTTGTGCGTAAAAATACTGTAACCCTCAGAAGAACGCTGAGTGCATAAAAGACGGTGTATTGTCTTTGCATCGTAACCCGTAACTTGGCTCATTCGCTTTGCGGCGCGTCCTGTCGGCGCGGCAAGTGCGATTGAAAGCTTTAAATCTTCCAAAAGCTTTATTATTGTGTTTATTGTTGTTGTTTTACCTGTTCCCGGACCGCCGGTAAGAATCATACAACCTGCCGAAAGTGCGGTGACAACGGCATTGCGCTGCTCGGCGGCAAGGTATAAATTTGTTTTTGCTTCAAGCGCGTCAATGGCTTTTTCTGCTTTTTCTTCGGTCATTGTGAATTTTTGCGTGTTTTGCGACATTGCAATAAGTCGGCGCGCAATGTAATATTCAGACTCATAATAGCTTGTAAAGATAGTATGCGTCAATTCCGTCAACTTTATCTTGGAACAGTTCTTTTGAAGAAAGCAATTCGGAAACAGCCGCAATTACTTCGTCATCGGTGACTTTTAATGTGTAGACGGTATGCTCGATTAATACATCTTTCGGCATATATACATGACCGCTTGTATATGCGGCACTGCGTAAAATATGTATAATTCCCGAACGTATACGCATAATGCTGTTTTTAGGCAATCCCATATTAAAGGCTATTGTGTCCGAAGTTTTAAAAGAAATGCCGTCAACCATATCAGAAAGGATATACGGATTTTTCTTTATGAGTTCAACCGAATTTGCACCGAGAGAATTGTGTACTTTTACTGCGGTAGTTGCGGAAATTCCGTACTGTTGAAGGAACATAACGATATTTTGCATAGACTGTATTTCTGCAAATTGTTCGCCTATTTTCTTCGCTTTTTCTTTGCTTATTCCTTTGATTTCGGCAAGTTTTGACGGCTGGGTAAGCATTATTTGAAGTACGTCCAGTCCGAAATGGTCGACAAGTTTTTTTGCGGTAGCCTCGCGTATACCGCTTATTATTCCCGAACTTAAATATTTAATAATAGACTCCTCGTCCGACGGCATAACTGTTTCATAATATTCCGCTTTGAATTGTTCGCCGTAATCGGGGTGAGTTGTCCAATTACCCGACAGGGCAACGCTTTCACCCTCCGTTATAAACGGCATATATCCCGTTGCGGTGAATTGTCCTTCTTCAACGCTGTCGATTCCGACAACAGAATAACCGTTGTCGGGATTGGAATATATAATTTCTTCAACTGTGCCTGTTACTGTAATAATTTCACTCATTATTTTGCTCCGATACGGCTATTGTGCCGTTTGAAATTCCTGTGATTTCTGCGCCTTTTGTTTCAAGGTATTCTATGTAATCAATCTGTTCTTTTCTGATAGTTTCGCCTGTGTATATAACCGGTACTCCGGGCGGATAAGGTACAACCGTACTGCAAGAAATATGTCCGATTGAATTCTGTAATTTAGTGTCCCTTTGATTTGAGAAAAATGCTTTTTGCGGAAACAGTTTTTCTTTGCAAATCGGTGGAGGCGTTAGATTTAATGTGCTTTTTGCTTTAGGTGTATTGTTTGTGATTTTGATAAGCTCATCAAAAAGCACGTCCATATCCGATTGCGTGTTTGACGGCGTAACGATTAAAACTATGTTGAATAAATCAGCCATTTCAATGTCTATGCCGTTATTTGAAAATATGTCGTCAACGTCAAAGCCTGTAATATCAAAATTTGAAAAATTCAGCACAAGCCTTGTCATATCGTCATTTTCAAGAACTTTGATACCTGTATCGACGATTTTTTCTTTAAATGATTTGCACATATCATATGTTTTCTCCCACATTGCACCGTCGGTTAATTCATCTCTTGCAATGTCCGCCGATGATGCGATGACGTATGACGGACTTGACGATTGAAACATATAAAGTGATTTTTCAAGACGTTTTCTGTCGATTAAATCGCCGTTTATGTGAAGATACGAACTTCCGTTCATTGCATTAAGCGTTTTGTGAGCACTTTGGCATACTGCGTCTGCATATTTTACTGCGGTTTGCGGAAATAAATTGCTTGCGATAAAGTGCGCTCCGTGCGCCTCGTCAACAAGTAAAGGAATATTTTTTGCGTGACATTCTTCGGCTGTGTTTTTAATGTCGGAACATATTCCGTAGTAATTCGGTGATGTAATTATAACCGCGTCAATGTCGTCCGTTAAATGTTTTTTTAGTGTCCCTGTACCTTTGGGGACATTAAAACTGCTGTCTATTTCTTTCGGAAACAATTTTAAATTGATACCGAGTAAAGCGCAAGTGTTAATAACGCTCATATGGCAGTCGCCCGCCGAAAGCAGTGTGCCGCCGGGCTTTACGCCTGCACATATCATAGACTGAATTGCAGATGTTGAACCGCCTGTGAGTATGTAGCTTTTGTCACTGCCGTAAAGGTTTGACAAAAGCTCTTGTGCTTTTAAAACATACTCACCGGGGTGGATAAGATTTTCCGTTGCGGAAAGTTCCGTTACATCAAGGGACAGTAAATCCTTTTTTTTAATCCTCTGCCGTTTTTGTGACCGGGCATTGCAAATGATATTCTGTTTTGTTTTGAGTATGCAAGCAAATGCTCATACAGTGGTGCTGACATAGACACATCTCCTTATTTGTTTCCTATTATTATATAAAATTTTTGCGTATATGTAAAGTAATATGGAATACAAAATTGAAAAACGCAAAAGAATATGATATAATAGTGACAGGTTCAATAACAATAGTTATTTTTGGAAAGGACAGATAAATTATGAATGTATATGATGCGATAATGAAAAGAAGAACGATAAGAAAGTTTGAACAAAAGGCAGTCAGTGAAGATAATCTTGTGAAACTTGTGGACTGTGCAAGAGTTGCGGCATACGGTGCAAATGTACAGCCGCT
>ENA-OQHF01001971-OQHF01001971.1-human-gut-metagenome-genome-assembly--contig:-NODE-1971-length-10758-cov-2.160192_pt1 | contig 10758 bp, 12 predicted proteins | sample MGYA00242559_ERZ504709 | MGnify/ENA primary metagenome ERZ504709 (study PRJEB26092, sample SAMD00036203) | human gut metagenome | host: Homo sapiens | study: EMG produced TPA metagenomics assembly of...
TTTCAGCAGAACTGGAGATTGTTCCGGCGGCAAAGCTCGTGACTGCGGACTTGACCGCAGTATGGTCGCAGCATATGGACAGGATGACCGTGTCTGCGCATATACTTCTTTTGTGGCAATGCTTGAGATGGAAGCACCAAAACGTACCAGCTGCTGTCTTTTGACGGACAAAGAAGAAATTGGAAGTGTAGGAGCTACTGGCATGCAGTCTAATTTCTTCGAAAATACTGTGGCAGAGCTTCTAGAAGCTATGGGATGTTATTCCGGACTGGCACTCCGAAGAACTCTTAAGAATTCCTTTATGCTTTCTTCTGATGTAAGTGCAGGCTATGACCCGGCTTACGGAGAATGCTTCGAAAAGAAAAATGCAGCATATCTTGGAAGAGGAATCGTTCTTAATAAATTTTACAGGGTGCAAGAGGAAAGTCCGGATCTAACGATGCCAATGCAGAGTATGTGGCAAAAGTACGTGGTATTTTTGATGACAGTAATGTTGCCTTCCAGACAGCAGAACTTGGCAAAGTAGATGTGGGAGGCGGCGGAACGATCGCTTATATCGCAGCACTTTACGGAATGAATGTGATAGACAGTGGTGTGGCGGTCCTGAGTATGCATGCACCGTGGGAAGTAACAAGCAAAGCCGATATTTATGAGGCGAAGAAAGCATACAAAGCGTTTCTTGAAAATGCATGACAGAGATTCTGGTGCCAGAAAAAAATAAGCATAATACAGAAACAATAAACAGCGACATCAAAGGAGAATGCAGAATATGAATGATACGCTGATCAAGGTGGAAGACCTTTGCAAGATTTATAATCCCGGCGAAAATGAAGTAAGAGCCCTGGATCATGTGAGCCTTGAAATAAAAAAAGGAGAACTGGTGGCAATCATCGGGCAATCAGGTTCCGGCAAGTCAACTTTTATGAATATGCTTGGGTGTCTCGATGTGCCTACCTCGGGAAAGTATTATCTGAACGGGACTGATGTGTCCGAAATGACGGACAATGAACTCTCGGAGGTAAGAAACCGTGAAATCGGATTTATCTTTCAGGGATTTAATCTTATTGCAAATCTGAATGCAATTGAAAATGTAGAATTGCCGCTGATCTATCGTGGAATTGATCGTAAGACGAGACATGAACTGGCTATCGAATCTCTGAAAATGGTTGGCCTGGAAAAACGTATGGATCATAAGCCAAGTGAGATGTCCGGTGGGCAGCAGCAGCGTGTGGCAATTGCAAGAGCGATCGCTGCACAGCCTCCGGTCATTCTTGCAGATGAGCCGACAGGAAACCTGGATTCTGCATCCAGTAAGGAGATTCTTGCAATTTTAAAGAAAATGCATAAAACAGGAAGAACAGTAATATTGATCACGCATGATAATGGTATTGCAGCACAGGCAAGACGTGTAGTGCGTATTATGGATGGTAAGATAGAATCGGATACGATTAATCCGGATTTTGACCAGGAGGAGGCATAATGAAAAAGAAAAAGTCCAGAAAGAAACTGGTGATCGGAGTTGGGGTTCTGATCGTGGCAGTAGTAGCCGGTGTCAATATCTATGGCAGTATGAATGCAGCGGATTCGGCAATTCCGCAGGTGAAAACAGTATCAGCTGTCCGTGATAATGTTCAGCAAACGGTAGAAATCAGTGGTACAGTAGTAAGTGAAGAACAGAAAACATATTTTTCTCCTGTTAATGCCAAAGTTGATACAGCTGCGTTGAAAGAAGGTGAAACTGTAAAAGCAGGAAGCAGCCTGATCGAATTTGATCAGAAAGACCTGGAGAGAGAGGCGAAGAAAGCTGAATCTGAATGTAGAGTCCGGAAAAAATGGAATATGAAAAAAATACTTTGAAAAAAAATCGGATGAGGCAGTTCGGAAGCAACAGAATGCGGCAGGTGATGCGGCAAGTCTAAAACAGCAGGTTGCTGCTCAGGAAAATTATGTTGCAAGTCTGAAAGCAAGGATTTCGCAGGCAAATGCCAATGCACAGGCAGCATCTTCTAAAGCTGCAGCAAAGAAACAGGCAGATGCAGCTGCCGCACAGGAGGCACAGCAGCAGGAAATACAGCGTGAATATGCACAGGCACAGACTACATATCAGAATGAAACCCTTCCTGCGTATCGAAAATCAGCTGAATACACTGAACAATGAAATGAATCAGGCACAGTCGGATTACAATCAGGCAGAGAACAGTTATCAGATGGCATTTTCAGGCGTGGTCTGCAGAACAGAGTGATGATAATGAAAATGCACTTGAGATAGCAGAGCAGATGAGAAGTGAAGCGCAGATTACATATCAGAATGCAAAAACAGCTTATGAAGCGGCAGAGGAACGAAAACTGCCGATTGTTATGCGTGCTGTCGTGCATGCAGAAAAACCAATGGAATTGTCTGCTGCTGTCTGTGAGCAGGAGACAATGCAGGGGAACGGAGCACCGGTAAAAACAGAAAGCCTGATGTGGGGCATGGCGACTGGCGCCTGCCCGGGACAGGCACAGAATCGTCCGTTATCCAGAGAAGAACTGGAAAAGCGCCTACGCAAGACCGGAGATACACCATTTGTGGTGACAGACATAAATATTGATCTGGAAGACGGGCTGTTCGTTCCGGTGGGACAGTTAAATGAGCTGCGTCGCAGCGCATTGGAACAACTGCAGGAGCAGATGTTGTCTGTAAGTCGCAGACCGTCTGTAGGTGAACAGAAGCAAAATCCATATCAAACAGAAGAACCAGCTTCTTTGAAAAAGAGTTGTCAGCCATTTTTGAATGTATGGATTTCAACAGAAAAACAGCTTCCAATGTTGCTGAAGCATCCGTATGTGGCAATGGTCACGTTAGATGGATGTGGAAATGCTGCAAAACTTGCAGAACAGATTCATCAGGCGGGAAAGCAGACAGCCTATGCATTACCTTATGTGCTGCGGGAAACTTCTGAACAGCTTCTGGAAAAAGGAATGGATTGGAAACAGTTTGACCGGATCTGGGTGCGCAGCTATGATGGCATTGGATTTGCAAAAGATACACTTGGTATTCCGGTGGAAAAATTGGCATTGGATGCCGGACTGTATGTTTTTTCCAGGGAAGCGTCAGCAGATTTTCTGGCAGAAGGATTCGTCGGATATACGGCTTCCATGGAATTAAACCACAAGGAACTGACACATATGGAGAACAGCCAGGCAGAGCTGATGCTGTATGGTTATGCACCGCTGATGGTTTCTGCCCAGTGTGTTTATAAAAATTATGCATCCTGCATAAAAGAAAGGAAGAATGGCAGTAAATCGCAGCCGGAGCATCTGTATTTGAACGATCGTTATCAGAAACAATTCGAAGTGTCAAGAAACTGCACACATTGCTACAATGTGATCTATAACAGCCAACCGACCAGCCTGCTCCACCAGGCGCGGGAAATTCGCGGTTTAGCTTTCGGCTCTTACCGGATTGTGTTCCGGAATGAAACTGAGCAGGAGCTACAATATATATTACAGCAATATACGGATGCGTTCGTAAACGGAAAAGAAATTCTTCCGCCAAAGGAAGGAACTTTTACAAACGGACACTTCCGTCGTGGTGTTGATTAGAAAAAAATGGAGAAGATATGATACATTTGATCACAGAATTATCCAAATATGTGATGATCATTCTTTTTGCAATCTATACCTGGTACAGTTATGTGGTATTGGCAGTCAGAAATGAGGAACGGCAGAAACGGATGTACAAGACGCAGACGACCTGCATGTTTCTCATTCATCTGGATGCTTTTATGGTATTGTTTGCGGTGACGAAGGAACTGAAAGTATTGATTTTTTATGGCGCGCAGGTGCAGTTTGTGCTGTTTTTGTTCCTGATCTACCGGATTGTCTATAAAAAGGCGGCACGACTTGTTATAAATCACATGTGCATGCTGATGCTGATCGGATTTATTATTCTGACAAGACTGAATTTTGACAATGCGGTGCGGCAGTTTGAAATTGCCGTTGCAGCAGCAGTGGTATCGGCATTTGTTCCGATGCTGGTGCGGAAATTAAAGTTTTTTGCGCAAATTTACGTGGTTTTACTGCGCCGTAGGTGTTGCAGCTTTAGGGATTGTGCTTGTGATGGGAAAAATGAGCGGCGGTGCACATCTGTCTTTTACTGTGGCAGGTGTGACATTGCAGCCGTCGGAATTTGTAAAGATTATTTTTGTATTCTTTGTGGCCTGCATGCTGTATGAGGCGACGGATTTTCGACAGGTATGCATCACGACCATTGCAGCTGCAGTTCATGTGGGAATCCTTGTATTGTCCACAGATCTTGGTGCGGCATTGATTTTTTTTATGACTTATGTGGTCATGTTGTATGTGGCAACGAGGAAGCCATCGTATTTTTTCGGCGGTCTTGGCGTGGGATGTCTGGCGGCACTGGTCGGTTCGAAACTGTTTTCTCATGTGCGGGTTCGTATTGAAGCATGGAAAGATCCATTTGCGTCGATTCATGGTGGCGGATGGCAGGTAGCACAGGCGCTGTTTGCCATTGGAACGGGTGGATGGTTCGGCCTTGGGCTGTATCAGGGTATGCCGGATAAGATTCCGCTCGGGGTATCTGATTTTGTGTTTGCATCCATTTCCGAGGAGATGGGTGGTGCTTTTGCCGTGTGCATTGTGCTGGTATGTTTCAGTTGTTTCCTCATGTTTTTAAATATCGCCATGCAGATCAAAGATCAGTTTTATAAGCTGATCGCACTGGGGCTTGGCTGCGTGTATGGTGTGCAGGTCTTTCTGAATGTGGGTGGTGTTATCAAATTTATTCCGTCCACAGGACTAACACTTCCGTTAGTCAGCTACGGCGGAAGTTCCATTTTGTGTACTATTGTCATGTTTGCCATTATTCAGGGACTGTATATTATGCGGCAGGACGAAGAAGGAGAATTGAATGAGCAGAAAAATCGAGGACGAAAACAGAAAAAGAACGACCGGACGAAGAAAAATAGCAGCCGGAAGCCGAAGAACAAATCAGGTCAGACAGGGTATAGAGGTCATGAATCTGGATCAGAAAGAAACGGAACGTCCTCGCAGTTCAATGAGGAGATCGAAGAAATCTGGTAGAAATCTAGAATTTTTGATCATTACCTATTTATTTTTGGCAATTTTTATCGGAATGATCAGCTATTTTATTTATTTCCAAATGGTGAAAAGCGAAAGTGTGATCAATAGTTCCTATAATTCCCGTCTGGATCTGTATGCGGAGCATGTAATCCGTGGAGATATCACTACTGCGGATGGAACAGTACTTGCAAAGACAACGGTCAGCGATGATGGAAGCGAGACCCGGGAATATCCTTACGGCAGGATGTTTGCCCATGTGGTGGGATATACAAACAACGGAAAAGGAGGACTGGAGTCCCAGTATAATTTTAATCTGCTGCGTTCTCATTCTTTTTTCCTGACACAGATTATCAATGATCTGAAAAACAAGAAGAATATCGGAGATACGCTGGTCACAACGCTGGATTATGATGTCCAGGAGACGGCGTACAAGGCATTGGGAGACCGGGACGGAGCGGTGGTTGTCATGGAAGTAAAGACAGGGAAGATTCTGGCACTGGTGTCAAAACCGGACTTTGATCCGAATACGCTGGCGGAACGGTGGGACGATATTGTCTCAGATGAAAACAGCAGTGTGCTGTTAAATCGTGTCACATCCGGATTATATCCGCCGGGATCAACCTTTAAGATTTTTACTACACTGGAATATGTGCATGAAAATTCAAACTATCAGGATTATAGTTTTGACTGTGAAGGTGAACTGAATGTGGATGGCAATGAGATCCATTGTTATCATAAAGCGGTTCATGGAAAGGAAACGCTGAAGGATTCCTTCGCGAATTCCTGTAATACTTCTTTTTCAAATATTGGTTTGTCGTTGGATATTTCCGGTTTTCGTAATCTCTGTGAGGATATGCTGTTTAATAAGAAACTACCGGGCAGTCTGGCTGGCAGCAAGAGCAGCTTTACACTGACAGCAGATGCGGACAAAGGCAAGATCATGCAGACTGCGATCGGTCAGGGTGATACGCTGGTGTCTCCGCTTCATATGGTGTTTGTGGCAGGAGCCATCGCCAATCAGGGTGTTGCCATGGAACCGTATGTGGTGGATCATGTGGAAAATGACGGTGGTGTACATGTCAAGAATTATAAAGAGAAAGAATACGGGGAACTTCTGTCTGCTTCCGATGCGGCACTGTTGCAGGATTATATGCGCGGCGTGGTGGAAAACGGAACCGGAAAAAAATTGAACGGTCAGAGTTATACTGCTTATGGAAAAACCGGTTCGGCCGAGTATAACAGTGCCGGAGATAGTCACGGATGGTTCGTCGGATATGGAAGCAAGGAAGGGTACAAAGACATTGCGATCGCAGTGGTCGTAGAAGATGGCGGTTCCGGAAGCCAGTCAGCCGTGCCTGTGACAAAACAGATATTTGACGTATATTTTAACAAATAAAGCAATGGGAAGGTATTGCAAGTTAACCTCAAATAGCGTATACTTAAAAACAGATTTGAGACCGTATCGGGAGGGCTTGCAATGATAGAAGCAACCAGTTGTGGCGGTGTGGTTATATTCCGTGGAAAGATTCTGTTATTGTATAAAAATTATCGTAACAAATATGAAGGATGGGTTTTGCCGAAAGGAACGGTAGAAGCCGGCGAGGAGTATAAGGATACTGCTGCAAGAGAAGTCAGAGAGGAGACTGGCGTAGATGCCTCCATTATCAAATATGTGGGAAAGAGCCAGTATACATTTACTGTTCCTGAGGATACAGTGGAAAAACAGGTGCATTGGTATCTGATGATGGCAGACAGTTATTATAGTAAACCGCAACGCGAAGAATATTTTGTGGATTCCGGATACTATAAATATCATGAAGCTTATCATCTGCTGAAATTTGCAAATGAGAAACAGATTCTGGAAAAAGCTTATAATGAGTACCTTGATTTGAAACGGAGCAATCTGTGGGGAACAAAAAAGTATTTTTAGAATCCGGGAAAAACAGAATTAGCAAAACAATCTTTTCCAGATGGTTTTGTTAATTCTGTTTGCATATAAGCAAAAATATCAGTCTAAAATAACATTGAGGAAACATTTGGATGTATTGGTATAACTATTTGTATGCAGATAAGAAAGTGCATCATATCAGTCGCTTGAAATATAAGATCGAAAAAGGGATGCCGCATAAAGGTGTGTATCTCATTCATTTACCGGAATGCGGGAGCACTCTGCTGGAAGTGATTCCAAGTGTCCTGCTGCAGCAGAGTCACTATCCTAAGGAGTCGCTGTGTATTGTGGGAATCGGCAGCAGCAGGGGAGCCGCATTGGAACTGATCCGGAAGATCATTGATGAAGTTTACCGGGAACAGGGAAATTTTGACATTCCATCGTATCTGCAGATTGGTCGAGGATCTATGCCGGAGAACGGGGTGACGCAGCCATGATGATTTTTATGTTAATATTAAAGATAATCGGCATCGTGCTCTGCGTTATAATCGGAATCCTGGCTATGATCCTGTTTGTGCCGGTTTGTTATAAGGTGGATGCGGATATTGATGAGATGGATTATACTGTCCGTGCCCGTTGGTTAGGCTGGCTGATCCGGTTTGAATTCCGCTGGAAAGAAAAAGCACATGCTGTGCTGAAAATCCTGTGGTTTGTGATTGATTTGACCGATCCTGAGGCGGTGGCTGTCAGAAAAGCAAAAAAGGAAGTAAAAGCCCGGAAAAAGCAGGAAAAGAAGCAAAAGAAGGAAATGCGCAAAAACAGGAAAGAGCAGCGTAAGAAGTGGAAAAAAGAAGTACAGCAGGTATCAGAACAGGAAAAACGTGCAAAGCAGCGGGAAGAGTTTCGAAGACAGCAGGAAGCAGAAGAGCTTTCTGATGCAATAGAAAATGAGCAGGATTCAAAAGGGAAAACAGCGGAAGCAGAACCTGAGATGGCGGGAACAGATGTAAATGCTGAAAAACATACATCTGAAGTGAATGAAAAAAATGCTTCAGAAGAACCAGATATTCTTAAATCAAAGTCAAAAGCCGGGAATGGTGCAGAAGAAAAAAAAGTCTGTATTGAACAAATTGAAATCTGTTCAGGAAAAGAACCGGTTCCGCGAAAGAAAAAATAAATAATGGCATAGCAGTTTTTCGCTTTTTGAGGGAACAGGAACTGATTCCGGCTGTCTGGACAAAGTTAAAAACATTTTTGCTGCATATCCGGCCCAGGGTATTGCAGGGGCATCTTCAGTTTGGCTTATCTGATCCGGCAAATACCGGACAGGTACTGGGTGGAATTGCGATGATACCGTTTTTCTATCAGACAGAGCTGCAGATCAAACCGGATTTTGAAGCAGACGAAAATTATATAAAAGGACAGTTATACACACGAGGGCATATATGCTGTATTCATCTGGTGGTATTGCTTGTCAGATTGTTACTGGACAAGAAGCTCCGTGGTGTGATCCACATGATAAGAGAAAACAAATAACAGGAGGTATTGGAAAATGGCAGAGAATAAAAATACATTTCAGACAACCGTAGAATCTCTGATGAAAGGAATGGACGGCTTTGTTTCTTCCAAAACAGTCGTCGGTGAGCCGATCCAGGTCGGAGAAACCATCATTCTTCCGTTGGTGGATGTGTCTTTTGGTATGGGTGCCGGTGCATTCTGCGGAGAAAAAAAGAAAAACAGCGGTGGTGGTATCGGGGGCAAGATGTCACCGAGCTCCGTTCTGGTGATCCAGAATGGAAGTACCCGTCTGGTCAGTGTGAAAAATCAGGATGGTATTTCAAAGCTTCTGGATATGATTCCGGATTTTGTAGATAAATTTATGAAAAAAATGGATGAAAAGAAGAATCCGGAAGAGGCCGCTGCCAGAAAAGAGGCAAAAAAGGAAGCTGCAGAAGAAGTACAGGAAGCAGCTGGCGATGAGACAGAGGACGTGACACTTGCTACCGACGAGAATGCAGAGCAGGGAGAGACAGAAGACGCAGCAGAGGCTGAGCTTGCTGTCGAGGACGGCTTCTCTGACGGAGAAAGTGATGCGGCGCTGGTACAGGAGAGCCCGGCAGCTGAACTTACCGGTACGGTACAGACTGGTTTTGGAAGCACAAACACCAATCTGGAAAAAGGCAGCTACGAAGTAACGGTATCCATGATGAAGGCAGACGATACCACAGCAGCATCCATGGCAAATTCCTGCATCGCAGGCAAAGGAACTCTGGTAGTAGCAGAAGACGGAAGCGCTAAACTGACCGTACCGATCCAGGCCATCACCATGATGGGACAGACTGTTTATGCAACAGACTGGAAGGTATACAAGGGAGCTGTAGGAACGGAAGCGACAGCAGCAGAGTATACAACCGATAAAGACGGAAATGTAAACAGCATTACATTCGCAATCCCGGATAAAGCCCAGGACGGCGTATATGTAACCATGACTATGGCAGCAGGAAGAACACAGGATGCATTTCTGAAAGCTGATTATGCAAACGCAGAGAAGGATGCCGCAGCAGTAGACACATCCGCACTGGAGGCAACCATCGCACAGGCAGATGCCCTTGATGAGATGGCATACACCAAGGCATCCTGGGACGGAAATAAGGATGCCATTGATGCAGCTAAGACAGCAGCCAAAGCAGCACTGGAGAAAAAAGAATCTCAGGAGGCTGTGGATGCGGCGAATACTGCACTGGCAGATGCAATGAAGAAACTGGCTGTTGCTGGAGATCAGACAGATCTGCGGAAAGTTTTGGACCAGGCAAAAGCTCTGAATGAAAACGATTATACAGCAAAAAGCTGGAAATATGTTCAGGATGCGATCGACAAAGCGGAAACAGTAATTGCAAACCGTGATACAAAAAGAAATCTCAGAAGCGCAAAGAGTTCTCTGACTATATGGATGGGGTCTCTGGAAGTAAAATATGATACCACAGCGTTGGAGAAAAAAATCGCACAGGCAGAAGCGTTAAAGAAAGATGATTATACAGCAGAAAGCTGGAAAGCAGCAGCTCTGGTTAATGCGATCAATGCAGCAAAAGAAACAATTGATAATCGTGGGAATAAAGATAATGTGCATGATGCGATCGAAAACATTGAGAATGCGATTGAAAAACTTGTACCTGTTTCCAATGAGGTTACTGTAGGACGTGGCAATTTTGAGAAGAAGCTGGCACCAGGAACTTACAGCCTTCCAATCGAATTGCTCAATGGTGCAAAATCTGATTCCACAAACCAGTATACTTCTGCTAATTATATGACTCAGCTTTCTATGGCAGGAGGATGCTTTACAGGAAACGCAACTCTGGTTATCCATGAAGATGGAACAGCAACTCTGACAGCAGGAGTTCAGGCTATCACTGCAATGGGAATGACAGGAGCAGCATCTGACTGGACTATTTATGAGAATACTCAGGATTATCTGGATGGAGCAGCGAATCCTACAAAAGGTGCACGTTTTAAAGCACGCGTAGATGAGAGCAAAAGTACAGGCTGGAAAGAAGAAACCGTCCAAGATCAGTTTTACCATTCCGGATCTGAAACAGAATGTAGTAGCAAACCCGTATGTACATTGAGGTAATGACTGTAAATCAGGATGCGTGCATCGGTCTGGATTGGTCTAATGTAGAAAAAATAAGCGATGATACAAGTGAAACATCCACAGTTGAGAAAGAATATGTTGTAAATGCCGATACTCTGACACAGCTGAAGAATATGAAAGCTGGAAGTACTGT
>ENA-OQHF01001974-OQHF01001974.1-human-gut-metagenome-genome-assembly--contig:-NODE-1974-length-10749-cov-2.071550_pt1 | contig 10749 bp, 12 predicted proteins | sample MGYA00242559_ERZ504709 | MGnify/ENA primary metagenome ERZ504709 (study PRJEB26092, sample SAMD00036203) | human gut metagenome | host: Homo sapiens | study: EMG produced TPA metagenomics assembly of...
CTTCTTTTTACCAGCAGGCATTACTGTAGGAGTAGCTGAAAAAGCATCTCTGCTTGCTAACTATATGGGGTTTAACACAATAAATATACAAAAAATGTATTTAGCTGGTGCTTTGCATGATATCGGTAAAATGGCAATAGGCAATGAGATTTTGGAAAAACCAGATAAACTCACGGATGATGAATTTTCTAAAATGAAAAATCATGCTGGGTATACGTATCGTATATTATCAGATGTTGATGATTTTGAGGAAATACGAGATTGGGCGGCTTTTCACCATGAAAAGTTAAATGGAAAAGGGTATCCTTTTGGAAAAACCGCAGCTGAATTAAATGAGCCGGAACGTATCATGGCTTGCATTGATATTTATCAAGCGCTTACCGAGGACAGACCATATAAGAAAGGATTATCGCATGAAAAAACATGTGATATACTTGATGACATGGCACAGAAAGGTTTTATCGATTCAACTATCTCAAACAAAATCAGAGAATTTTTCAACATAATCTAAGACACTATAATGAAAAACTGCGATATAATTACTGATAAAAGTAATATATCGCAGTTTTTTTATTTTGGCTTTTCCGAAGTTATAAATATATAGTATATATGTGAATAGTCACAGACTAAATAAAATCAAAGGAGGATTGAGATGTTTAGTGGAAAAGATTTGTTACAAGCGGGATTGCGGAGAAAGTACCGTTATTGTTACAAGTGATAATGTGGAATATGATTGACACCATGGACGAGCCAAAGGACTATTTACAAGTATTCGACTTATCGGAGGAAAACGGAAAACAAAAGATTGTTCATTCACAAGAACAACCGGAATACATGAAGGAGTATCTGTTTGAAACAGGTACTCCTTTTTTGTGTGCAAAGATTTTTGTCATAGACGATGTGACACATTCAACGATGCTATTTAATTACGAATATTAACGGAGGAAAAGAAAATGAGTGAAGAAAATAAAAATGTACGATGTGATTTATGCGGAGAAGAAATAAGCTCCCAAAATGCAATAAGATTTGACGGAACGATATTATGTATCGACTGTTTTAATCAACGAGTGACGGAGTGCATCCATTGCGGCAGAAGTATATGGCGTGATGATTCGAGGAACGGCGAGTATTGCCAAGATTGCTACGACAATCTATACGAAACCTGTACCGAATGTGGTGATGACGTTTGCCGAGATGATGTGTGTTATCACAACGATGAACCGTATTGCCAAAGCTGTTATGACGAAATAAATGATTCTATAATACATGACTACTATTACAAACCTGATCCAATATTTTACGGCAATGGACAACCGCATTACGGCATAGAGCTTGAAATAGATGAAGGCGGTGAATATGACGATAATGCCGAGAGAATTTTGAATATAGGTAATAAAATAAATGAGCATGTTTATTGCAAACATGACGGCTCACTTGATGATGGTTTTGAAATTGTAAGTCATCCTGCGACTTTGGAATATCATACAAATACAATACCTTGGAAAAAGATTTTAGACGAAGCACTTGAAATGGGATATTACAGTCACAACAGCGGTACATGTGGATTGCATGTTCATATAAACAGAGCCGCACTCGGTGAAAGTGTGGAGGAGCAGGAAAACACTATTGCAAGGATTGTGTATTTCTTTGAGAAGTTTTGGGATAAGATATTGAGATTTTCTCGTCGTACCGAAACTCAAGCGGACAGATGGGCGTCAAGATACGGTTGTAGTATGGATAATCCTAAAGAAAGTTTAAAAGGTGCAAAAACCTCGGGACTTGGACGATATACGGCAGTTAATCTTACAAATACATTTACCGTGGAACTGAGAATATTCAGAGGTACTTTAAGGTACAAAACCTTTATGGCTACGTTGCAGTTTGTGGATTTACTTTGCGAAATGGCGATAAATTTGACAGACGAGGAATTTCAAACAATGACAATGGAAAGAGTTTGCAAAAACGGTATCAGTAGATAAAGCGGAACTAAAGGAATACTTGAAGATAAGAGGATTGGAGGAATAAGATATAGTGTGGATTGTATGGTGTGCTGTCATACTGAAATAAGATAAAAGACATGGAGGAAATAACGGAAGCACTTGCCGTTGAAAGTGCGGTAAGGGGTACGGACGCAACGGGAATTGCATATAACAAAAACAGTAAAATGACGGTATTCAAGAAAAGTAAGAGTGCATATGAAATGAGTTTTAGTGTCCCTAAAAATACAGTTGCAGTAATGGGGCATACTCGTCATGCTACACAAGGGACACTAAATTTTAACGGTAATAACCACCCATTTAAAGGTATGTGCGGCGATGAAGAATTTGCACTTGCACATAACGGCATAATCTGTAATGATAAAAAATTAAGACGTGAACTAAGATTGCCGTCAACTATTATTGATACAGACAGTTACATTGCGGTGCAATTAATCGAATCACAAAAGAAGCTTGATTTTAAGAGCCTTAAATATATGGCTGAAAAGGTTGAGGGTAGTTTCTCATTTTCGGTGCTTGATTCAAATGATAATCTTTACATAGTAAAGGGTGACAGTCCAATATCAATATTGCATTTTAAGAAAAGACAAGCATATGTGTATGCGTCAACAATATCAATACTTTGGAAAGCACTTGTTGATACGGAGTTGTTTCACGACTTGAAACGTGGAGATTATGAAGATATTGAAATTGAAGATGGCGAAATACTTAAAATATCGAATAAAGGCAAGATACAGAGAACTAAGTTCGACTTTGACGAATATGGAAGTTACGGCTATGATTGGCGAAAAGGTTTTGAATATTCAAATACCAACGAGTATGTAGACGACATAAAAAGCGTCGCACAGTATTACGGGTATGACAGCGATGAAATCGACTGTTTGCTAAATAACGGCTTTACGCCGGAGGAGGTGGAGGAAATGTTGTACGCAGATGATTTCTTGGAAGTGTAACACCAAACAACAAGTATATTGAACAGCTGCTTTTCGGCTTGGTCGAAATATGTATAACAACGCTGCTCAATTACTACAACGACAAAAGAAATGAAAGGTAGAGTAATCTACCTTTCAATTTTTTTTGATATAATCAGAGTGTAGTGTATTTGACGAAAAGAAGGAGATGATTATGATTTTAATAGGATATGCGAGAGTATCAACGATAAATCAGAACGAGGACAGGCAAATACAGGAGCTGATTAAGTATGGAGTGGAGGAAAAGCGTATTTACATAGATAAGCAGAGCGGTAAAGATTTTCACCGACCGTCGTATATGAAAATGCTGAAACGGCTGAAAAAGGGTGATGTGCTTGTAGTGAAAAGTATAGACCGACTTGGCAGAAATTACAGAGAAATTCAAGAGGAATGGCGAATCATAACGCAAAAAAGGAAATACGGATATTGTGGTTCTTGATATGCCATTGCTTGACACAACCCGAAGTAAGGACTTGCTTGGTACATTCATAGCCGACTTTGGTGTTGCAGCTGCTGTCGTTCGTGGCGGAAAACAAAAGAATGAATATACATCAAAGACAAGCCGAGGGCATTGCCGCCGCAAAAAAGAGAGGTGTAAAATTCGGCAGACCGCCAATCCCGAAAACCGGATAATTTTGATGAAATGTATAAGTTGTGGAAAGACAAAAAAAATAACAGCAAGAAATGCTGCTAAAAACTGTGATTTAACAATAGATACATTTTACAGAATGGTAAAAAAGTAAAATGTATTGCAAAAAGTATACTTTTTGCTTAGTAGATGCAATTTGTATAATGTTCCTACAAATATAGTAGCATATTCAACATTTTTTGTCAATAGGTTTGTAAAATTATCTGTTTTATAATTGATTTTTCGGTATTGCAAAAAGTATAGATTTTCCGACAAAATAAAATTCTTAATATAAAAGAAGGAGTGTTTAAAATGAAAACTTATAATGTAAAGTACAGTGTGGACGGTAGAAGTGGCTTCAGTATTATTGTTTCAGCACCAAGCTCAAGCAGTGCAAGACAAATAGCATTGGGTGAAATTCAAGGTCAAGCCGGCTATATGGGTAGAAGAATAAGCATTACGGGATATTTGAAGTAAGATAGTAAGGGCTTTTTATCTAATAAGAAGATTGGCTTACTATTAGAAAAAATGTATTCGTGGTTAATGATTCTTAAATAGAGTCATGAAGCATAAAAAATATTGTATTCTGTTTTGAATCAAAAACATACGGATGAATTTGTCCCTGTCAAGATACAATTGACAGGGAATTTTTTTTATTGGAGGCGAAGTTATGAAGAATTACAAATTTGGATATGCGAGAGTATCTACGGAGGAGCAGGTACTTGACAGACAGATTGATATGTTATCGGAGTATGGTGTGAATCAGATATACAGTGAGAAGATGACCGGAACGAAGCGTAATCGTCCGGAGCTTGAAAAGATGCTTGACAGATTATCGGAGGGGGATACGGTTGTTATAGAATCACTTTCAAGGTTAGGTCGTTCGACGAAAGATTTAATTGAACTTATGGAGCTATTCAATAAGAAGAAAATCAATCTTGTTTCACTTAAAGAAAACATAGACACAACTACGGCAACCGGTAAGCTATTGTTTACATTAATAAGTGCTATAAGTCAATTTGAGCGTGACTGTATTGCAGACAGAACACGAGAAGGACTTTCCGCCGCTCGTGCGAGAGGGAGAAAAGGTGGCAGACCACCGATAAGCAGTGAATTGATTGACAAGGCAAAACGACTGTACGATACAAAGGAATATACCATGTCTGAAATCGAAGAACTTACCGGAGTGAAACGTGCTACTTTATACCGACATTTAAAAAAGTAAAAAAGGGTATGATATTTGCATAAAGGTAGGTTTTTGAGATGTTGATTTTGAGATGAGTTTTGATACAGATTTCAAAGTTTTGAAGCGGGTTTATGATACAATTTCAAAACGTTTCAAAAACGATGGTTTTATATATGATGATTAATCAAGTCATTAATCAGTAAAATGATTGACGGCTTGACATTGGTAAAATTCAAATGTCCCACACATCGGTTTGTATTTGCGACAGATAGGGCGTTGAAAACAATTCACTTTGAGAGGGGCTATGAAATATGAGAAATAAATTCTTTCCGGATGAAGAAATAACAGAGGCAGGTCAAAAAAAGACTTGCCTCTTTCGTTTTGAGGAATTAAATACTACTGTTAGGTTTCAAAATTAAAAATGAGTATCTTCGTATATTTGTTTATAATAATCGGTAGAATCATTCCAAATATCACGAAATTCTTGTACAAATGAATCATTAAATAATGAATTCACATAATTGAAAAAATTATCGGCAACTGTGAAAACTGTACAATTTGAAATAAAGTCCCATAAGCGATTGGCTTGACGGTCTTTGTAGTTCAAAGTATATTCACTCAGTGTTATGCTTGCTCGTTTAATCAAAGAATTGATAAATTCTAAATCATAATTCTCAAGTGTATTTTCAAGCGATAATTCAGTCGAATTTGGAGAAGTATAGGCTATACCGAATTCATATGTTTCATCTTTGACGGATTTTATCGGGCAAATATGTTCATCTCTATGCTTATTATTTTCATCGTTAAAAATTATTGAAATTAAATCTTTATTTTGCTTTAATATGAAATAAAGAACATATTGGTGATAAATCCGTTTGTAAGATGGAAGTTTACCTTATTAATTCAGAATGCCATATAAAGTCAAATAAATGAAGCTGTTTCTGAAAATTATATAATTGATATAATTTAAGAAATTTAGCTGATTTATAATTTTTATACTCTTTGGGTAGCCAATCTTGGAAAGTATTAAAAAATTTCAATACAATCATAGATATAATTATTCATTTTCGTACCGCGATTACCACTTTGTAAAAAAGGAAAATTAATCATACTTTTTATTTGATTTATCTTGCGTAGTAGTGCTTTTTCTATCGTCAAGAGTTTTTTCTTTAACATGGCAAGCAAATTCAATACTTGGTCTGTATAGTTCTAATAATTTATCTTTGTAGTTCGTTGAGCTTTTATTATAGCTTTTCGGAGAATATGTATATTTTGATTCGGGAGAGGGGTCATACAGTATAGTGTCATTTCTATCGTTAAGCAATTTTAAAATAGATTCATGTAGTCCATCAAAAAAAGAATCAATAATAATTGCTTGTGTAAGCATATTATGCCACAATTCTAAACACATAGCATACTTTGAATACATTAAATCTTTAGAAGTATTGTTACACACCTCGAAGATTGGAGGGTATAACATCGCATAAAAATATGCATCTACATTGTCTTGTAATTTTATCCCATGTGGCTTGGGGATTTCTGAATTACTGGAACATTTTAAAATATAATCATATTCGGATGATATTTCTTTCATATTACGATATGCTTGGTGTTTGGATAGCGGAGTATCGTTTTGAATAAGTAGTTTAGCGGCTTTCGTTATTGATTCATGAGCAATCTTAAGCGGTTCTTCACGTTTTATAAATGCTTCTACTTTTTCATCCATATACATTAACAAGTTATGACAAGTTGATTTTGCAATGACAATAAATGTTTGACTGTTTTGACTGTTATCAGAATTAGAGGAACTATTTATTAATTTCCCTGTGGTAGCTAATTTATTTGATTTAATATTTTTGTTTTTATACTCCGATGTAGGACTGATTTGATTTTTGTATTCTGCATTTGGTGTCCTTGGAGTTTTGTAGTTCTTTGATTTTGGCATGACTGTCACCTCGCATATATGTTATCACAAATTCTGTTTTTTTGAAAAAGTAAGAAAAATTTTTTATATAAGCACACCGACTTTGGATGCAGGGGGCGGGTGAGAATGATATAATTTTTATTCAGAAAATAAATCCAGGAGGAATATACAATGAGTAAATCCAGAAAAACGGATATTTCAAGTCTATTTGATTATTCGATAGAAGTGTCAGATAAGCTTGAAAAAAAGTTGAGCCGTGCTAAGAACAAGAAGAAACATAAGAAACAAAATGGAAAAAATAAGGGGAAACGTACAAATAAGAGATATAATAAGTCCGATGAGTTTGAAGAACTGAAGAAGTATATTTTTGATTTGTATTATGCGAATACGCTACGTCAAGATATGCTTGTTTGGGCTATGGCATCAATGCTTGGTTCAAATAATAAGGACCACGTAGAAGATAATATTATTAAGATTTCGGGAGGCGGAAATGATGATACAGGATCTTGCTGATGTTGCAAAGAAAACGGTTAGACAAAATACCAACTTTGATTTTAAAATCCTTGGTGTGTACGAATATAGTGATTTTTACGGGCATAATTTGGGAACAGAAGTTAGAATTAAACTATACAACAGAAATATCTCGGAAATCGTAAATATTCCTGTTGAAGATTTGTCCGGATATAATTTTGAAAGCGTGAATCCGGCGTTCTTAATCTATCCGGGAAAAGTTAACCGTGAAAAATTTATTTTCAAAATCAAAGAAAAGATAGCACAATCACCACGAAAAAACATTACCAAATTAACTCAATTAGGTTTTCATGCGAACGGCAAAGATGTTTGTTTTTGTGCGGGAAATCGTATAATCTCGGCTGCAAATCATAATTATGCTGTTGGAAAATCTTTATCAGAGAATTACAGACTGGATATTAATAGGAATCTGTCTGAATTTGATGCTACACAATATGTCTTAAACTTAATGGAAGTAAAGCCTAAATACAGTAGTGTCTTAGTTATGAGCGGCATTTTGGGTATAACCCGAAGTCTTATTACCGAGGCGGGTATAAAATGTCCGTGTGTTATATATGTTTTAGGTAAATCGCAAAACAGGAAAACGACTTTAGCTAATTTGTGTACACGAATGTATAATCGTTCGGAATTAAATACTGATACGGGAATTTGTACTGCTCGTGTCAGTAGTACAAATATAATTTTGGAACAGAAAATGGACGCTTTGAGGGACGGAACATTTATTTTGGACGATTTGTATCGTGAAAAAGATACACGAATGCGACATGAATATGAGCGACGAGTGCGGAATTGTATCCGTAACTTTGCTGACAATTCTTCACGACAGACACGACTTTCTAACTTCAAAAATAATTGTCAACTTATTATTACCGGAGAATATTTGTTAGATTCCAAAACAGATATAGGACGCTGTTTGGTAATTCATATAAACAAAAAGATCAGCTCTAAAAAGTTGACTCCTATGCAGGAAGATCCTTTGGCTTTGTCAACATTCTATTTCTACTTTATCAGATGGATTTGCAAGAATTACTTTCAAATTTTAAATGATTTAAAATGTAGTTTTATGGAATATCGAGAAACGGCATTTCGACATAAATCGCAGTACGAACGTCTATACGAAGAATCGTTTCTGTTGGAATTTGTTATGGGATTGTTCGGCAAATACGTTACACAGCTCGGCATATTATCCAAAAGTGAGGTGGACAATAGAAAACACAAATTCAAAAAATATATAAAACACCACATAGCGTATCAGTTGGATTTGATGAAACTATTAGAGGCAAAGGAATACGGAAAGATAAATCTTTCACGAGCATTATTATTGTTGCTCGATTCAAAGGCAATAAAGATAGCAGAAAAGAAATCAGATTGCTTTTTGAAAGGCAATAAGATTTATTTAAGATGTCAAACTTTTTCAAGAGCATTATATTCTGAATTCGGAATTGAAATCACAGCGAATAAAATATCACGGTATTTTTCTGAACGAGGGATAACGGAAATATATGCAAATCGTAATGTTAAAAAATATAATAACAAATGTTACTTGGTTATTAATTGTGAAGAATTGGACAAGGACGCAAAGGACAATTCTTTCTGCTTGAAAAACGTATTTTATTAAAAAATATATTCTACGGAAAATAATAAAAGGTGGAAACGCTTCTACGTTTTCTTAAAATTCTGTGTATTGCAACGGAGGAATTATTCGTAAATACATTGCATATGATAACATATCACGGAAAGGGGGAGGTACATTGGACAAGTCACAAAAAGTTATAACAATAGATGAAGTAGACGAGCGGATAAAAGAACACATACGGGACGTTCTTGCAACCGCAATAGCAAAAAGCCTTGCCCGCACGGTTATTAAAGAAGTTTGCGGTGAGGATACGGATACATAAAAATTATAGAGCAGAGAATACGTTTTGTTATTCTCTGCTTTAATTTTTTACATAACAGTCTATATTTTTTACGATATTTTGATTTTTACTGTTTGGTTATCGGGAATAGTCATTTCTATGAGTCCGTTTTTCAGTGCCGGATTGAGATAATTTTTTCTGAAAGTAGGTCTATGTGAAAGTCCTAATCGTTGCATAAGCTGAGTAGCAGATAGCACTTCATTTCCCATACAATTTAACAGTATGTTAACTTGGTCGCTAACTTGGTCGCTAACTTGGTCGGTGGTGTCTAAATCATTTAGGGCATCGAATATTATTTGCATCATCATTTCTACAAATACAGTACAGTCAGCTTTGTTATCTGAGATAGCGAGAGCGTCATAATATTCTTGTTGTCGCTCTTTTATAAGTTCTTCAATAGGTAACCAAGAGAATAATTTATTCCATTGACTAAGTAATAGTGTGTGCCACATTCTACCGATTCGTCCGTTGCCATCTGCAAACGGATGAATAAATTCAAACTCATAGTGAAAAATGCAACTTTTATTAAAATATGCAATGGAGATTGTTTGTACCATTCAAATAGGTCACTGATTAATTGAGGTACATAATTTGCAGGAGGAGCGGTATGAATTAATTTATTTCCGTCAAAAATACCGACACTGCCATTTCTAAAACGACCATTTTCTTTAACTAAATCATTCATCATTAGCTTATGTGCTTTTAACAAATCTTCAATACAAAGAGGATTGAGTGTAAGCATTATATCATATGCTTCATATGCGTTTTGTACTTCTTTGATTTCTTGAGGTGCACCCAAAATTCGCTTACCATTTATAACCGCTGTAACTTGTTCTAATGATAATGAATTGTGTTCAATAGCCAGAGATGAGTGAATTGTTTTTATTCTGTTTTCACGTCTTAGCTTTAGACTGCTGCTTTTATGCAATATACTTACTTGTCCGACAAGTTCACTGGTTTTGGCAAGTAAATTTATTATATCGTCATTAATTGAAAATGGTGGTTTGTATTCCATTTAGCATACCTGCCTTTCTATAAGCTATTTACAAATATTATATCATATTTGTTTCATATTTTCAAATCAATATAAATTTTATGAGTGAAGTATGTTATCAGATGTTCCTTTGGCATATAGTGTATTAACAAACTCACCTATATTCCAACACTTTAACATATTCTGAAAAACTATAACTGCTGTTGTTAAAGCTTTGGTTCATGATAACCATAGGAGATTAATATTTTTGTGGCAAATACAACCGTTCCGATATATTTCTGTTATGATGTCTGAATGCTATTTTTGGTTGTCATTACACTTTATCATCTCACGCGGTGTACGACCCGTAAAATGCTTAAAATTGCGGTTGAAGCTGCATAGGCTGTCATAGCCGCACTCCTCCGCAATCTGCTGTATCTGCACATGATTTTGATTGCTGAGCATATACAATGCTCGGTTTATTCTGTATTTATTCAAATACTCCGTATAACTTATTCCCATACGTTTTTTAAAGGTTCTCGATAGATACGAATACCCATAAGACAATTCTTCGGCAGCTGTTTGCAAAAGACAGGGGGTTTTAAAATTTTTTTCAATATACC
>ENA-OQHF01001975-OQHF01001975.1-human-gut-metagenome-genome-assembly--contig:-NODE-1975-length-10749-cov-2.063265_pt1 | contig 10749 bp, 8 predicted proteins | sample MGYA00242559_ERZ504709 | MGnify/ENA primary metagenome ERZ504709 (study PRJEB26092, sample SAMD00036203) | human gut metagenome | host: Homo sapiens | study: EMG produced TPA metagenomics assembly of...
TGGTCACTGTCGATGCAGGGGCATACGCTTTATCAGCAGGCCTTTTTATGTCCCTTAGGAACAGCACTGCGTTCGCGGTGTGCCAGAAGGGATTCCGTAAAGGCGGAGGTGTAGAAATATTGCTGCTCCGGCAGGTTCTTCCAACAATCTTGTATCCGGTAGGTTTTCTTGGAGTTTCCGGAGAGGTAAAGAGTGCGGGGCAGGCTGTTCCACTCGGCACGTATAGGGTGCCCATCGCGGAAAATATAGTAGCTGTATAGGACGTATCCCGCTTTTCCGGCACTGCAATGTCTGCTTCCGCAGCCCAATGGATGCCGTCTATGGTTTGTAGCGGAAATGCTTTGGAGGGATGTCCGTTTCCAAGCTCCGGGATGGAGCCTGAAACTCTGACTTCTTCACCCCAATTGGTTCTGTACTCGATATTAAATGATAAGGTCATATATATTAGATTTAGAAATAGCAATAGCTGCAATGATTATGCAAGTATAAAAAATATTCTTCATAATCATGCAGCTATTGTCTGCTATCTCGTTTAAAATCCTATGCAAACGTTTGCTCTTCCGATTATCCGCAGCGGGATGCACCGCAAGTGGTGCAGATGAGACAACCTTCCTGATAGACAAGGGTTTCGTTGCCGCAGTTCGGGCATTTCTTGCCTTTGGCCTCTGTGCCGTCTGTGACGTACTTCTTCAGAGCGCGTTCCACACCGTTCTTCCAAGTATTGATGTTTTCGCTGTCCAGCTGGAGTGAGCTTACCAGTTTCATTACCTGCTCGATAGGCATGCGGTAACGCAATACGCCGGAGATGAGCTTGGCGTAGTTCCAATATTCCTTGTTGAACTTCTCGGACAGTCCCTCGATAGTGACCTTGTAACCGCGTTTGTTCTCAAACTGGAAGTCGTAACGCTTGTTCCCGTTCTCATCGACGTTCTTGATGATATGTCCTGTTGAAACATTCTTCGGGAGGATGATGCCTTCGTCGTCATCTTGAAGACCGGTGAATATCTCGTAGGGATGTCCGTCCAGCAATCCGACGAATGCCACCCATTTTTCCTTATTGTTCTGGAAACGCACAACGTCTGCTTCAAGCACTTTCGGACGTGTCTCAACAACCGTAGGCGGCTTGCATGGCGGGAGTTCGTTTTTCTTGTCGCTCTTGGTGGAGATGAGTACGCCGGAACGCGAACCGTCACGATACACCGTACAGCCTTTACAGCCCGATTTCCATGCTTCGACGTACAGGCGGTTTACCAGTTCCTCGTCCACATCGTTCGGCAGGTTAATGGTTACGCTGATGGAGTGATCCACCCATTTTTGAATACGTCCCTGCATTTTGACTTTCATCAGCCAGTCTACATCGTTGGAAGTCGCTTTATAATAAGGTGACTTCTCAACCAGTGCATCTATTTCTTCTTGCGTATAGCGTTTGGCTGGGTCGTAACCTTCTGCTTCCATCCATGTCACGAATTTGGGGTGGAATACGATGTATTCTTCAAAAGCGTCTCCGGTTTCGTCGACAAAGTCGATATGTACGTTGGAATCGTTCGGGTTGACTTTGCGGCGGCGTTTGTAGACGGGCAGGAATACGGGTTCGATGCCGGAAGTGGTCTGTGTCATCAAGCTAGTCGTTCCCGTCGGAGCGATTGTTAAGCAAGCGATATTACGACGGCCGTATTTCAACATATCCTCATATAAAACAGGATCAGCCTCACGCAAACGGTTGATGAACGGATTTTTTTCCTCACGCTTCGCATCGAATATCTCAAAGGCACCACGTTCTTTCGCCAACATTACGGATGAACGATAAGCGGCCAAAGCTAATGTCTTTTGTATAAGTTCCGCACAATCGGTTGCTTCTTCTGTTCCATAACGCAAACCTAAAGCGGCAATCATATCGCCTTCCGCCGTAATGCCCACACCTGTACGGCGTCCTTGCAAAGTCTTTCGTTGGATCTTTTCCCACAAATGACGCTCTGTTTGTCTTACCTCCATGGATTCCGGATCCGAGTCGATCTTAGCCAAGATCATCTCGATCTTCTCCGACTCTAAATCAATAATATCATCCATAATCCGCTGGGCCAAACCTACATGCTTCTTGAACAAATCATAATCGAAATAAGCGTCCGGAGTGAACGGATTTACCACATATGAATATAAATTGATCGCTAACAAACGGCAACTATCATACGGACAAAGAGGTATCTCGCCACAAGGATTCGTGGAAACCGTACGGAACCCCAGATCCGCATAGCAGTCTGGTACAGACTCACGTAAGATCGTGTCCCAGAATAGCACACCCGGTTCAGCGGATTTCCAAGCGTTATGAATAATTTTTTTCCATAAGCCAGAAGCATCGATATCCTTCACATAAACGGGAGAATCCGAATCAATTGGATATTGTTGCTTATAGGTACCGCCATTAACCGCGGCATTCATGAAATCATCATCAATCTTCACAGATACATTTGCACCTGTAACCTTACCTTCCGTCATCTTAGCGTCGATAAACGCCTCCGAGTCCGGATGTTTAATAGAAACGCTCAGCATCAAAGCTCCACGACGGCCATCTTGGGCCACCTCACGGGTGGAATTCGAATAACGTTCCATAAACGGAACCAACCCGGTAGAAGTCAACGCAGAATTCTTAACCGGAGAACCTTTCGGGCGAATATGCGAAAGATCATGGCCTACACCACCACGGCGCTTCATTAATTGTACCTGTTCTTCGTCAATACGAATAATCGCACCATACGAATCCGCTTGCCCGTCCAATCCGATAACAAAACAATTAGAGAGTGAGGCAATTTGATAATCATTGCCAATTCCCGTCATCGGACTTCCTTGCGGAACGATGTATTTGAAGTGGTTGAACAACCCGAAGAGTTCTTCGGAACTCAGTGCGTTAGGATACTTGGCCTCAATGCGTGCCACTTCGTTGGCTATTCTCCAGTGCATGTCTTCCGGAGACTTTTCGTAAATATTCCCGAAAGAATCCTTAACTGCATATTTGTTTACCCAAACCCTTGCAGCCAGCTCGTCACCTTGAAAGTATCGTAAAGATTCTTCGTAGGCTTCGTCATAAGAATAAATTTTCTTTTCCACGATGCAATATCTCTTAGATTTAATTGTAAATAAGTAAATGTGTAGAAGTTGTACTTATCGCTAACAAATGTGATTGCAAATCTATGAATGTTTTTTATTATAGCAAAATAAAAAGATGGAATTTTATTAACCGTATGTAAGTTTTCCAATTTAATTTATTAATTGATTGATTTATATGAGAATATCTTTTTGTGATGAATGAAAAGTTTTCCAAAAAGAAAATTGTGCCTTAACTTATTGCTTGATGGAATTATTCTTTTGGAAAACATGGGAGAATATATTTAAGCCTATTAAATATGCACTCTGTGTTTCTTTCACTATATTTGCAAAAAAAGAAAGAATGGAAAGCTTAAAACAAAGGAGAACAATTCGTAAGTATCAGCAGAAAGATATTTCTTCTGATTTGTTAAATGATTTGCTTGAAACCGCTTGTCGTGCTTCTACGGTTGGAAACATGCAGGTTTATAGCGTAATTGTAACTCGTGATGCTGACCGCAAAGCTAAATTGGCGCCGGCGCATTTCAATCAGCCTATGGTGCAGACTGCGCCGGTGGTTCTTACTTTTTGCATTGATCTGCGTCGTTTCAGCAAATGGTGTGTGCAGCGCAAGGCGGAACCGGGATATAATAATTTTGAATGGTTTGTCACCGGGGCTGTTGATGCTTTATTGGCAGCGCAAACATTCTGTGTTGCAGCTGAGGAAAAAGGTTTAGGCATTTGCTATTTGGGTACCACTACCTATAATCCTCAAATGATTATTGAGGCACTGGAACTGCCCGAATTGGTTTTTCCTATTACTACCGTTACTGTGGGATGGCCTGCTGAGGTTCCGGCGCAAGTAGACCGCTTGCCTTTGGAAGCCGTTGTCCATGAAGAAATCTATCATGATTATACCTCTGAGGATATTGATCGCTTGTATGCTTACAAAGAGTCGTTGCCGGAAAATATACGATTTATAATAGAAAACAATAAGGAAACACTGGCTCAAGTATTTACGGACGTGCGTTATACGAAGAAAGATAGCGAGGCAATGTCTGAGAACCTTTGGAAAGTGATGAAAGAACAGGGCTTTTAGATTGAAAGGTTAGGTATAATTTATATATAAGGTATAGAGTATGAAGTTGCTATATGGAAAGGCAAATGTAACTATACTCTATACCTTATAATTGTTATTCGGGAGTTAGTTCCCTTTTTTCAAGGCTGTTTGGATCTCGTCGATCTCGGCGCGAAATGATTTATCCACTTCTTTTAACTGCTTGATTGTTTTGCAGGCATGCAATACGGTAGCATGATCTTTGTTGCCGATTAGCGTGCCGATCTTTGCAGTAGAGAAATCGGTATGGTTTTTCGCTAAATACATGGCTATCTGCCGCGCCTGCACCACTTCTCGTTTGCGCGATTTGGTATGTATAGCGGCATTCTCCAATCCGAAGTGCTTACATACAGTGGTGATGATATCGTCAATGGTTATGGACTTACTTTCGCAGTTCACAACCTTGCGTACAATGCGTTGTGCTAGTTCCAGGTCAATCTCTTTGTTGTATATAGTGGAATGGGCCATAATGGAGATGACAATACCTTCCAGGTCGCGAACGCTGTTGCCCACATTCTCGGCTATGTAGTCAATGACCTCCGGTGGAAATTGCAAACCGTCGCGGTGTATTTTGTTGCGCAGAATGTTTTTGCGTAATTCTACGGTCGGCTTTTCCAACTCGGCTACCATTCCCCATTTGAAGCGTGTAATCAAGCGCTCTTCCATACCTTGAAGCAATACAGGGGCGCGGTCGGAGGTCAGGATCAGCTGTTTGCCGTTCTGATGCAGATGATTGAAGATATGGAAGAATGTGTTTTGTGTTTTTGTAACACCTGCGAATTCCTGAATATCATCAATAATCAATATATCAATTGTCTGGTAGAAGTTAATAAAGTCGTTGGTCGTGTTGTTACGTACGGAATCGGTGTATTGAACCTGAAATAGATGTGCGGATACATACAATACCCGTTTTTCGGGGTATAGTTCCTTGATTTTTGTACCGATGGCATTGGCAAGGTGGGTTTTTCCCACACCTGACGCTCCGTATAGGAACAACGGGTTGAATATCGTTTTGGCGGGATTGAGTGCCACTGCCTCTGCAACACTGCGAGAAAGCTTATTGCTATATCCTTCAATAAATGTGTCGAAGTTGTATTCCGGATTCAGATGTGGGTCTAAATCAGGAACAGGAATCTGCGGGATAGCTTTGTCTATCGTCGGTTTTTGCGGGATGATAGTACGATGGGTGGATTCGTAGTTTACGGTCTTTTCCGGCCGCGAACTTTTGTCCACCATGACATTATACATCAACTTTGTTCCCTCGCCGATTACCTTGTAAAGAGTCTTACGCAATAGGTCTACAAATTTATCCTCCAGAAACTCATAAAAGAACTGGCTGGGAACTTGTACAACAAGCGTTTTGTCCTCATATTTTAAAGGAATAATGGGGAGAAACCAAGTTTTATATGTCTGTTCAGGAACATTGTCTCTGATAATTTCAAGACAGCGGTTCCACAATCCGACATGATCCTGTTCACTCATAACGGTTACTGATACATTTATTAATTAAGCAAAACTTCTACGTTTGCAAAATTGGCAATCTTATTTGAGAAAAACAAATCTCTTTTTTCTTGTGTTTCTCAATAAAACAATAATCTCTTTACTTTCAGCTACTTATCGGAATATGTGAAAATTCCCCCTTTATATATACTATTGTTTTTGTATAACAGCTTGTAATATAGCAAGATAATGCTGCTTTTGTGGGCTGCTCCTCTCCAAAAGCGGAGTAGATATAAACCCCTTTTTTACTTTGTACATAGACTTATCAAGGGTTTTTCCTTTTTGGATAAATAAGCTTTGCTATTTAGACAAAATCTATATAACGTCCATCTTTTACTTATCTTTCTTGCCGAATAGGGAGAAATGGACGTATCGTTTCGGATGCGATTTCAAGTCTTCCAATAAACTTGCTGCGTTGGCAGTGGTGGCGTTCAGATTATTATATAGAGAAGGGTCGTTTAGCAAAAGTCCGACGGTATTGTCTTTCTGGTTCAATTTGTCTGTAATCATTTTTACATTGTTCAAAGTTGCGTCTACCTTTTGCATGGCGGCAGCATAATCTATCTCCTTTAAGTTGTTGGAAATGAGTGCAAAGTTGTCTCCAATAGTATTGAGCTTGCCGGTCAGTTGTGGAATATCATCCTTCATTAGAGTTTGCAACTGGCGGCTTGTGACGGCCATACTTGCTGTTAAATCTTGTACGTTATGCAAGGTTGCAGGGATGGCGGGGTCGGCTAGTATGACATTTAAGGATGCGAGGATGGAATCCAGCTTGGGCAGCATCTTCTCTACTTGCGGCATCATGGTGGCAACTTTTTCCATCATTCCGTTGTTGAGCGTACCGGGAATTGTATCTCCTATCTGGTATTTCTCGCGGGGATTGTTGGCAAGGAGCAGGTTCATTTTGACGCCGCCCAGCATTTCTGCTGCCAGTTCCGCCGTACTGCCTTTGGGAATACGCAAGTCGGTGTTGACATCTATTTCGGCAATTACCTTTCCGGGCTGGCTGTAATCATAGTACAGGTCGCGTACGATGCCTACACGAAAACCGTCGGCAAAGACAGGACTAGACTTGGTAAGTCCGTTGACATTCTGAAATTTGACATAGAAATAACTGGAAGGCTTAAACATATTGATACCTTTCAGGTAATTGATACCATAAATTAGCATGGCTAAAGCAGCGATGCCTATTAATCCTATTTTTACCTCTTTCGTCATTTCTGTTATTTCTTTTATATAATTATCTGTTTTTCTTAAATTCTTTGATGGCTTCGTTTACATTCATCTTTTTCTCCGTTTTTAAAGGCAATGATGTAATGCATCTTTAAATTTAGCGGTAACTTCGCGCTTCATGCGTAATACCTTATTATAGTCGGTGCTTTCTCCATAGGTATATTTATATAGTCCTTTTTCTTTATAATAACTTACCGGAGAAAGTCCTTTTAATTGTCTGCTGTTTTTGGGCAATATCCTATCGGATGCCAATATTTGTATTTTGAATATCGGTTTATGAACAACTTCAGGGTTGCTCTTGTTTGTCTTGATGTTAGGTGTATCCGGCTTTCTGTTGCTTCTTACCGGTTCGGGTGCACTGTCGGGTTCATCGGTCGGTGTTTCCGCTACAGATTCCTCCGGTTCGGGCACTTCCGGTTGCTGCACTTTGCTACGGTCTATTGGTGCGTCGTGTTCGCGTTTATAGTTTAAGAAAGCTTTGTAAATACTGTTTGCCAATGCTTCACTGCCTGTGTCGGACAGAAGATACTGTTCTTCATCGGGAGTAGAGATATAGCCGAGCTCTACCAATACACCGGGCATGGATGTTTCACGAAGTACGAGAAATCCTGCCTGATGCACGCCTTTGTCTATGCGGCGTGCCGAAGTCTTGAATTGTTTTTGTATCAGAGTTGCCAGTTTGACACTCTTCTCCATGTTTTTGTCCTGCAGGAATTCAAAGATGATGTAACTTTCCGAAGAGTTCGGATTGAAACCGGCATAACGTTGCTGATAATTGTCCTCTATTAAAATAACAGAGTTTTCCTTTTTGGCGACTTCCAGGTTTTCTTCTGTCCGATGGAGACCGAGGGTGTAAGTTTCCGTACCTCTGACATTGCGTCCGCGGGCTACCGAATTGGTATGAATGGAGATGAATAAGTCTGCTTTGGCGTTATTGGCTATTTGTGCCCGGCGGTCCAAAGGAATAAACACATCGCTGCGGCGTGTGAATATGACTTTTACGTCTTTACAGTTGTTCTGTATCAGGCGTCCTACTTTCAATGCCACATTCAGATTGATATTCTTTTCTTTTCCGCGTCTGCCGATGGCACCGGGGTCATGGCCTCCGTGACCGGGGTCAATGACAACAGTGAAGTCCTTTCCTTCGGCTGTAAGACAAAGAAAGGGCAAGACTAGCGCAAGGCTACACAACAGAATTATTATTTTAAGTCTATCGGTTCTCATATTAATTAAGGTGCAAATGTAGCGATTTTAATGAAAACTCGGCTTTTACCTTCAAGTTTTGTGTTTTTATTAGAAAGATGCCATAAAACCCGAAAAACAGACGAGTATTTGGTTGATTTTCTATTACTTTGCATCCCCAAAAAATCTATAATATGCTTAAATTTCTGAAGAATTGGACGCTGCCTTTGGCAATGTTTGCCGGAGCTATCGGATATTTCCTGTTGGCCAACGTCACTATTTTGGAGCCGGCAAAACCTTTTGTGAATTGGCTGATTGCCGTTTTGACTCCTTTTCTTATCTTCGCACAGTTGCTGCTTACTTTTTGTAAGATTGAGCCCAAGGAATTATTACCCAAGGCATGGCACGTATGGCTATTGTCCATTCAGGCTGTATCAAGCGGCATTATTGCTTTGTTGCTGATTTTCTGCCCCATGGAGGAGGCTTACAGGGATATTTTTGAAGGGGCGATGGTTTGCCTGATTTGTCCCACGGCCACGGCAGCGGCTGTCATTACAGGAAAACTGGGAGGAAGTGCTTCCACGCTTACTACTTATACCTTACTTTCGAATGTATTGGCGGCAATAGCGGTGCCGCTTGTGTTTCCGCTTGTGGAGCCTCATGCCGACATCACCTTTGTGGTGGCTTTTCTTAAAATACTGAGTAAAGTGTTTCCTCTGTTACTGGCTCCTTTTTTTATTGCATTGTTGTTTCGTTATTATATCCCGTCTGTACATCGACTGTTGTCGAAATATCATGGGGTCGCTTTTTATTTGTGGGCGGTTGCACTGACTATTGTGACAGGACAAACCGTGCGCTCACTGGTTACCGCTGCTGCCGATGTTTCCATCGAGATAATGATTGCTTTGGCAGGACTTGCCACTTGCTGTCTGCAATTTTATTTTGGTAAAAGAATTGGCAGTGCTTATCATGACCGAATCAGCGCGGGGCAGGCTTTGGGGCAGAAGAATACGGTGCTTGCCATTTGGATGGCAGTGACTTATCTCAATCCTTTATCGTCTGTCGGTCCCGGTAGCTATGTGGTGTGGCAAAATATTTTTAATAGTTATCAACTGTGGAAAAAGAGGAAGAGTGAGATGAAATAACCGGTGTAAGATAAGAAGGATAGAAAAAAACATTATAAATAGATATGAAAACGGACTTTACAATCAGGCAAGCTCAACAATCGGATGCGGTTGCGCTAAAAGAGTTATTTCAAAATACTGTTCTTGTGATAAACAGACGTGATTACTCACAGGCAGAAGTTGAGGATTGGGCATCCTGCGGAAATAACCTTTCTAACATTAAAGAGAGGATAGAGACCCACTGTTTTGTTGTAGCCGTTAATCAACAGTCACAAATCGTTGGTTTTTCATCTATTACGCCTCAAGGCTATTTACATTCTATGTTTGTCCACAAGGATTTTCAAGGTGAAGGTATTGCTACGATGCTTTTGGAAGAAATAGAACGCTACGCAATTACAGCCGGGATTACGCGGATTACATCCGAAGTGAGCTTGACTGCCCGCCCTTTCTTTGAAAAAAAAAGGTTATGCAGTAGAAAAAAGAACAAAAGCGCAAGGCGAATCAGCTTTCTCTCACTAATTTTTTGATGGCAAAAGGAATTGGCGTTTTTGGAGTATTATAATAAAAAGGTTACAGATTAAGCTTAGTACGTTCCTTTGTCTGTATATCCAAAACAGACTCAGCCTGACAGAAAGCATGCTTTTACACGTATGTCCTCATAGAACTACACGTACGTATGCGTAGCCCTACGCATACGTACGTATGAAGCTATACATACGTACGCATATGCCTGTACGTGCGTATGTTACTTTATATGGAAAATGAGGGGATTAATTCGTTGTTAAATAATCTCCATCGAAAGACAAAGGCAACAAAGCACTTACACCTTCCATGATATAAATATCCGATTTGCTGTAAAGTAAGATACGCATTGGTTTTCCAAACCGCTTTTCAGTTTCCAGCAACACTTGTCGGCAGGCACCACAGGGTGGGATGGGAGTGTCAAGGAAGTCTTGTTCGGTTCGTGCAGCAATGGCAAGTGTTTTTACCGCTTGGTCGGGATATTGGGAATTGGCATAAAATAGGGTAGTGCGTTCGGCGCATAGTCCGGAGGGATAAGCTGCATTTTCCTGATTGCTTCCTGTTACCACAACACCGTTCTCCAGCAGGGCAGCAGCTCCTACCGAGAAATGCGAATAAGGTGCATAACTTCTTTGTGTTGCCTTGCACGCAGCATCCACCAATTTACGGTCTTCTTCCGTGAGTTCGTTATAATTGCGTGCCTCAATATTGATTTCCAGTTTGATTTCTTTCATGGTGTTTAAGCCTTGGTTTGTATGCAAATGTAATCTTTGCTTTTGATTTCCAACTTCTTTCTGCCGGTTAATTTCAAATTTCTTGCAATTGCTGTTCATTTGCTTCTTCTTCTCGGAAAATAATTATCGTATATTTAAGTACATGACAAAAATTTGAATACATCGAATTTGGGTGTGTATGTCGGTCGGAAAAGCACGTTTGAGATTTCCTCAAGACCATACTTGACCAATGACTTAGCCCTTCGCCCATGCTTCAGAA
>ENA-OQHF01001976-OQHF01001976.1-human-gut-metagenome-genome-assembly--contig:-NODE-1976-length-10743-cov-3.444800_pt1 | contig 10743 bp, 14 predicted proteins | sample MGYA00242559_ERZ504709 | MGnify/ENA primary metagenome ERZ504709 (study PRJEB26092, sample SAMD00036203) | human gut metagenome | host: Homo sapiens | study: EMG produced TPA metagenomics assembly of...
AAAATCCGGTCATGAATGTGATCGCACATATTGTAGCTTATGTGATGTTTATCATTTACATGCTGCCGATCATCAACGTACTTGTATTTTCATTTACAGATGGATTGACGATCAAGACAGGTGTGATCAGAAAGATCTTTTACACTGGAGAATTACAAAAAAACTGTTCCGTTCAGCCACTGCATATAAGCCGTATCTGGTAAGTATTGTGTATTCTCTGCTGGCGGCACTGGTTGTAGCTGTGAGCTGTATTGTGGTTAGCCCGTATTGTGACAAAAGCAAAACATAAATATGACAAGTTGTTTGAACCGTTTATTCTGATCCCATGGCTGCTGCCATCAACCATGATCGCACTTGGTTTGATGCTGACCTACGATGAGCCAAGAATGCTCCTGGCAGATAAGGTATTGGTTGCTACACCGATCATCCTGCTGTTTGCATACATTATTATTAAAATTCCGTTTTCATACCGAATGATCCGCGCCGGATTTGTCGGACTTGATGGAAATATGGAAGAGGCAGCACAGGTTATGGGCGCAAAACCGCTCTATACTATGAGGAAAGTCATTCTTCCGATTATTATGCCAATCGTATTATCTGTCATTGTATTGAACTTTAACGGACTTTTATCAGAATATGACTTATCCGTATTTTTATATCATCCATCCTATCAGCCGCTTGGAATCGTGATCAAGCTGGCAACGGATGAGACAGCGACCATAGATGCACAGGCAATGGCATTTGTTTATACGGTAGTGCTTATGATCATTTCTACGATTGCACTTTGGCTTGGCAGATATGACGGACTTGGAAAGATAAATCTTTTTTACAAAAAGAAAACGGGGGTAAAAATTAAATGGAATCGATCATTGAATTAAGAAAAAAAACAGGTGTTCTGGTTGCCGCCCACAGAGGAACCAGTGGGGGAAATATTCCGCCAAACTCGATTGCGGCTTTTGATATTGCACTCAAGGAGGGCGCAGACATTTTAGAGATGGATCTGTTTCAAAGTATCGATGGCGAATTGTTTGTATTCCACACAGGAATGGAACCGAGCCATCTTGACAGACATATCAGGATCGAACGGTATACAGCCGGGGAGATCAGACAGATGAGACTCTGTAACGGCGATCTGCAGCAGACATTTCTGCCGGTAAATTCATTTGATGATGTGTTAGAGCATTTGAAAGGAAAATGTAAACTGAATCTTGACAGAAGCATCAATATTATTGAACCGGTTATGAAAGCAGTAAAGAAACATGGAATGGAAGATCAGATTTTAATGAAGAGTGATCCTTCTGACCAATCTTTGAAATTAATTGAAGCTTATGCACCAACGATCGATTATATGCCAATTTTCATGGAAGAGGATCTTGCCTCTGATAAAATTGAAAAAATGAACATCAATTATATAGGGGCAGAGATTGTGTTTGAAAAAGAAACATCTCCGGTGATCCAGGAATCTTATCTGGAAATGCAGAAGAAAAAGGGGCGGATTCTCTGGGGCAATGCGATTTTATATTCCAGCCGGGTTCCACTGGCAGCAGGGCATAGCGATGACGTTTCGCTGACCGATGATCCTGCGAAAGGATGGGGATGGCTTGCAGATAAAGGATTTGACATTATCCAGACAGACTGGACAAAGCATTGTGTGGATTACCTGAAAGAAAATAATTATCGGAAGTGATGCGTATGGATTTAAATTTTTTGGGATGTGGTTCGGCATTTAATCCGTTGTACGGGAATACAAGTGCCTATTTTACAAACAAGGATCAGCTGTATGTGATCGATGGCGGGGAGAGCGTATTTCTGAAATTGTATCAGAAAGAACTCTTAAAGAAATACGCCGGTATCACAATTATGGTAACACACATGCATGCAGATCATGTGGGAAGTCTTCCATCTATCATTTCCTATTGTTATTATGTACTTGGGAAAAAAGTGACGGTCATCTATCCGGAAAAGTCTTTGTGGACTCTGCTTGGATTGATGGGAATCGACCCGGATATCTATATTCCTGTGGAAAGCAGTCAGTTTACCGCAGAGGGACTGAAGGTTTGGGCTGTTTCTGTGAAACATGCGGATGATATTTCCTGCTTTGGCTATATCATTGAATTTGCAGGAGAGAAGATTTACTACAGTGGAGATTCGTATGAGATCCCCAAAGATGTGTTAAGTGGATTTTATAAAAGGGAAATCTCAACGATCTATCAGGATACAACAGAATTTACATCGGATCACAGATCACATTGCCCATTAGAGGAGCTGGAGGAATGTATACCGGCGGATTTAAGAAAGAATGTTTTTTGCATGCATTTTACTACAGATTTTACGGAAAAATTAAAGAAAAAAGGATTCGGTTATATTCAGAGTAATTGCAGGTGAGAATGGAGCGAAGAGCAATTTGAAAGATGATTTTAAATTGCTCTTTTTCTTTATCCTAAGATGCACAAAAAGATTCGTTGGAAATAAAATAGTGGGAAGGTGAAATAATGTGGAGAGCTTTTATTAACGCAATGACAGAATGGAACAGCGTAGCAATTTGCGGACGTCTTGCGCTGGCAATCCTAACGGGAACAGTGATAGGAATTGACCGTGGGTTAAAGCGGCGCGGAGCCGGGATCAAGACACATGCATTAGTGTGCCTGGGGTCTGCTTTGGTAATGCTGACCAGTGAATATATGTCGATGAATTTTGACCAGAAAGCCGATCTTGCACGGCTCGGTGCACAGGTGATCAGTGGGGTAGGATTCCTGGGAGTAGGCACAATATTGGTAACGGAGAAACAAAGAGTCCGGGGACTTACCACAGCAGCAGGACTTTGGGCATGTGCCTGTGTGGGCCTGGCGATTGGAATCGGGTTTGTGGAAGGTGCAGTCTTATACGCTGGTATTCAATTGTTGTTGTATTGCGGCTTTCTGAAATAAAATCGACATTTTTTTACAGAAACATGCGAAAGTATTTGACCTTTATCTTGAACTGGAAAATGGAAAGAGCATTGGATTGTTTTTGCAGGAGATGCGAAGCCGGAATGTGAAAACAGAGACGGTTGAGACAACCAAAAATAAACTGCCGGGTAAAATTTTCATCTTTAGTGGTAACTCTGGAAGTCAATCACTACATATGAGACCGGAACTGATCGATGAAATCAGAAATTTTGACTATGTGCACTATGTGGAAGAAATGTAAGCATCTGGAAGATGTTGCAAATTCAGGATTAGAAATGTATCAAAACAGGAAAGCAGAAGGGGGGATAAAATTTATGGATTCAAAAAAAATAAAAGTATGGGCGCACCGTGGAGCAAGTGGATATGCACCGGAAAATACAATGGATGCATTTCAAAAAGCTATTGAGATGAAAGCGGATGGGATCGAACTGGATGTGCATCTGACGAAAGATGGGGAAGTGGTTGTGATACACGATGAAGTACTTGACAGAGTCAGTGATGGAACCGGACGTGTACAGGACTTTACCTGTAATGAATAAAAAAGTTAATTTTAATAAATTGCATCCAAAGTACGAAAAGGAAGAGATACCAACATTAGAGGAAGTTTATCAGTTGATAAAGCCGACGGATCTCACCATTAATGTGGAAATGAAGACCGGAAACACGTTTTATCCGGGAATGGAAGACAAGGTTTTAGAACTGACAAAAAGATATGACATGATGGATCGTATCATAGTATCCTCATTCAATCATTATACGATCCGCAGCATGAAGGAAAAATGCCCGGAATTAAAAACGGGTGCACTGTATGCGGATGGAATTATAGATGCGGTTGATTATGTAGCGGATGTTGCGCGGGCAGATGCCCTGCATCCAGGGTGGACGAAAATTTTTTATCCAAATTATCTGGAGGACTGCAGGCGGAGAAATATGTTAGTGCATGTATGGACGATCAATAATGAGGAAGACATGCGGCGCTGCTGTGAGATGGGACTCGATGCAATTATTACGAACTATCCGGATGTGGCGAGAAAAGTGGTGGATGAGTACCAGCTTAATTAAAATTGTGCATGCGGAAATATATCAAAATAATTTGATATATTTCCGCATTTCTATTATAATCAGCCGTAAAAGAAGTAATATATTGCCATCAGGAGAGAAAATAAATATGAAAACCTGTAAAGATGCCGCGAAAGAGAAAAGACCGCTTCCGGTAGGAGTTTCTGATTATGTCAGAGCACAGGCAGAATATTATTATGTGGATAAAACGCTGCTGATCAAAGAATTTTTAGACAGAAAACCGCTGGTTTCCCTGTTTACCAGACCTAGAAGATTTGGAAAGACATTAAATATGGATATGTTACGGGTGTTCTTTGAAATATCGGACGAGGATATCAGTATTTATTTTAAAGAGAAGGCTATCTGGAAGTGTGGACAGGAGTATACCAGACAACAGGGAAATAACAGCAGTGTATAAAAATGAGATTCTGGCGCATTTATTACAGATTGGGGCAATTTGGGAAAGAAATGGTGCACAATAAGGGAGGAAAGATGTTGAACAGGCAGGTTTATGTATCAGATAATGAATTTATCATTTGCCCGATTGTGGATGAAGATCGTGATAATTATGTAGAATTGCATCGTCAGATAAGTGGTGAACATACATTGTTTTTAAATGAGCATTGCAAAGATATGATGTGGGAACAGGTTTTAGAGGGAGAAGATAAAGTATTTTCTGTATTTGAAATAAATGGCGATTATTGTGGAAGTCTGGAATTGCAGAATCCGGACTCTGATACACCTGAAATAGGAATAGATCTTTTCGAGAATAAGAGAAATAAGGGAATAGCGCCGAAAGTGGTAAAATTATTGGCAAAAAGATGCTATAAGGACAGGAAAGTAGATTATTTTCTGATTAGAAGAACAGAATTCATTAGTCAGGCGATTTATCTGGATTTCCCAACAAAAAAATGTTAAGATAAAATAAATTCGTGTTTCGGGACAGTGATGAATAAGGAGGTATGAGATGGAACCAATGTATTTATCAATCCAGCAGAAAGAGACCGGCAGACAGATCAAGAGGCTTCTATCAGAACACGGTTACACGGTGAAAGATGTCCAGACCGTGATGGGATTTGAAAATCCGCAGGCAGTCTACAAATGGATCTCAGGAAAATCGCTGCCGAGTTTGGACAATTTTATAATTTTAAGTAGATTATTGCATACCAGTATTGAAGATATCCTCGTCATTGACGGGGATATCGTTCGTTTATGGTGTATTTTATTTCGGAAATTAAACTAGCGGTAGAATGACAAACTTTTCTGTATGTCTTATATTGATATCATCATGAAGGATAGTTGGGAGAGGAAAAAGGTAAATGAAAAAAAGTAACATCGGCATATGCAAATAAATGGCTTAAAAGCCTGGAAGAAGACAAGGAATACTGGGTAAATAAGGAAGAAGCGTCAAGTACCTATGTGGCTGCGATCAATGAGGAGCCTGTGATCCCCGAATATGATTATGCTGAGGTTGCAGCAACGATTGCAGAAATTGATGAAAAGATCGCAGTGATCAAACATGCACTGAATGTCACAAATGCAACCGCAAAAGTGCAGGTAAAGGATACCGAGATGAGCGTGGACACGATCTTAATAAAGATGGCGCAGTTGAATAAAAGAAAGGCTGTCCTTGACCGGATGCGCAAACAGCTTCCAAAGACGAGGGAGACAACATCGTATATGTCCAGAAATACAGTTCCCGAGTATCGGTATGTCAACTATGATCTTGATCTGGTCAAGCAGGAATATGAGCGGGTATCTCAGAATGTCATGGAATTGCAGATGGCATTGGATCAATATAACCAGACGGTGCAGTTTGAGGTAGATCTTTAAAAAATTTTCCGTGCAGGGTGCGGTCACAGGTAAATAGTGCAAAATAGTTCAGGTTCAGTGATAAAGTTTTTTCTGTTATTCGTTATTTGTTATTCGTTAAAGTTCATAGTGATTTAAATCCGGATACGATAAATTTTAAATGCGCCCAGCAGAAAACCTGCAGGAAACTGCGATGCGGAGGTTCGGTTTCAAGCATCAGATGATGAAAGGAAGATAAACTTACATGGTAAAGAAAATCATGCGTGATCCCCTGTTTCTGGGACAGAAATCAGAGGATGCAACAGAAAAAGATAAGTAGGTCGTAACGGATCTTTTGGAGGGCATGTACAAGATATAAAGAAGACAGAAATGGAGGGATACATTTTGAAAAATTATTATAAATTACAGAGCCCATCATTTTTTAAATTTCAATATGTATTTCTTGACAGTGAAGATTATCTGGCAGATCAGTTATTTATAAAATACAAGGTAACTGTGGATTTTGGAGATGAATATGTAAAAGAAAATTCGCCGTATCATGTGATATTTTGCAAAATAAGAAAAAGGGATGAAAAAAAGTTTCTCGATGCACTTTCTGAGATGTATGACAAGATGCTTCTTATGGGATATAAAGATTATCAGGAAGTTTGTGATAATTTTATAAGAGTTGTAGAGAAAAATGAAAAAGAGAAGTAGCATGGTTTTACTCTTGACATCCACCCAACCCCGCAATACAATACTTGCATATGCAACTATTGGAGGTGCAAGTAATGTTGAAACGAGTTTTTTCTTATATGAAAGAATATAAGAAATATGCATGGTCAGGTTTGTTATGCATTGGCGTGGAGGTGGTCTTAGAGATCACAGTGCCGCTTCTCATGGCAGACCTGATCGATTATGGAGTTACAAATGCGGATGAGACTTACATCATAAAAAAAGGTCTGCAGATGGCACTCTGTGCAGTGCTGGCATTGATCCTTGGTGTCGGAAGTGCAAAATTTTCCGCGCTTGCCGGACAGGGACTCGGTGCAAATATAAGAAAGGCGGAGTACGAAAAACTCCAGTCTTATTCATTTTCCAATATAGACCATTTCAGTGTGTCGTCGCTTGTCACGCGTCTGACGAGTGATGTGACGAACATCCAGAATGCGGTGTCCACCGGTATGCGTCCGTTTGGGCGGAGTCCGGTCATGCTTATTTTTGCGACATCGTTTGCATTCCGGATCAATTCGACGCTGGCGCTGGTCTTTCTTGTGGCACTGCCGACGTTAGCAGTGCTTTTAATTCTTATTATTATAAATGTCGGGCCGCTTTACGGGCGCATGCAGAGTGCGATCGATCAGGTGAACCGGTGTATTCAGGAAAATCTTACGGCGATCCGTGTTGTGAAATCCTATGTCAGAGGCGATTACGAAGTGGAAAAGTTCGGTGTCGTCAATGAAAATTTAAAATCAGAATCTGAAAAAGCATTTGGAACAGCAGTGCTAAATATGCCCGCCATGCAGTTTGTGATGTACGGGACGATCCTTGGAATCCTTTTGATCGGGGGAAGGCTGATCAATGAGGGGCAGATGATGATCGGACAACTCACCAGTTTTTTGAGTTATGTGCTGTTAATTCTTAATTCCCTGATGATGATGTCAAATGTGTTCCTGCTCATGACAAGGTCGCTGGCATCCGCAGAGCGGATCATGGAAGTCATTGATGAAAAAATCGATATCACAGATGAAAATGCAAAAGACATTGCCGTGGCAAAAGGTGAGATCGAATTTGACCATGTGTGGTTCAAATACAAGGACACTGCAAAGGAATATGTGCTCTCCGATGTTTCTTTCCATATCAAACCGGGGCAGACGGTCGGCATCATCGGTCAGACCGGTTCGTCAAAGACTACACTGGTGCAGCTTATCCCAAGGCTTTACGATGTGACAAAGGGCGAGGTAAAGATCGACGGAATCAATGTAAAAGAGTATCCGGTCAGACATCTTCGGGACGCAGTTGCGATGGTACTGCAGAAAAATACGCTGTTTTCCGGTTCACTGATCGATAACCTCCGCTGGGGAAATGAAAATGCCACATTGGATGAGATTAAAGAAGCATGTCAGATTGCCTGTGTGGATGAGTTTGTGGACCGGCTTGCGGATGGTTATGATACCGAGATGGGGCAGGAGGGAGTCAATGTGTCCGGCGGGCAGAAACAGAGGATCTGCATTGCCAGAGCCATTTTGAAAAAGCCGAAAGTACTGATCTTAGATGACTCCACAAGCGCGGTGGACACCGCGACGGAGGCGAAGATACGAAGCGGGCTTGCAGAAAAACTGCCGGATATGACAAAGATCATCATTGCGCAGAGGATATCGTCTGTCCGCCATGCTGACCAGATCATTATCATGGACAGGGGGCATGTGGAGGCAATCGGCACACATGAGAGTCTGCTCCGTGACAATCAGATCTATCAGGAAATCTATGCATCACAGAAGGAAGGAGCTGATCTTTAATGGCAAAGTATGTGGGATATAAAAGACCAAAAGATACGAAAAAGACCATGAAGCACTTCCTGACTTATCTCGGTCATTACAAGTGGGCATTTTTCCTTGTGGCAATTCTTGTATTTATCAGTGCGGGGGCAGGAATCTGCGGCACATATCTGATCAAACCGCTCGTCAACAATTTCATTGAGCCGGGAAATATGAAGGGACTTCTTTTGGCAGTCATCGGCATGGGTGTGATGTACCTGTGCGGCGCGCTCGCAACGCTCGGCTATAACCGGCTGATGGTGCACACCTCGCAGAAAGTCGTGAGCGAAATCCGCATGGATCTGTTCCGGCACACACAGAAACTCCCACTGAAATATTTTGACGACAACACGCGCGGTGAGATCATGAGCCATTTTACCAACGATGTCGACACGGTGCAGGAGGCGATGAACAACAGTTTTGCTATGATCATCCAGAGTTTTCTGACATTGTTTGGAACGATCACAATGATGATGGTGCTCAGCGTAAAACTGACCATGCTCGTGGTGGTATTTTTAGTCATTACCTTTTTGTTCATGCAGTACAATGGAAAATGCAGCAAAAAATATTATCACAGACAGCAGCAGGAACTCGGAAACATCAACGGTTTTGTGCAGGAGATGATGGCAGGACAGAAGGTGGAGAAAGTTTTCAACCATGAAAAGGAAAACTTTAAAGAGTTCTGTGAAATGAATGAGCGGTTTCGCAGGGAGTCTACAAATGCACTGGCACATTCAGGTATGCTCGTGCCGGTGATCGTGGCGCTTTCCTATTTTAACTATGCGCTCTCAGCATGTGCCGGCGGCATGTTTGTGATCCGCGGGCTCATGGATTTGGGAAGCCTGTCGGCTTATCTTGTATATGTGAGACAGAGTGCGATGCCGTTAAATCAGTTTACACAGCAGGTCAATTTTCTGTTGTCGGCGCTCTCAGGTGCAGAGCGTATTTTTGACATGATGGACGAGACGGAGGAGATTGACGAGGGAAAAGTGACACTCTGCAATGTCTGCAAAAATGCGGATGGCACACTGACAGAATGCGCGGAAATTACAGGATTGTATGCGTGGAAACTGTCATCAGGAGAACTGGTACTGTTAAAGGGAGATGTGCGTTTCCATAATGTCGTATTCGGCTATGTGTCGGAGAAAACGGTGCTGAACGGAATATCATTGTTTGCAAAGCCGGGACAGAAGATCGCTTTTGTCGGATCAACGGGTGCCGGAAAGACAACGATCGTAAACCTCATCAACCGGTTTTATGATATTCAGGCGGGACAGATCACATATGATGGGATCGACGTTAAAGATATTCGAAAAGATGACCTGCGGCGCTCCCTTGCCATGGTCATACAGGATACACATTTGTTTACCGGGACGATCGCAGACAATATCCGTTACGGGAAACTGGATGCGACGGATGAGGAGATCCGGGAGGCGGCAAAGAACGCCAATGCGGAATCCTTTATCAGCCGCCTGCCGCAGGGGTATGACACGATGCTTTACGGAGATGGGAGCAGCTTATCGCAGGGACAGCAGCAGCTCATCGCGATCGCAAGAGCGGCGATCGCAAAACCTCCGGTACTGATCTTAGACGAGGCGACAAGTTCGATCGAACACAAGGACGGAGTGTTTGGATCGTAAAAAAGGCATAGGGATGCCCATTTAATGGAGGGGAAGGAACCGTATTTTGTCATTGCACACAGGCTCTCAACCGTAGAAAATTCCAATGCGATCATGGTACTTGAAAAAAGGTGAGATCATTGAGCGCGGCAGTCATGACGAGCTTTTAGAGCAGAAAGGCAGATATTATCAGTTGTATACAGGACAGTTTGAATTGGAGTGATGTTAGGGTGAAAAATGAGATTTTTGATGTTGAAATGTTAAGAAGACGGTTTATCCGGCCGTATTTTATAGAACTTGGACTTACGGTGGGACAGGGACAGCCGCGCATTTTAAAGGAACTGAGGGAGCACGGTGCAATGAACCAGAAAGAATTGTCTGATGCCTGCCTGATCGAAGTTACGACGATGTCGCGGACGATCGACCGGTTAGAAAAGATGGGACTTGTAAAGCGGGAGAGCAATCCCGTCTGCCGCCGTTCCTGGACGATTGCACTCACGGAAGAAGGATGTGAGATGGCAGATAAAGTTATTGAGATATTTGAGATGACAGATGGTATAATGAAAAGCGGAATGAGTGAGAGTGAGCTGGAAACATTGTCTGCCGGGCTTGAAAAAAGTAAAGGAAAATCTGTGGACGGCAATCAAGGATAATGAAGAAAATATGAGGTAAACAAAATACAAACTGAAAATCAAAATATGGAATGAAAATCAAGTGTAATAGTAAACACAGCATTTGAAGAAAAGGAGAGAAATGCAATGGGCTATTTAATTTCAGAGACAACAAAAG
>ENA-OQHF01001977-OQHF01001977.1-human-gut-metagenome-genome-assembly--contig:-NODE-1977-length-10741-cov-4.051913_pt1 | contig 10741 bp, 7 predicted proteins | sample MGYA00242559_ERZ504709 | MGnify/ENA primary metagenome ERZ504709 (study PRJEB26092, sample SAMD00036203) | human gut metagenome | host: Homo sapiens | study: EMG produced TPA metagenomics assembly of...
GATTCTTTTCTTTCATAATCTTCTTCATTTTGCAAATCTATAAAATAAAAAATACGAGACTCAAACTTGAATCCCGTATTTCCCATTTACACAAAATATTTTATAGTGCCGAATATTTTTTTATAAAAGATGTCTTGGTTGAAATAATATAAGTCTAAAAAAATAAATTATGACAATAAAGGAAGTAAAAAGCTGGTATTAAAAAAATATTGATACCTTTTAAAAGATTTGGTGTATAGTGACATTCTACAAACAGAAAAGAAGTGTAAGAGCTTATTATACAAAAGTGCAATATAAATTCAAGGGTGGTAACTATCTGCTTTGGCTTGAAGAGATTGTGTATGCGGAAGATCCGAAATATATTATAGCGGTAGAAAATGTTTTAAGAGGATTATAAAAAAAAGGTCATAAATCTATGTTTTGAACAAATTTATTTGTTTTTTTTATATCTATACCTAAATTTGGCATAAGTACTTATGTAATTTTGTGGCATAAAACAAAATGATATGGAAAAAACATTGATACAGTTAATTAAGGCAGTAGCTTCAAGCTCCATAACAGTAAACTTAAACGATTGGGCGGTAAAGAAATGGTATTGTCTCTGAATTGTCTTAAAGAACTTTTAGGTTTATACAATACGGAAGAAGCAATTATTTTACAGCTTTATTCGATCGTAGCTGCAGTGGAAGAAGTTGTGATATTGATGATATTGCATCATACTTTGATTGTACTCAGTTGGATATCATGGAGTATGTCCCGGTTATTAAATCATTATTGCAAAAAAAGGGTTTTATAGTTCAGACAAACCTGAGTGAGTGCCGTATAGCACGCCAGGATTATATGGTTACCAATTATGTTATAAATTGCATATTGGAGAATATCAAGCCGGAATACCGTAAAGCCCGAATGCTTGACAAAGAGTTTGACAGGTATGATTTCTGTAAGCTTGTAGATTCACAGATTCAGGATAGTGATGTGACTGCTGAAGCATTGTTTCAGTTTATTGAAACACTAGAGCAGGATAACCATGAAATGCAAATCGTTAAAGATTTGAAGAATACTATAACTGACATCCAGTCCCGTGCCCTTTTCTATGAAGTATGTTTTGATTTTTTCAATCAAGATGGAGACGGGCGTTCTTCCTTAAACAGAACCCTTTCGGATATGTATGAAGTGTTTGGATTGCAATTTCGCGAGCGTAAGCTTCTTGTTGAAGGTACCCATCCATTGATAAAAGCAGATTTGATTGAACTGTCAGGAGACAATAGTGATATCTTTCTTACAGACTGTGGTAAACACTTGTTCTTAGGAGATGATTATGGTGCATTTGGTCAACAGTATTCAGAACTCAATCCATATTCTTTTGCGCGTAAAGTTAAAGATTATATCTATAGTCGTGATCATGATATAGAAAAGAAACAGGCTCTTTCAAAATTAGCCATAAGGATAAGAAATATGGAAAACTATAATTCTAATCTTACATGTATCCGTAAGATTAAGGAACTTGTATCTGAAGAAGATTATCGTGCATTGTTTTATATGCTCTGTGATGCCTGTGCCAATAGCGATATAATTAATATAAGTCGTGAATTAGCCAGACTTTATCCTATTAAGGAAAGAAATGAGAATATAAAGCTCTTCAAGGAAGAGAAACATAAATTACAGCGTCTTGATCTTGTGGAAATGGTTACCATGAGCAGCCTTTTCGGAGAATACACGGTTTTACAATTGACTGATAAAGGCAAGCTTCTTTATTTTGAAGATGATGCAGAACTTTTTATTGAAAAAGTTGACAGGAAAGATCTTATTTTATCATCTGAGATAAAAGAAAAAAAACTCTTCTTCTCCGGTAGAGAAAGTGAACAACTTTCATTAGTTGGTGAAACCCTTTCAGAAGTTAATTATAAATCATTGGTTGACAGACTTGAATTAAAAGGATTACCCAAAGGAGTTTCCATAATACTATATGGAAGTCCTGGAACAGGAAAAACTGAATCTGTCATGCAATGGGCACGGGAGACCGGTCGTGACATTATTCATGTAGATATAAGTGCTTCCAAAAGTATGTGGTATGGCGAAAGTGAAAAAATAGTGAAAGACATATTCAATCGTTACAGAAAATTATGTAAGCGTTCCAAGCTGAAGCCAATATTACTTTTCAATGAAGCCGATGCTATTTTTTCAAAACGTCGTGACATATCCTCTGGTAACAGCGTGGATCAGACAGAAAATACCATCCAGAACATCCTTCTTGAAGAAATGGAAAAACTTGAAGGAATCCTTATAGCTACTACCAATCTTTCCGATAATCTTGATAAGGCCTTTGAAAGAAGGTTCCTTTTCAAGATACATTTCAGCAAGCCGTCTGTAGAAGTGAAATGCAATATCTGGCTCAATAAAATGCCGGCACTGAATCATAATGATGCGATGCAGTTAGCTTCACTTTATGATTTCAGCGGTGGTGAGATTGATAATGTAGTACGCAAATATACTATGATGGAGATTATTGATGGTAAAACACCTTCTTTTGAAACCATTCAGAAACTTTGTAATGAAGAAAAAATAAATCTACCTTACAAAAAAATCGGTTTTGCCAGATATTAATATACTTCAGACCTTACCTGTAATTTAATATAGAATACGTATTTTTAAAAGATTAAACAATAAAATTATGGCAGCAAACAAATTTGGTCGGTATGTATGGCTGGTTGATTTAATCAGATGCCATCCATATATCACATTCAAGGAGATAAGTGACAAATGGGAAGATTGTGGATTGGGTGATGGTAAACCATTACCATGGAAAACATTCATGAATCATAAAGATGCTGTACAGACAATCTTTGATATAATCATATCATGCGATGCCAAACGTGGATATGGATACTATATAGAAGATGCTGATTTATTAGAAGGGAATTCCTTTCGTTCATGGCTGATAGATTCGTATGCTACACTGAACCAGCTTCAGGCAGACAAAAAGTTGGAGAAACGCATCTCATTCGAGAAGATTCCTTCAGGAAGTAAATATTTACAGATATTACTTCAGGCAATGCGTCAGAATTGTGTGGTAGAAATTACCCACCAGGGCTTTGGTTGGTCCCATGCAAGCACGTTTCAGGTAGAACCTTATCATCTTAAGGTTTATAACCGTCGTTGGTATCTTATAGGATGGTCGGTATATTCTGAGGAAATAAGGACATACGCTCTTGACAGGATTCTCAATGTCAAAGTTACGGATACAACGTTTAAACTTCCGGAGTCATTTGATATAAATGAATATTTTGAAGGATGCGTAGGCATTATAGCTGACGGAGATATTGATATTGAGCGTGTGGTAATCAAGGCATACGGATGGGCAAGAAAATACCTGGCTACTTTACCTATACATGATTCTCAACGTGAGATTGCATCTGATGATGAGTCTACTACATTCGAAATGACAGTCCGGCCTACATACGATTTCCTTCAGGCATTGCTTCAACAGACAGACCAGATAGAAGTTATCGAGCCACAATGGGTAAAGGATGAAATGTGTCGGTTTGCAGAGAATATATTGTCTTACTATAAAAAATCAAATAATGACTGATAAATCAGATATAAATTTCATAGCAATAGACTTTGAAACGGCTACCTCCAAACGTGCTTCAATATGTGAGGTGGGAATCTGTGTTGTACGACACGGAGAAATAGCAGAGACCCGTTCATGGCTGGTACGTCCGGAAGACAACCGTTATCAGTATTGGAACATAAAGTACACGGTATCCGACCACAGGATACAGAAGATGCTCCTGATTTTCGTCAAGTATGGGAAGAATAGAACGGACTTATCTGGATGAGTTCGATACTTTTGTAGCACATAACGTACCTTTCGACAGAAGCTGCTTGCAGCATTCTGCTGAACTCTACCGCATTCATCTACCTGAGCTGAAATGGATATGTTCTTTGCAAATGGCACGGAAGATTTACTCCTTTGGATGTAATTCACTGGATTATCTTTGTGAACAATTGGGGGATAGAGCAAAGGGACGCACCATCGTGCCGGTTATGATGCGGAGATGTGTGCGAGGTTGTATTTGAGGGAGCTAGAAGTAAATAATGAAAATTCATAAATAATGCCAATCAGCAGTTGGCTTTCTGATTCAAAAATTAAAATTAACAAATGTAAGTAGAGCAATAGCCAACTTTCCAAAGGTATGTACCAACAGCCCTTTGGTAGCTCTTACTTTAGATGCTCTTTGAATTTCTGTTTTTTCATTCAGCCAGTTGAAAAAGGATTCGATAGGTTGTCTGACTTTAGAAACGGCTTGCGAGAAAAGGTCTCTTGCAGCTTTCTCCCTCTGTTTGAGAACTTCCGGTTCCCCTTTAATCTCTTTATGCGGAGTAAGCACTTTAACCGGATTACTCTCATTAAAGAAAGAGAAATCGCTGTAAGTCTTGTCTGCAAGCACCGTCTTTCCGGATAGGTATGGCACGCATTCGCTTTTGAATACGGTCAGGTCGTTGTCCGAAGCCGGTGTCAGAGTTATCATTTCCGGAAAAGGAAAGGTTCCCTCCCTACGCTGTCCTACCATATGCAGTTTCATGCCATAGTAGTACATGTTCTTAGTGGAGCAATACCCTTTTGATGTTATCTCCGTAGCTACTTTCCCCTCTCGGTTTTTCCCTTTACAGGTCACTATCGGCATAGAATCGACAATGGATATAATGGAGTCGCAATCCTTGGGCTTGAATGATTGTATCATGGTTTCCACCAGCACCTTAAATGTTTCTGAAAGCATATTTAGGCGTCCGCAAAACGTTTGATAAGACGGCAATTTTGGAAACCATGATGACAGATACTCCTTAGCGAAGGTATGTATCTCCTTGATGTTGAAGTATCTCTGGCAGTACCCGCAGAACAGATAGATGGTAAGAACCTCCTCATCCGTAAACTCGGGATTGGAATTGTTACTGAATCTCTGGCACTGGAAACGCAGAGAAGACTTATGGACATCACAGATATACATATACAAACCTATTAGTATTAAGTTTTTCTCCTTGGGAATCATAATTAGAAAAATGAGTGGTTTTATTCTTCTGATTTACTGATTTTCAGGGAGGTTACAAAATAAAATAATGAGATAATTAACTGAATTACAAACTTTTAAATCAAGAATCAGAAGATGTTTTCAACTGCTGATTCGCATTAATAACTTATCCCTATCTCCTCCAAAGTCATGATAATTCAGGTTATTGCCAGATAAATTTCATCTCGCTCGTATAAATGTAAGAATTAACTCAACCGTTTGCGTAAACGATATTTTTGCTGAAAAATCTTATAAACATTGCATTGCATTTTAAAATAATATTAATACTTTTACATCCAAAATAAAAGAACATTTAAAAAAGAGGAAATTCATTAACTTATTGATTTAATATTTTATAATTAGGGACTTCCCTTAAAGCCAAAATAAAAATCACAGATGAATTGTCATAAAACACATTTTTAATATTAAAGCTATGAAAAAAGAGCGTCTAAAGCTAGTAAGTGCTATGTTACTTTTATCCGGCTTTTCTACCGGATATGTGCAGGCCGTACCCCATGCAGCGGCTGTAGAAATGTATTCTGTACAACAAGACAATACTTGCACGGGGGTGGTTGTAGATCAGAACGGTGAGACCGTCATCGGCGCATCTGTCGTTGTCAAAGGAACAACAAACGGAACAATAACGGGACTGGACGGAGATTTCAGTATCCCAAATGTCAAGAAAGGTGATGTCATTGTCGTTTCATATGTTGGTTATGTAGACTCTGAAATCGTATGGGAGGGAAAACCTTTAAAAATCGCGCTGAAAGAGGACAGCAAGACCCTGGATGAGGTTGTTGTTGTAGGTTATGCGACTGTCAAGAAAGCCAATCTGACCGGTGCGGTTTCTGCCGTCGATGACAAAGTGCTGGCAGACCGTCCCATCGTCAATTTGGGACAAGGTTTGCAAGGAACAATTCCTAATTTGAACATCACCACCAGCGGACAGCCGGGAAAAGGCTCAAGCTTCAATGTCCGCGGTGAAACATCCATCAATGGTGGTAGCCCGCTGGTTTTGGTCGACGGAGTACAGATGGACCCGAATCTGATCAATCCGCAAGATGTGGCAAGCGTATCAGTATTGAAGGATGCAGCTTCTGCCTCTATCTATGGAGCTCGTGCCGCTTATGGCGTTATCCTTATCACAACCAAGAGTGGTCGCAAGAATATGCCTACACAAGTGTCATTCGATGCATCTGTTTCATTCAACAGCCCGACAACCCGTCCGGAATACATGAACTCTATGGAATATGCGCACTGGATGAACGCTGCAAACAATACAACCAGCGGTCGTGATCTTTTCAGCCAGGAGGAGATGGAACACATAGAAGCTTATTTCTATGATCCGGTCAACAATCTTCCGGTCTTTGTGGCAAAAGACCCAAGTAGCTGGCAATATGGAAATTGCCAGGCCGGTAAATATGCCTATTGTGGAAACACGGACTGGATGAAGGAGATGTACAAAAAAAGTTACCCTGTCCAAAAATATAATGTAAACATCAACGGCGGTAGTGACAAGGCCACTTATTATACTTCGGTGGGCTATATAGACCAGGGATCACTGATGCGTTATGGGGATGAGGGCTTCCGTAAGTTCAATATGGTAAACAATATCAATTATGACATCAATAACTGGCTGCACGTCTCCATGAAGACAAGTTACATCCGTACCGAACTGGACGGACTTGCCCAGGATGCCGTACACGGAGAGTCATGGATCGGTAACGACACACAACCTCTCATGCCTGTAAAACATCCTGATGGTAACTGGTCAGGTCAAGGTAACTACACCAATTTTGCCGCAGTTCTGGATGAGATGGGTTCACGTAAGACCACAAAAAATGACTTCTGGAACACCCTTGCCGTGAAGCTTACCCCCATTAAAAGGACTGACAATCAACATGGACTATACGTTCAACTATTATGCCGAACATAACAAGGTACACAGAAAAACATTCAACGAATATGGTATAGATGGCAAATTCTTACAGGTTTTCCACACTCCAAACCAAGCGGCGTATCAGAAAGCCAGGCCAATGACACATACAACGCTTTCAACCTGTTCGGTGACTATGAACTAACTTTGGGTAAACATTACTTCAAAGTAATGGCCGGTTACAATCAGGAAACCAAGCATACCCGTGGCTTCTCGGCAAGCCGGGATGAGCTTATCTCCAATGACCTTCCCTCAATGAACGCTGCTACCGGAGAGAAATATGTGGGGAACTCGGATGACAGTTGGGCCACAAGAAGCGGTTTCTTCCGTGTAAACTACAGTTTTGCAGACCGTTATCTGCTGGAGGTGAACGGTCGTTATGACTTGTCGTCCAAATTCCCGAAAGATGACCGTTCCGTATTTAGTCCTTCCTTCTCTCTGGGATGGAAATTATCGGAAGAGAGCTGGTTCAAACAACCCACTAACGGATTTTTTGATGAATTGAAGATAAGAGCCTCTTACGGTAGTCTGGCAAACCAGGCTTTGGATAATGGGTGGTACGCTTACCTGTCCAATTACGGAACTGGTACCTTGGGATATATCATGGGGGGAAAACAGCCCCAATACGTATTGCCAGGTGGTCTTGTAAGCAATACCGTTACCTGGGAAAAGGTTACCCAATGGGACTTGGGACTTGATTTTGTCATCCTGCAGAACCGTTTGAAAGGTACATTCGACTATTACCAGCGTAAAACGACCGATATGTTGGGACCGGGTAGAATATTGCCTAATATCCTAGGTATGAGTGAGCCCTTGGAGAATGCCGCCGATATGGTAACACGCGGTTGGGAACTGGCATTGACCTGGAATGACCAGCTGGACAACGGACTGCATTACAGTGTGGGATTCAATCTTTCTGACACCCAAGCAGAAATCACCAAATATGACAATCCGACCAAGTCATTGTCTTCTCCATATTATGAAGGACAAATAGTCGGTGATATTTGGGGATACGAATCCACCCTGTTCCAGTCATCGGATGAGATAACTTCGGCCCCTGACCAATCCAAGCTGGATGGCGGAATCAGCAAGGTTCCCGGTGATATCAGATTTATGGATATTGACGGTAACGGTGTCGTGGATAATGGAGAGAACACAGTTGATAATCCGGGTGACATGAAGATTATCGGTAACAACAAGGCGCGTTACCGTTACGGATTCAATATCTCGGCGGACTGGAAGGGCTTTGATCTAGGAATATTCTTCCAGGGTGTCGGAAAACGTGACCTGATGCTTCCCCATACTTTTAAATGGCAATACGGAAGCATGTGGCAGGTTCCTACAGCTGTAGGTAACGATTACTGGTGTGAAGACAATGCAGGGGGCTGGCTTCCGGTGGCACGTTTCAACGGTAGCCAGGCTTTAGGTCAAAACCAGACACGCTATCTGCTTGACGCATCCTACCTGCGTCTCAAATCATTGTCTTTCGGATATACCCTGCCTGTTTCCCTGACCAAACAATGGGGAATACAGAAATGCCGCGTATATTTCACTGGAGAGAACCTGCTGACTTTCAAGCATACTCCGGAAGGATTTGACCCGGAACTGGACGATCCATACAAGTATCCACAGCAGAAATCGCTGGCTTTGGGACTTAATGTTGTATTCTAATCTTAACACAAAACTTTTATGAAACTGAAATATATACTTTATATGGCGGCTGCCCTGTCTCTGACAGGCTGTAATGACTCTTTTTTGGAAAGAGGTCCGCAAAATTTGAACGACCAGAGCTTTTGGGTATCTGTCAATGACCTGAAATCCTATGCCAATGCCTTTTATGGCCTGATACCGGGAGGAGTCAGTGTTTTGGATGACACGGACAGTGACATCCAGGTCCCTAACAATATCAATTCTTTCCTATGGGGACAATATGTTGTACCTACAGAAGGTGGCGTATGGCAAAAATCAAACTGGCAGAACATTCGAAACATCAATTATTTCATGACACATTATCAGAGTGTGCAGGCTGCCGAAGCGGATGTCAATATTTATGTAGCCGAAATGCGTTTCTTCCGTGCACTGGAATATTTCAACAAGATTCAGCTTTTGGGAGACGTGCCCTGGCTGGAAGTTGACCTGAATGTGGACAGCGAGGAACTGTACGGTCCGAAGATGAAGAGAAACCAAGTGTTCCAAAAAATCATCGAAGACCTGGATTTCGCCATCCAATGGCTGCCGGAAGCGGGTAGTGAAGAAGCCAACCGTCTGAATAAGGACATAGCCAGACACGTAAAGGCACGATTCTGCCTGAATGAAGGTACCCATTATAAATACCATGATGAATTGGAGTATGCCTCAGAAGCAGAAAAGTGGTTGCAAATGGCTGCAACTGAAAGTGACAAGCTTATCACATCAGGAAGATATGAAATCTATAATACGGGCCATCCACAAGAAGACTATTTCAATATGTACCGCATAGACGACAAGAGCGACCTGAAAGAGGCTGTCCTCTACGTGGATTATAAGACGAACATACGTGAACACAACATGGCAGCTGCAGGACGTGAGGCCGGATGCGGTTTCTCCAAAAGTTTTGTAGAAAGCTTCCTTTGTTCGGACGGGCTTCCCATTTCACTAAGTAATAAATATTTAGGCGATGAAACAATGAGAAAGGAAACGGCCAACCGTGACCCCCGTCTGAAACAGCTGATCCTCACCAATGATTTTCCGACAAACGTGACAGATGACCTGAAGGACTCTACTTTTGTGGTGAATGAGGATGAGTTTATCACCCAGCACTGTTTCACAGGATACAGACCTATCAAAGGATTCAATCCCATATACTCACAGGCGTTGTATATGAAAAGCTCCTTCGATGGCATCGCTTACCGTTATGCAGAAACCCTGCTGATCAATGCGGAAGCAAAAGCGGAATTGAATACCATTACCGATGCGGATTTGGATAGAACTATCAACCAATTAAGAGACCGTGTTGGAATGCCTCACCTGACAGTAAATGTAGGCTTTACCGATCCCAAATGGCCGGACTGGGGATACAGTCTGAGTCCTATTTTGCAAGAGATCCGTCGTGAACGCTGCATTGAGTTGGCAGGAGAAGGCTTCAGATTCAATGATCTGAAACGTTGGAAAGCCGGTAAAGTGCTCAATAATGTGCTGACTTATGTGGGGAAAAGAAAACCAGACGGTAATCTGGCCATTGTATATCCCAACTACACAAATCCCGACCTTTCATATCAGGCAGGAAAAAGCCGTACTTGGGAAGACAAGATGTACCTTTATCCGATTCCGACTGGAGAACTTCAGAGAAATCCGCAATTGTTACCACAGAATCCGGGATGGTAGATGTAGTAACAATGGATTTTCCAGCTGTGATTTAGATTGACAAGGAAACCACCATGGGCAGATATGTACCGGTGGTTTCCTTTTATTTTATCAGGTCGGTTACTATATTGCCAGATAAAATCCTGTAAGACGGACAGATTCAAGAATGTCAGTATTTAATATCAATATGTTTGCCAATAATGAATAAAGAATCAGAAAAGAAGGCCGGCTGTCTTTAACATCACTGGGAGTAGATAAAGGACAATGGATGTACTCTATTCACTATACTTTTAGGCTGTCTTAATCTCTTCAAGAAAGACATCATATATGTGGATGGTTTTTCTACTATTTTAGAAAATATTTTAACTAGAGAAAAAGTTTTTTCCATTCCGTT
>ENA-OQHF01001980-OQHF01001980.1-human-gut-metagenome-genome-assembly--contig:-NODE-1980-length-10732-cov-2.579821_pt1 | contig 10732 bp, 9 predicted proteins | sample MGYA00242559_ERZ504709 | MGnify/ENA primary metagenome ERZ504709 (study PRJEB26092, sample SAMD00036203) | human gut metagenome | host: Homo sapiens | study: EMG produced TPA metagenomics assembly of...
CGCCGCCTGCAAGGATCCATGCCTCTGCACCGGTATAGAGATCCGGCTGTGGTGTCCAGAAGTTTTGTCGCTACCGGGAGTTTCGGCATCGGTTTTTCCACTTTCTTGCAGTCCACATCATTGATGATCAGACGGAAACGGTTGCCAAGATCGATCAGGGAAGTTGCGATACCTTTACCTTCTTTGGATGTGAATACCAGTCTTGCAGGATCTTCCCTGTCACCCATGGAGAGTGGCTGGCACTTGATGCTGATCGGGCCATCTGCGATGGACGGACAGATTTCCAACATATGTGCCTCTAAGATTCCTTCTTTGCCTTTGACAAAGTTGTAGGTGTAATCCTCCAACATGGATGTTCCCTTTGCATCCTTTTTGCCCTCGGTCATAATCTTCATCAGACGGACCATGGCAGCAACTTTCCAGTCACCCTCTGCTCCAAATCCGTAACCTTTTCCCATCAGACGCTGGATTGCAAGTCCCGGAAGCTGTTTTAATGCACCAAGATCTCCAAAGTGGGTTACGATCGCCTGATAATTCTTTTCGTCTAAGAAACGCTCAAAGCCAAGCTCGATCTGTGCCTGGACTGCAACATGGCGGCGGAATTCTTCCGGATCACGTCCCTCTAATAAAATGTCATATTTCTCGTAGTATTCGTCCACAAGAACATTGGTATCAGACTCGGATACTGCTGCTACGGACTCTGCGATCTCGTTGACCGGATATGCATCCACTTCCCAGCCGAATTTTAACTGTGCTTCCACTTTATCGCCCTCAGTTACCGCAACGTTTCTCATATTGTCAGCGACACGCATCACACGGATATGGCTGCTCTCGATCACGCCGACTGCGGTGCGCATCCAGGAAGCGATCTTCTCCTGTACCACCGGATCAGACCAGTGTCCGACAACCACTTTGCGCTCGATTCTCATACGGGTCACGATATGACCGTACTCTCTGTCACCATGCGCAGACTGGTTTTCATTCATGAAATCCATATCGATGGAATCATATGGGATCTCTTCATTGAACTGTGTATGTAAATGTAATAATGGTTTTCTGTACTCCTGTAAACCTAAGATCCAGGATTTTGCCGGTGAAAATGTATGCATCCATGTGATGACACCTGCACACTCTTCATCCATATTTGCCTCATTAAACGTTTTACGGATCAGCTCGTTTGTGATCAGTGTCGGTTTCCAGATGACTTCATAAGGAAGTACCCCTGACTCATTTAACTTTGCAACGATGATCTTTGCATGCTCTGCCACATGCTCTAAGCACTCATCCCCGTATAAATCCTGTGATCCGGTGCAAAACCAGAATTTATAATTTTTTGTTTTTAACATGTGCAAATTCCCTCCTGATACACTTTATTTTTTTATTATTTTTATAAGATCGGCATCGTCTCTACCGCTGCCATTTCTGCTTCCAGTGCCTTTTTATAGTTTTCAATATAAGCATCAAATCCTGCCACATCCGCCGGATCCGGCTCCATGACAGTTCCTGTTTCCCCACCAAAGATCTTACCGGATAAATACTGCTCTAATGTTTCGCCTTCTGCTTTGTGTACCATGTATGATGCAAGCAGTGCCATGCCCCATGGGCCGCCCTCGCCTGCAGTTTCCATAACTGCTACCGGCGCATCCATTGCCGCAGCAAGGATTCCCTGTCCGACTCCTTTTGTCTTAAACAGTCCTCCATGCCCGTAAATGCGGTCTACTTTTACTTTTTCCTCTTTTAACAGGATATCCAGACCGATCTTTAACGTGGCAAGTGATGCATAAAGATGGCTTCTCATAAAGTTTGCCAGTGTAAAATGTGCATCCGGTCTGCGCACGAAAAGCGGACGGCCTTCATTTAAACCGGTTACCGGCTCACCGGAGAAATAATTGTAGGCAAGCAGGCCTCCACAGTCTTTATCACCCTCTAATGCTTTCCGGTAAAGTGTTCCAAACAACTCATTCATATCCGGTTTCATGCCAAAGGCTTCTGCAAATTCTTTGAATAATCCAACCCATGCATTCAGGTCTGATGTACAGTTATTGCAGTGAACCATCGCAACGGTATCACCGGACGGTGTGGTTACCATGTCAAGCTCCTCATGTACATTCTTTAAATCTTCCTCGAGAACGACCATCGCAAACACGGATGTTCCGGCAGATACATTTCCTGTGCGGACTGCAACGGAATTTGTCGCAGCCATACCGGTTCCTGCATCTCCCTCCGGCGGGCAGAGTGGAATGCCTGCGGAAAGATTGCCGCTCTTATCCAACAGTTTTGCTCCCTCAGCAGACAACGTTCCTGCTGCCTCCCCTGCAACTAAAACTTTCGGCAGGATCTCACGCAGTTTCCACGGATATCCTTTTGGTGCGACAAGTGCGTCAAATTTATCGATCATTGTCTGATTGTAATCTCTTGTCTTTGCGTCGATCGGGAACATACCGGATGCCTCTCCGACACCAAGTACTTTCTCTCCGGTCAGTTTCCAGTGAATGTATCCGGCTAAGGTTGTAAAATACGAAATGTTTCCTACATGTTCTTCCCCGTTTAAGATCGCCTGATATAAATGTGCGATGCTCCAGCGCTGTGGAATATTAAAGGAAAACTCCTTTGTAAGTGCTGCCGCAGCCTCCCCCGTGATCGTATTGCGCCAGGTGCGGAACGGTACAAGTAACTCCCCGTCTTTGTCAAATGCCATATAGCCATGCATCATTCCGGAAAATCCGATCGCTGCGAGTGATGTGATCACCGTATCGTATTTTTCCTTTACATCCTCTGCTAATCTGCCATAACAGTCGGTAAGTCCCGTCCAGATATCATCCAGACTGTATGTCCAGATTCCATCCTCCAAACGGTTTTCCCAGTCATGTGCACCGGATGCAATCGGCTCCCCCGTCTCATTTACAAGAACCGCCTTGATCCTGGTTGAACCGAATTCAATACCAAGTACTGCTTTTCCGGTTTCAATCGTCTGCTTTGCGTTACTCATTATCCCTTCTCCTTTCAGATGTAAACCACTTTTTCTATACTTTCAGCATACAACTTGTATGCATGTGTTAACAAGTTGTTTTTTCTTAAAATACCACTTTATAAAATCTCTATAAATTCGCTTTATTCCTGACCATGTATGGTATAATGTATTAAGCTATGAGCAGTGCCAGATAAGAAGGAACACTGCGGAATAAAATACAGACCAGCACGAACTAATCACAACGTAAAAAGAAAGAGATTTTCCCATGCCATCAGAACATAAAACAAATGAAACCATCAAATACAAACTTGCCACCGCAATGAAAGAATGCATGAAATCCGCCTCCGTAGAGAAGATCACCGTCACGGAGATTGTGGAGACCTGCGACGTGACACGCCAGACCTTTTACCGGAATTTTAAGGATAAGTATGACCTTATCAACTGGTATTTTGATAAAATTTTACTGGAATCTTTCGAACATATGGGTGAAGGGAAAACTGTGTATGAAGGACTGGTAAATAAATTTCATTATATCCAGCAGGAAAAGCTCTTTTTTAAAGCAGCTTTTAAAAATGACGATCAGAATTGTCTGAGAGATCATGATTTTCAACTGATCTGTGCCTTTTACACCGAACAGCTTGAGACACGCATGGCGTGCAGACTTTCCCGTCAGCTGCAGTTTCAGTTAGAAATGTACTGCCAGGGTTCCATTTATATGACCGTACAGTGGGTGCTTGGCTATCGCAAATGCTCTGCCGAAGAACTCGCACATGCCCTTGCATCTGCCATGCCGGAAGAACTGCAGACTGTATTTCATAAATACGGGTTGGTTTGAATGCAGGAAAATGTTACATTCATAAACATTTCTGTTACAAAAAACCTTCCAGGCAAAACAATTATGCCTGAAAGGTTTTCTTTTACTTATGACAATATACGAATCATAAAGCATACATTCTATGATTTCACCGCTGCAATTACATCAGTTTGCGGAAAAGATTCTTAAGATCTTCCACACTGGCATCTTTTGGGTTACCCGGTGCGCAGGCATCTGCGTGGGCAGATTCTGCAAGGAACTGCAGATCTTCTTCTTTTAATGTCTCAAGTTTTGTCGGGATTCCCACATCAACAGAGAGTTTCTGTACGGCATCAACTGCTGCTTTACGATATTCCTCCACAGACATATCGTCCACACCTTTGACTCCCATTGCACGGGCGATCTCACGGTATTTCTCTCCGGTGCAATCCGCATTGTACTCCATAACGATTGGAAGCATCATGGCACATGCAACACCATGTGGTGTATCATAAACAGCACCTAAGGTATGAGCCATGGAATGTGCAATTCCAAGACCTACGTTAGAAAATCCCATTCCGGCAATGTACTGTCCAAGTGCCATTCCCTCACGTCCCTCTTTCTTGTTGTCAACTGCATCACGCAGGGATCTTGAAATAATTTCAATCGCTTTCAGATGGAACATATCTGTCATTTCCCATGCAGCTTTGGTTGTATATCCCTCGATCGCATGTGTCAGGGCATCCATACCGGTGGAAGCGGTCAGTCCTTTTGGCATGGAGGACATCATATCCGGATCCACGATTGCAATGACAGGCATATCATGTGGATCGACACAGACGAATTTTCTCTTCTCTCCACATCTGTGAAACATAATGATCGTAACCTCTGCTGCCGTACCGGCGGTCGTAGGTACTGCAATGATCGGTACGCATGGTTTTTTCGTGGGTGCAACTCCCTCAAGACTTCTGACATCCTCAAATTCCGGATTGGCAATAATGATTCCGATCGCTTTTGAGGTATCCATAGAAGATCCTCCACCGATCGCGATCAGGTAATCAGCTCCCGCTTTCTTAAATGCCTCAACACCATGCTGTACATTCTGGATCGTAGGGTTTGCTTTGATATCTGAATAAATTTCATAAGCAAGTCCGTTTTTGTCAAGAATATCCGTTACCTTTTTTGTAACACCAAATTTGATCAGATCCGGATCAGAACATACAAATGCTTTTTTGAAAGCACGCGCCTTTGCCTCTGTTGCAATCTCTTCGATCGCTCCTGCTCCGTGATAAGATGTTTCATTTAACATAATTCTGTTTGCCATAATAACCTTCTCCTTTTTCAATACTTATGATACTTTGATTGTAACAGGATCCTATCGTTTTCGTAAGTGACAAAACAGCAAAATTGTAACAAAAAACCTGTATCAGCAAATTACTGATACAGGTCATGTTATGATCCATTATTATACATTGATTTCCGCTTTTACACCAAGTTCTTCCTTGTTTGCATCCAGAATCGGTTTTACCACATTTGCAATGAATTTATCCACCTGGATCGGTGCACGTCCCACATATTTTGCCGGATCCATCGTGGACTGCAGTGCCTCTAATGTCAGGTTAAATTCAGGATCTGCAGCGATCAGTTCAAGCAGATTGTTGTCTTTTCCTTCCTCTTTTACAGTCTTTCCTGCCTGCATGGATAAGGTACGGATCTTTTCATGTAACTCCTGACGGTTGCCGCCATTCTTTACAGCGTCCATCATAATGTTTTCCGTTGCCATAAACGGGAGTTCTGCCATTAAATGTTTGGTGATTACTTTATCATATACAACCAATCCATCCACTACATTTAAGCACAGGTCTAAGATACCATCGATTGCAAGAAATCCTTCCGGAATGGAAAGTCTCTTGTTTGCAGAGTCATCTAAGGTGCGCTCAAACCACTGTGTTGCGGAAGTGATCGCCGGGTTTAAAGCATCGATCATGACATAACGCGATAAGGATGCGATACGCTCGGAACGCATCGGATTGCGTTTGTATGCCATGGCAGAAGATCCGATCTGGTTCTTCTCAAACGGCTCTTCCACTTCTTTTAAGTGCTGTAACAAACGGATATCATTTGACATCTTGTGTGCACTTGCTGCAATTCCTGCAAGAATATTGGCAACACGTGTATCTACTTTTCTGGAATAAGTCTGTCCTGATACTGCATAGCACTCTTTGAATCCCATTTTTGCAGCGATCATCGGGTCGATCTTGTCAATCGTCTCCTGATCTCCATCAAACAGTTCTAAGAAACTTGCCTGTGTTCCGGTCGTTCCCTTGGAACCGAGCAGTTTTAAAGATCCCATGACATACTCTAGGTCCTCAAGATCCATGATAAATTCCTGTGCCCACAGTGTTGCACGCTTTCCAACAGTCGTCGGCTGTGCAGGCTGGAAATGGGTAAATGCCAGTGTCGGCAGATTTTTGTAAGTATCTGCAAATTTTGCAAGTTCTGCGATAACATTGACCAGTTTTTTATGAACCAGCTCCAATGCCTCCCTCATTAAAATAATATCGGTGTTATCACCAACATAACAGGATGTTGCTCCAAGATGGATGATTCCTGCTGCCTTCGGGCACTGCTGTCCATATGCATATACATGACTCATAACATCATGACGAACCAGTTTTTCACGCTCTCTTGCTACATCATAATTGATGTCCTCAGCATGTGCCTTTAACTCGTCGATCTGTTCCTGTGTAATAACCGGCTTTCCATTCTCGGAAAGTCCTAACTCCATCTCTGTCTCAGCTAATGCAATCCATAATTTTCTCCAGGTACGGAACTTTTTGTCCGGTGAAAAAATATACTGCATCTCCTTGCTGGCATAACGCTCAGATAACGGACTTGTATATCTGTCTGTACTCATTTCTGTTCTCCTTAACATTTGTTATTATCTATCTCTCAAAATCGCCCCGGATGTCTTCTTTCGGCGGTTCCATCGGGTAGGTACCCGTAAAGCATCCCTTACAGATACTTAATCCGCCGACCATTTCCTCTAAACGCTCAACTCCAAGGTATCCAAGGGAATCCGCACCAATGATCTTACGGATATCCTCGATGGAACGATTGTATGCAATGAGCTGTTCTCTCTCCGGGATATCTGTTCCAAAGTAACACGGCCATAAAAATGGCGGGGAACTGATCCTTACATGCACTTCGGTTGCACCGGCATCACGCAGCATTTTTACGATGCGGTCTGATGTCGTACCGCGGACAATGGAATCATCGATCATAATGATACGTTTTCCATCAACCGCCTCTTTTAAAACATTTAATTTCACGCGCACGCTGGACTCTCTGCTGCTCTGTTTCGGCTTGATGAAAGTTCTTCCGACATAGCCGTTTTTCACAAATGCAGTGCCATACGGAATCCCCGACTGCAGGGAATAACCGAGTGCTGCAGCATTTCCGGACTCCGGAACACCGACGACAAGGTCTGCATCCACCGGTGAATCCATGGCGAGGAAACGTCCTGCCTTGATCCTGGATGCATAGACACTGACACCGTCGATATGGCTGTCCGGTCTTGCAAAATAAATATATTCAAAAATACAGCGCGCCTCTTTTTTCTTTTGGCAGTGCTAAAGAAAGGTCAGACTGAATGCCGCCCTCCGGTGTGATCGTAACGATCTCTCCCGGCAGTACATCACGGACATACTCCGCGCCGATCGTATCAAGTGCACAGGTCTCGGATGCCAAAATGTAGGCATTGTCACGTTTTCCAATACAGAGCGGTTTAAAACCGTACGGATCACGCGCTCCGACTAACTTTCTCGGGCTCATCACTACCAGTGCAAACGCACCCTTGATCTTCTGGCAGGCACGTCCCACTGCCTCTTCCACACTGTTTGAATTTAAACGCTCACGGGCAATGTGATAGGCGATGACCTCAGAGTCGATCGTCGTCTGGAAAATTGCTCCGGTATACTCTAAATCCTTGCGCAGTTCCATTGCATTGATCAGGTTTCCGTTGTGTGCGAGCGCTAACGTTCCCTTTACATAATTAAGAACCAATGGCTGTGCATTCTCACGGGTGGAAGCTCCTGCCGTCGAATAACGGACATGTCCGACACCGATATCGCCATGCATAGGCTCTAAATTATCCTGCGTGAATACCTCATTGACAAGTCCCATGCCTTTGTATGAGGTCACCTTTCCCTTTGGTCCGTTCGTCTCACTGACCGCAATACCACAGCTCTCCTGTCCACGGTGCTGCAATGCAAAAAGACCATAATAGATCGTAGACGCAACGTCTCCGCCATCAAAGTCGTACATTCCGAATACACCACATTCCTCGTGCAGTCCGCTGTCCCCATTCGTCATGCCATGGTGTATCTTTCACAAATCCATTGTTGTCCATAAAATCCTCCTTGTTTTTCGAAGAAAAATGCGAGCCCGTTGGTGAGCAGAGGATTTTTCCACTAAGCAAATTTCTTACCTGTCAGAAGCTCATATGCCTCTTTGTATTTATTCACGGTCTTTTCGATGACATCATCCGGTAACAGGTAATCACTGTCCGGGTTGGCTTTTAACCAGTCTCTTACAAACTGTTTGTCAAAGGACGGCTGTCCCTGTCCCGGTTTGTAACCCTCTAATGGCCAGAATCTGGAGCTGTCCGGTGTAAGCATCTCATCCCCTAATACAACATTGCCATTCTCATCCAAACCAAATTCAAACTTGGTATCTGCAATGATGATACCTTTTGTCAGTGCATATTCGGCACATTTTTTATATAAAGCGATCGTATAATCTTTGATCTGTTCTGCGTAGGAAGCACCTTTTCCCGGATACTCTTTCTCTAAGATCTCTCTGCAGCGCTCAAAGGAGATATTCTCATCATGCAGACCGATCTCTGCCTTGGTACTCGGTGTAAAAATCGGCTCAGGCAGTTTGTCGGACTCCTGTAATCCCTCCGGCAGTTTGATGCCGCATACGGTACCGTTTTCTTTATAGCTCTCCCAGCCGCTTCCTGTGATGTATCCGCGGACGATGCACTCGATCGGAAGCATCTCTAATTTTTTGCACATCATGCTGTTGCCGTCAAATCTCTCCTCCTGGAAAAACTCCGGCATATCTTTTACATCAACAGAAATCATATGATTTGGAACGATATCTTTTGTTAAATCAAACCAGAATTTAGACATCTGAGTCAGAATCGCACCCTTTTTAGTGACTTTGTTCTTCAAAATATGATCGAAAGCAGAAATTCTGTCTGTCGCTACAATGATCAGGCTGTCGCCGTTATCATATACTTCACGTACTTTTCCCTCTTTAATTGGCTGAAATACTTTGCTACTCATCCTCTTTGTCCTCTTTTCCGGTGTTATAAGCACCATATCATTTTCTGATGTTACTCAAAAATTATAATACATAGTCTTTTGGAAAGTCAATGATTTTGCCCGTATGGACATCGATATGTGATATAGAAAAATCAGTTCTTTTTATTAGTATTTTTGTATAGTTTTAATCATATTATAAGTTGTACTTATATTTTTGTTTATATTCTCTTATTCTCACTTTCTCAGCTTCTTTCCTGCATGAATTTTACCGGAAAATGATCCTTTTCCTTTCAAAAAAAAGTGCCACAAAACTGATAAATTTCTTTCTGACAGCAGCTGCCCTGCCTGTCCAAAAATAAATATACCAGTCTGTGGCATCTTTTTATCCGGCTATATTATATCGCTCTTTTATTTTTTGATCAGTAAAGATTTTCCTGTCATCTCTGCCGGCTGCTCCATTCCCATCAGCTCAATCATAGTCGGGATGATATCAGCAAGGCATCCGTCCTCTTTTAAGGTGTAGGAAGGATCTGCATTTACGAGAATAAATGGAACCGGGTTGGTTGTGTGGGATGTTAACGGCTCGCCGGTCTCGTAGTTTACAAGCTGCTCAGCGTTTCCGTGATCTGCGCAGATGAACATCTGTCCGTCTACTTCTTTTAATGCCTCAACTGCTTTTCCAACACAGGTATCTACTGTCTCAACTGCTTTGATCGCTGCATCTAAGATTCCGGTGTGACCAACCATATCCGGGTTTGCAAAGTTGATGATGATGACATCATATTTCTCAGAACGGATTGCTGCACATAACTTGTCGCATACTTCCGGTGCGCTCATCTCCGGCTGTAAATCGTAGGTAGCTACTTTCGGAGATTTTACAAGAATACGGTCCTCACCTTTGTTTGGCTCTTCCACACCGCCGTTGAAGAAGAAGGTAACGTGTGCATATTTCTCTGTCTCGGCGATTCTTGCCTGTGTCATATCATGTGCTGCTAAATACTCACCAAATGTATTTTTCAGTTCTACTTTCTTAAATGCAACTTCTTTGTTCGGAATCGTCACGTCATACTCTGTGAAGCAGATGTATTTTACGTTCTTTCTTGCGCCACGGTCAAATCCGTCAAAATCATCCATACAAAATGTTCTTGTGATCTCACGCGCACGGTCAGGACGGAAGTTAAAGAAAATAACAGTATCGTTGTCTTTGATTGTTGCGATCGGTTTGCCGTTCTCTGTAATTGCAGTTGGAACGAAGAACTCATCTGTCACATCTTTTGCATAAGATGCTTCCATAGCTGCTACTGCGCTCTCAGCAGTTTCTCCCTCGCCAGTGGTCAGCACTTTGTATGCTTTCTCCACACGATCCCATCTGTTATCACGATCCATTGCGTAGTAACGTCCGGAAATAGATGCGATCTTGCCAACACCAATTTCTTTCATCTTAGCTTCCAGTTCTTCGATGAACTCTTTACCGGAAGTCGGAGCAGTATCACGTCCGTCTAAGAAGCAGTGTACATATACATTCTCAACGCCCTCTTTTTTTGCCATTTCAAGCAGACCAAACAGGTGTGATGATGTGGGCTGTGTACACCACCGTTTGATAACAGTCCGTATAAATGAAGGTCAGAACCGTTTTTC
>ENA-OQHF01001984-OQHF01001984.1-human-gut-metagenome-genome-assembly--contig:-NODE-1984-length-10720-cov-2.545171_pt1 | contig 10720 bp, 10 predicted proteins | sample MGYA00242559_ERZ504709 | MGnify/ENA primary metagenome ERZ504709 (study PRJEB26092, sample SAMD00036203) | human gut metagenome | host: Homo sapiens | study: EMG produced TPA metagenomics assembly of...
CAAAGGACCCACAGCAGGAACTGTCTATCGCCATCTGCTGAACTTCCGCCACAAAGTATGGCTATGGGGCTTTATCTGCCTGATGTAACTTTATGATCAGAATATCCCAGTCTTTATCCGACAGGAGACCTCAAGTGCGCTGCTCGATATGCTTAACAACCGTATCAAGAAAGAATCGTTGAACCGTTATTCGCATGTGTATCCGTTCGGTATGCTGACTAATTGTTTCGACTTGGACCGTCACAGTACTCGTCGGGCACAATTGGTCAACTATATTTATGACTTTAAAAATAAGTATAAATCCAGTCCGGCAGCCTGCCCTTCGGAGAGTGAATTGTTAGACGGATGGAATAAATTACAAGTGGCCCTCCAGTGGTCAAACCTGTATTGCGCCGATTCGGTAGATTTGAAACTTCGTTCGCTGGGCTTTGGCACAACACCCCCCTTGCGATTGACATCCGAACAGATTGAGCTGATGGCCGAGGTGGAGCATAATCGCTGGAACATGGAAAAATTACTTTTAGGGTATAGCAAACCGACACCCGAGGAAGAAGAAAAATGTAAAGACAATGCGGTACGCAAGGAATACAAGACAAAGCGTTTTGTTCATACCGATATTCGCCCCTATTATCAGCTGGATGAAGGGACCAAAGAATATGACCGCTGTATCTCAGAGTGTTTGCCGTTGATTGCAGAGCAATAATTATGTAGCTTTCGCACTTACCAATTCCTTTATCGTTTATTAGTCAGTAATACTTGAAATACCTAAATATGATGAGTAGCCTCTCTCCTATTACCTAATTTTGGCGATTGACACAGCTTGCCAATAAGGATACCTTTGCGCCTGAAATCATCAGGATATGAAAACAATCGTTTTAGCCTTTTTCGCAAGTGCCAGTCTGACTGCCTGGGGGCAGTCGTATAAGGTAGCAGGAACCGTGCTCGATGCCAAGTCGAAAGTACCGGTGGAGTTTGCGACTTTGTGGATTGAAGGAAGTGGTATCGGTACCATGACCGATTCGCAAGGAAAGTTCGTCATTCAGCATCTGGCAGAAGGAAAGCATGAGGTGCTGGTGCGTTGTCTGGGCTATTCTGAATGTAAATTACAGCTGGACGTCAGAAAAGATAAGGAAAACATCGTGGTATATCTTTCTGAACAGACGTTGGCCCTGAATGAGGTGACTGTTACGGCAGAAAGGAAAGCCATAGATGCTACTACGGCATATACGCTGGGTCGTACGGCACTGGACCATTTACAGAGTGTCAGTGTGTCTGACGCGTTAAGTCTCTTGCCCGGAGAACAGACCAGCAAGTTCAAGAGTTTGACTTCTTCCACTCAGGTAATCACGCTGCGAGGAGAAAGCACTGAAATGGGGAATCCCGATTTCGGAACCGTAGTTGAGATGGACGGGGTACGCCTGTCGGGTAATGCTACGGCCGCTTCTACTTCCGGGACGGATACCCGTAACATAGGCAACAGCAATGTAGAACGGATTGAAGTCATCACCGGTGTACCTTCTGTAGAATATGGTGACCTGACCAACGGAGTGGTAAAAATCGTGACACGCAAAGGAAAAAGTCCGCTGATTGTCGATGTGGCAGTGCGTCCTACCACCCAGTCGTATGCCGTAAGTAAAGGAGTGGAACTGGGAGGAAAAGTAGGCGTACTGAACCTGTCCTATGAGCGGGTTCACTCTGTGTCCGACATTGCATCACCCTACACCTCGTATGTACGCAATGCCTTTGGTGTGAGATACTCTAACAGCCTGCATACAAAGACCGGAAAAACCTTGTCTGTCGATTTCAGTCTGAACGGTAATGTGGGAGGCAATAATACCGAGGCCGACCCGGATGCCTTTAAGGAAACTTATACCAAGAGTCGGGACAATGCGTTATGGAGCAGTCTTTCATTTAACTATATGCTGAACTCGCCCTGGTTGTCCAATTTGCGTGGAGGGGTGACCTTCTCGTACGCTGACAACCGGGTGGAAGAAAAGAAAAATCAGTCGGCTTCGTCCGTCCAGCCTGCACTGCATACTACCGAAGAAGGATATTTTGTGGCTTCCAAATATGAAGAGGATCCCTCCTCACCTATTATTTTATTGCCCACCGGCTATTGGTACGTGACCTCATTCAACGACAGCCGTCCCATAAATTACACTGCCTACCTGAAAGCGCGCTGGAGCCATAAAATCGGGAGCGTAACCAGCAACCTGCTGGCAGGAGCAGATATGAAAGGAGAAGGTAACCTGGGTAAGGGAACGTATTATGAAGACATGTCGGTCGCTCCCACCTGGAGGGAATACCGTTACGATGAATTGCCTTTCATGCACAATTTGGCTGCGTATACAGAAGAAGAGATAGCCCTGCCTTTCCGTCATTCGCAACTGCTCCTTAAAGGAGGACTCCGAAGTGACATGACTTTTATCCCGGGCACGGTGTATGGCACCGTATCCAGTCTGTCTCCCCGTTTCAGTGCCAAGTATTCATTTGGCGAAAAAGAGCATGGTTTCTTTCAGGGAGCGACCCTTCGTGCCGGATGGGGAAAGGCGGTGAAACTTCCTTCGTTCGAGATGCTGTATCCCCGGGAAACGTATGTAGACCGCTTAGCTTTTGCTCCTGGAGCAATGGCCGACGGAACAACCTATTATGCTTATCACACCCATCCTGTGCTTCCTGTCTATAATCCGGAGTTACAATGGCAGTACAGCATTATGCGGGAAGCGGGTATGGACATTCGTCTGAAGGGGGTACGGATTTCGTTGTCGTTCTTCTATAACACCCTGTCAAAGCCTTATACCAGTACGCGTATCTATACTCCGTTTGATTATAAGCTGACCGACCAGAGCGCGCTCAATAATTGCCTGATACCTTCGACAGACAGGGTGTATAGCATTGACCGTACGACAGGAGTCGTGACCGTGTCCGACAAAAACGGGATACTTCCCTCTCAAACGCTTGCCTATAAAGAGATTCATGATTTCCAGTCGGCTGTCATGAATGTGAACGGTTCTTCCTCTTCACGGATGGGACTGGAATGGGTGCTTGATTTTGACCGGATAAAAGCAATCAATACTTCCATCCGCATAGACGGGAAGTATTATCGCTACAAAGGGATTGACGAAGTGACGGTACCGTCTACCAGCAGCCTGACCGATACGGACGGACAGCCTTATAAATACATCGGTTATTATGTAGGTGGCAACGTCAATTATAACGGATTCATGACACAGCGACTGAATACCAATCTGACATTGGTGACGCATGTGCCGAAAATCAGAATGATTTTCTCTCTGCGTTTTGAGGGTACTCTTCTGAATACCGCGGCAGAACCTGAGCGAATACAGCGGTGGAACCCGGAGCTATGTGCTCGACTCGCAGAGTGATTATCTTCCCTCGTCTACCCAGACGGATATTTATAACGGAGCCAGTTACGTGGCTACGTATCCGCTGTATTATGTATCGAGAGAAGATATGGAAACCCGTATACCGTTCATGGAAAAGTTCCTGTGGGCTGCCGAACATGACAAGGAGTTGTATAACGAACTCAGTAAACTGGTGGTAAAAAGCACCACCGGCTATATGTTCAGGAAGCAGGGATATTCTCCCTATTTCTCGGCCAACCTGAACGTCTCAAAAGAAATCGGGAAGTACCTGACGGTGTCATTCTTTGCCAATAATTTCTTCTACAGCATGCAGAAGATAAAGAACTGGCAGACGGGTAATGAGGGAAGTCTGTTTGCTTCTTCGCTGGTCACTCCCTTTAACTATGGCATATCATTTAAATTAAAACTATAAACACGTATGAGTATGATGAAAAAGATGTTATCTGCGTGCTGCGCCTTAATTCTGATACTGGCTTTCAGCGCGTGCAAAGAGAAAGAAAACGGTGGTTATCAGGTGAGCAGTGTAAGCATTCGGCTGGTGTATCCCGAGGGAAGCGGATTTGAACCAGTGGAGGGAGTCAGCGTAACCCTGAAGAATACGTCGGGCAGTACCACCTTCAGTCAGTCGACCAATGCGGAAGGAGTGGCTGTTTTTGAAGTGCCGCAAGGTATTTATGAAGCTTCGGCTTCCGACAAACGGGTGGCCGATGCCAAAGTGTATCTTTTCAATGGATTGAATACATCGGTCAATGTGACTCAGGAAACGGTAGAGGCTACCATCAAACTGGAAATGTCTTTAGGAGGTTCCGTGCTGATTAAGGAACTGTATGTAGGAGGCTGTCCGAAAGACGATGGCTCGGGTACGTTTGCCATGGACCAGTATGTCGTGCTGTATAACAATTCTTCGGAAACACTCGACATCAGCGACTTTGCACTGGGTATGGTAAATCCTTACAATCCTCATGCTTCAAATAAGGACTATGTGAACGGTGAACTCTTTTATGCGGCAGAAGGATGGATACCGGCCGGAACGGCTGTCTGGTATTTCGACAAGCAGGTACAGCTGGAAGCCGGAAAAGAACTGGTGATTGCACTGAATGGAGCCATCGACCACACACAGACCTATTCTCAGTCCGTAAATCTGGCCAACCGTACTTATTACTGCCTGTATGACATTGAGGACTTCAACAATGCCAAATACTATCCGTCGCCTTCCGAACTTATTTCTACCGACCATTACTTGAAGGCTTACAAATATGGTTTGGGTAATGCATGGCCTGTCAGCCAGTTCGGACCGGCATTCTTTGTGTTCCGTCCGGAAAGTACTACCCTACAGGCTTTTGTAGACGATGCATCCACCACCAACCTTTATGGAGGAAGTGCCAGTCAGCCGCGTAAGAAAGTGCCGGCAGAATGGGTAGTAGACGGTATCGAAGTATTCGTGCAGGGAGCCGACGGCAACCAGAAGCGCCTTCTTCCCTCGGTAGATGCAGGCTATGTGGAACTTACCCGCGGCATGGGATATACCTTGTATCGCAACGTGGATAAAGAGGCTACGGAAGCACTTGCGGAGAATGAAGGAAAGCTGGTCTATAACTATTCGCTCGGTGTAGGAAATTCAACCGATGCCAGCGGAATAGATGCCGAGGCATCCTTGAAAAACGGAGCCAGAATTATTTTTCAGGATACAAACAATTCGACAGCTGACTTCCATCAGCGGAGCAAATCTTCTTTGAGAAACTAAACATGAAGCATTATTGTATCGCTTGCTTTTTTCTTGTACTTGTGGCGGGAGGCAGGTCCTGGGGAAGTGTTCCCTCAGGGACCTCCTCTCCTCTTCGTACGGACTTTCAGGAAACCTTGTGGAGGTATGCGGCTTCTGCCGGAAGCAATCCTTCTTTTCTGTCGGGGATGGAGTGCGGACGCATCTCTTATCTTCAGGCGGAAGGCAGTTACGGAAGCGGAAAACAGGTGAATTATGATCAGTCGGACAGCCGGTTGGGCGGATTGGTCTCAATCGAATCCTACTGGCGGCTGAACTCGCGGCTGGTATTAGGAGGTGCCATGGCATACGGCACGGAAAAAGGCAAGCACATGTCGGGTTCGGCTTTCTGCATCCGGAAGAGACGCCTTTGACATTGTGGAGATGGACGACTCGGGAGCCGGTACGAAACGGCATGAATGGTACATGCTCAGAGGAGAAGCAGGCTACCTCCTCGACTCCTCGCCTTTCATGGGGAGGGCAACTGGAATACCGTACGGAAAACTACGCCAAGTTCAAGGACTTGCGGCATCAGAATTCCCTGATGAACCTCCATTTGTCGACGGGTTTCTCGTATGAACTTTTTTTCCGGGTGGCAAGTCGGACTTTCTTACGGGTATTTGCGCAACGTGGAAACGGTAGGCTTCGGCATCTATGGAACGACCGACCGTCAATACACTTCTCTCATCAGTTTTGGAGGTTTCTACGGGCGCAGTGAAGTGTTTTGGTGAAAGTGGATATACTTCGAACACGACTCCCTTGTTTACCCAAACGCATGAAGTAGCCTTTCAGGGACAGTATCATCGCGGAGACCTGCACTGGTTTCAGGAGGTATTCATCCGAAAGACTTCCGGACGCTTTGGAAGCGGTTCTTCGACTTCCATCACCTACTCTACTCATACAGGGAATGAGGTGGGTTACCGTGCAAAGCTTACCTGGCAGCAATCCCGACTTTTTCAGGCGATGGAACTGGGCATCGCATTGAAATCACTGGAAAACAGGGAAAATTCTTATAAGGAGAGTACGGACGGACTGGGCGTATCGCAGATTGTCTATTATGGTAGCAATGAAGTGATGAGCAGAGACCAGCTGCGTGCCTGGTTGGCGTATCAACTCCTTTCAGGAGGTAAAGAGAGCCGTTCTGACTGGTCGGCCAAAGTGCGGCTGGATTATCGTTCCCGTTCTGTGACGGTATCGCAATATCCGTTCTTCCGGAAGCAGAGTCTGCACGTCATGGGGCTATGGCTTCAGGGGGCCAGAAACTGGTATAAAGGCCGGCAGGTATGGACTGCTTCCGCCGGACTGGGCTTGCAGGGCGGATGGGGCTGTATGAAAGAAGACGGACAATATGCCAGTGTATCGGAGGATCAGCAACGTCCGGCAGAAAGAGCAGACTTGCTGGTGGAAGAATACGATTATCAGACAGCTGTTCGGCTGGTGCCATATGCGGCCGTGGGGTATGAAAGAGAAATTACTTCTGCTCTGTCTGGTTATGTCCGGTGCGAGGTGATGTATGCCAGGGCTTTTACGACTACAATGGCGGGAAAGGATTTCGTGCAACCCGTCATCAAGGTAGGGGTAAAATTTTAAGAACTAATCATTTAATCGTGCTACAATGAGTAAAATAATAGAGTGTGAAAATATTACGCATTATTACGGAAACCGCTTGATTTACGAAAATCTCAGTTTCGAACGTGGAGCAGGGAAAAGGTATTGGGCCTGTTGGGAAAAGAACGGCACAGGGAAAACCACCATCATCAATATCCTCAACGGTTACCTGAAGCCTCGTTCGGGCGTGTGCAGGCTGTTTGGTGAGGAGATGGAACACCTCTCTCCGCTTACCAATCGAAGGTGGGACTGTTGCTGGAAGGCCATGTGCAACATGCCTATTTTACGGTTTCGCAGATAGAGAAATTTTATTCGGCCTTCTTCCCGAAATGGAAGAAAGAGGCCTATTATGAATTGCTGAAAAAGTTGCAGGTACTTCCTTCGCAGAAACTCTCTACCATGTCGTGCGGACAGCGTTCGCAGGTAGCGCTGGGGCTGCTTTTTGCCCAGGACCCAGAACTGCTGATTCTGGATGATTTTTCCATGGGACTGGACCCGGGCTATCGTCGTCTGTTTGTGGAATACCTTCGGGAATATGCGTCAGCAGAAAACAAGACAGTCTTTCTCACTTCGCATATCATTCAGGACATGGAATTGCTGATAGATGATTGTATGATCATGGACTATGGCCGCTTGCTGTTGCATAAGCCGGTAAAGGAAATCATGCACCATTTCAAGCGATACCGTTTCACCCGTCCGGGAGATACATTTAAGCTGGAGGGCGATGAAGACTTCTGGTATCCCTCTGCATTGGGCGATAAATGGGAAGTATATTCGTTTCTGCCAAAGGCCGAAGTCGAACAACGGTTGAAGGCGATGGGTGTCACGGAAATTACAGAGGAGAATCTTTCGCTGGAAGATGCATTTATTGGTTTAACAGGTAAATATTAATGTCATGAATTTATTCAGAGCCTTGTCTTATAAAGAATGGATGAAAACCCGCCGCCTGATTGGGGTGATGCTGTTGCTGATGGCAGTAGCCGTGGGTTATACCTACATCGACCTTACCCATGAAATCCGTTTGAATGAAGCAGTTAATGTGTGGTATGGCTGTCTTTTTCAGGGCACATCGGTTGCCCCGTGGATGATGTACCTGCTGCCACTGGCCGGAATTGCATTGGGAGTCGTGCAGTATGTGCCCGAAATGACGCAGAAACGGCTGAAGCTGACACTCCATCTTCCGGCAGGAGAAACACAAATTATGGCCTCCATGCTGTGGTATGGTTTCAGTGTCATCTTGCTGCTTGTCTGCTGCTTTCGCTGGTCCTGGCGGCTGTGATTCGTTTGTTTCTGCCTTCCGAGGTTGTAGGAATGATGCTCCAGCAGTTGCTTCCCTGGATAGTGGCAGCAGTGGCAGGCTATGGCTTCACTGCGTGGGTTTGTATCGAGCCCCAGTGGAAACAGCGGATGCTATGCATTGTGGTATCGGTGGGACTGCTGTCCATGCTGTTTGTTTCCTCCTATCCCGGAGCCTATTCACAGTTCGGGGCAGGAATCGGCTGGATACTGGCAGCTTCTTTTATCTTTCCTTTCTCATCCTGCATTCGGTTCAAGTATGGTGTACAATAAAAACAATGAACAATGAAATATAAATCTCTCATTTTTTCAATCATTCTGGTGTCTGTCACCCTGTTGGCTTCCTGGACGGTGCCGGCACTGGTACAGAAAATGACCGACGATTCGCACAGTTATCCGCTGATGTATTATAGTGCCCGGTTGAAGGAACTTTGCGTGATTGACTTTCGCGAGCATAAGAATTCATTTTATGATATTCATGGCAACGAGTATCCTCGTGCGCAATACGATTCACTGCTTCCGTTGCTGAATTATCGCCAGCTGGCCATGGAAGGCCAGTTGCCCGATTCGCTGGAGGGACAGGCCATCGACGTGAAAATCCTGCGGAGCAAACAAGTGATGTTCCGTTTTCGTCCGGTCGATGTATTCTCTCCGCAACCCGCTATGGGGGTGTTGCTGGAAGCCATGCCCAAACGGGGAAATCTTACGCTTCCCGGCGACTACTTCCGGATGGACCGTGAACTGACTTTTGTTGATGCGCAGTCCAATTCGGTAAATCGGCAGAAGAGTGAAATCTTCACCAAAGAGCTTATCAAGAAAGGGTTTAGCTTTCCGGTAAAAGCTTATTGGGGAAACCCTACAGTGAGAAAGCCCTATGAGGAGGGCTATTTCTGTCTGGACAGCAAAGGGGCTCTCTTCCACCTGAAGATGGTGAACGGACGGCCTTTCGTGAAAGATACGGGTATCGGTTCGCAGCTGGGCATCAAATGGTTTGTCATGAGTGAGACGAGCGACAAGCGTTTCTATGGCTATCTGTTTGGCGAGAAAGGTGAAATGGGCTTACTGGAAAGCACGGATGAAGGCGGTTATCGCTTCCTGCCGTTCGATATCCGTCCGATAGACATCACGAAAGACGAAATCAGCATTCTGGGAAACCTGCTTTACTGGACCGTACGCGTATCGGATGCGGAAGGAGTGGACTGCTACGGACTGGATGCCGTGACGCTTCAGTCACTCTCTTCCTATCATCAGGACCGGAAGCGCGTTTTGTGGGATGAGCTTTCGGAATGGCTGCTCCCGTTCCGTTTCTCACCTTCGTCCGAAGCGAATTCCTTTGTGAATCTCTATGCGGGCAATCTTTCTTCAAAGGGATTGGCGGTGAGCTTCTTTTTAGCCCTCCTGACTTTCATTTTTGTGCAGAAACAAGGTATCTTTGTACAGACGGATACTGATGGCGCTATGCGTGTGCGCTGCCGGCTTATCCGGGATAGTAGCACTGTTATTTCTTCCTTGGAATAAATATGAATAACTATAAATTCAATTGAAAATGAAAAAACTGTTTTTTATCGTAGCTGCGGCCTGTCTGCTGACGGCTACCTCGTGTGTGAACAATAACAAAAAATCAGAGACCTCTCAGGAACAGCCTACTGCCGCTCTGTCGGCCAGTGAGGCAAAATATGTGGAAGACATTTTGAAGGATGCAGAAAAGAATGTAGATAAGGAGGTGGTGCTGAAAGGATTCATCACACATACCTGCAAGCATTCCGGACGCCGTTGCTTTGTAATGGGAAAAGACCAGAAGACTTCCGTACGTGTGGAGGCAAAAGGCAATATCGGCGGATTCAACCGTGAGCTGATTGGTTCAGAGGTCATCATCAAAGGGATTCTTCGCGAGAACCGTCTGACCAAGGAATACATTGACCAGGCGGAAGAAGAATTGAAGGAAAAGCAGGGAAAAGCAGAAGGCAACGGCGAAACCTGCGATGCGGAGATGAACAACATTCAGAGCATGCGTGAATGGATGAAGGCCAACAACAAAGACTATTATTCCATTTACTACATAGACGGCACGGAATATGAAGTGGCAGAATAAGAGCCTCTCCTACTGGCTTCGTGTGCTGCACCGTGACCTGGGCTACCTGATGGTAGGAGCCTGCCTGATTTATGCCGTGTCGGGCATCCTGCTGAACCACATGAATGGCAAGGATCCGGCTTTCCGTACCACGGAAGCGGCCGTTCAACTGGAGAAAGGCATGCAGGCCGAAGAACTCCTTGCGGCATGGAACCGACAGGAAGATTTGCCTCCTGTAAAGCGGGTGCTGTCTATTGATGAAAGCCATCATCGCCTGATGCTGGAAGGCGGCGTGGGTGTGTATGACGCAGCCAGCGGTTGTGTAGATTATGAAGTACATGAAAAACGTCCGGTGGTGTACTGGTTCAACCGGTTGCATTACAACCGCATTCAGGGATGGAATCTCATGGGCGACTTTTTCGCCATTTCGCTGGTATTCTTTGCCGTATCCGGATTGTTCATGGTCAAGGGAAAAAAATGGACTGGCAGGACGCGGAAAATGTGGTACTTTTTAGCGGGTATTCTGATTCCGCTGGGATACATCTGGCTGGTTGCCTGAACATTAAAATATATATGATAAAAGTCGCCTGTCTCATT
>ENA-OQHF01001985-OQHF01001985.1-human-gut-metagenome-genome-assembly--contig:-NODE-1985-length-10718-cov-2.387499_pt1 | contig 10718 bp, 17 predicted proteins | sample MGYA00242559_ERZ504709 | MGnify/ENA primary metagenome ERZ504709 (study PRJEB26092, sample SAMD00036203) | human gut metagenome | host: Homo sapiens | study: EMG produced TPA metagenomics assembly of...
CCCCGGCATTTTTACCATGTTATACTGAATCTGTCCACATAGAAAAAAGTGAAGTCAGGAGACCTAAATCCACCATGCCCATCATCGAATTCGACACGAAGATGCGAGGCTACGATCCTCAACAAGTCAATGATGCCGTAACCAATTTTCCAGGACACCATCAACAAGTATGCGCAAGCAAACACTGATCTGAAGAGGACCCTGGATACGGTCAACAACCAGTTCACCCAGGCAAACCAAGACATCGATCGCTGCAAGCCGAAAACAAGAAGCTCTCCGAACGGATCGAAGAACTCGAAAAGCAGAACGACGATCTGGAAGCAAAAATCAAGAACAAGTACACGAGCGTGGGCGACGATGTGAGGAAACTCCTCGAAGACACCCAGACCGTTTATCATGCTGCGGAAAAGAACGCAGCCGACATCAAGAACAAGGCGCTGCAGGAGGCTGACAGCATTCGCAAGCAGAGCCAGTCCGCTGCGGAGAAGACTATGGTGGACGCGCGGCAGGTCGCCGAAAAGAACGTGAAGGAATCCCAAGCGAAGTCGAAGCAGATCATCGAATCCGCGCAGCAGTCCGCCGCACAGTTGCGTAAGGAAGCCGACTCGTATGCCACTGGACGGCAAAACATCGCGGAGCAGGCCGATGCAAGGGTTCGTGCGATTCTCGGCCGTCTCCAGGAAGCAAGCAAAGTGCTTGACAACGCCTACCAGTCCGGACGCAAGCCTAACGCCACTACAGTCCAGTCAGCTCCGAAGGATGCGCCAACACCGGTCATCGCCGGCCAGGCCACTAATCCGAACGAGGCGGATCTTGAAGACGATAGGACCATCGCCTTCGCTCAAATCCATGCGAAGAACACCGCATCCGCACCCGCGACCCCTGTTGACGCCCAATAAGACCATTCCCGGAACGTGAGAATCTTGATCCTCCAATACGTAATGGTTATGACCGGAGGATATGCCAGTTCATGGCTTATCCTCCATGTCGGCATGCTGTTCGGGCAAGGCGCGAAGAACGCCGCTTCTCTGGACCGAATCAAGGAAGCCCGCTGTTGGAACATCGCATATTATCTGTGCGTCATCCTGACGTTCCTGTGCGTCATTGCCGGATCATTGGGTCTCATGCTCCTGTTCAAGGAGCTGATCATTGACTGAAAAAACATCCCTCAAGCAGTCCCGTAATCCTTTCCTGACCATCGGACGCTATGTCCGGCAGGTAATCGATGAAACCCGTAAGACGGTGACTCCAACCGCCCGCGAATGGATGGCCTGGAGTATTGCCGCATTCGTGTTCGTCATCCTGCTCATGATATTGGTCACGGGCATGGATTTCGGGCTCGGCAAACTCACTCTCATGGTGTTCGGGTGACGGTCACACATCCCGTGACCCTTGCCATGCTGCTATGGATGGGTATCGCCCTGCTCACGTTTCTTCTCATGAGCGTATGGACGGATAATCCACAGCATCGCAGCACCTATCGCCATTGGGCTGTCGCATACCTGACAGCCCTGATCATCTTCATCGCCATCTTCTATTCCGAAGGAACCCTATGGCCGTTCTCATCATCGTTTTGAAAACCATCGTCGCCGTCCTGAGCGTCCTGCTATCCCTGCTGATTCTTCTGCACAAAGGCAAGGGCGGGGGATTGTCCGACATGTTCGGCGGCGGCTTGACCGCAAACGCAGGCACATCCGGGGTCGCGGAGAAGAACCTCAACCGTTGGACGGTCGGCATCGCGATCCTATGGGTTTTGCTGATCGTCTCGATCAGCCTCATCGCAAAAACCATCTAACGAAACAGGAGACCTCATGCTAATTGCCATCATCTGCCTATTTACGGGCTTCACCCTTGGCTTCTTCACCGCAGCCCTATGCCAAGCAGCATCACACTCAGATTCTGACAGAAAGGACAACCAATGAAAAACAACTGGTTCTGCCCCAACTGCGGGCAGCCGATGGAAGCGCAACGCCACGTGGACAATCCCACCGGCCGTATCACATGGACAATCGGCTGCCTCAACCCGAAACACTTCCACACGCGCGGCTACATGAACGCCGCCATCGCCGAAATCCAACTCGAAAAACTCCTCCACCAGTGAAATACGTCAGCATCTTCAGCGGCATTGAAGCCGCCACCGTCGCATGGCATCCACTGGGATGGGAGCCGCTGGCCTTCAGCGAAATCGACCCATTCCCCTCAACCGTCCTGCAACACCATTACCCGGATATCCCGAATCTTGGAGATATCACGAAAATCGATTGGAGCCCGTATGTGGGAGCAGCAGACATTGTTGTCGGAGGTAGCCCCTGTCAAAGCTTCTCTGTCGCAGGCAAGAGGGAAGGACTCGCAGGAGCTTCCGGACTCATGTTCGAATACATTCGAGCGGTACGTGAACTCCGTCCACGTTGGTTTGTCTGGGAGAACGTCCCAGGAGCGTTCACAAGCGAGCGGGGGGAGGCTTACCGCCAGCTCCTGTCAGAGATGGATGCGCTCGGGTATGGTCTGGCATGGCGAGTATTGGATGCGCAGTTTTTCGGTGTGGCCCAAAGACGCGAGCGTGTGTTCCTTGTTGGAAGTCTTGGAACCATGCGTTGCGCGGAAGTACTTTTTGAGCGCGAAAGCCTGTCGTGGAATCATCAGTCGAGCCGACAGAAGAGGCAAGCCCTTACCGAAGAGGCTCAGGAACGCGTTGGAGAAGCAGATCATGATTCTGGCTGCTTGACTCCCGGTGAAACCCAGAGTCGGAGGGTTTATCCGACTTCCGGCGTGTATCCGACGTTGTCCACGAGAGAAAAGTCAGGGCAAAATCAGGAAAGCGTTTCATCCAGTTCGGTGATGATATTGCCGGTACTCTCACCTCACGATACGATAGTTCCCCCTGCGTTGACCGTGGAGCGAACGTCGTCGTTGACGAACGGGATAAAGTATTCCTTTGCCAGACGGCGCAAACCGGCAGCAACGGGAAACTCGTCAAACAGGACGATGTGATGAACACGTTGGATCGGACGAACAGCACCGCAGTGGCCGCATTGGACTTCAATCCGACCGATGCCAGACTCCGGTATGCGAATGATGACGTCAGCCAGACATTGACCGCACGGGCCAGAACCGGAGGCAACCAAGTCCCATTGGTGCAGGTGCAGCCGCTCGTGTTCAATCCGAATACGGGAATCACGGAGAAAGGCGGCGGTTTCGCCTTGTCGGAAGACGTGACGCCCACGTTGAAAACCGACCATAATCCGGCTGTCGCATTCGCTTCAAATCAGCGTGACGAGGTTCGTGAACTGGAGGTCGCAGGCGCATTGGCCGCGCAGCCTGGCATCAAACAGCAGACGTACATCTGCCGGGCCGATGGTCAGGCGAATGCGATGACCAGCGTGGATATGGCTCCCACCTTGACTTCTCATGCGAAGAAGGATCCGCCGCTCATCTATCCTGCTGAGGATTCAATCGGGGAAGATGCCTTGATTCAACGGGATATGAGCGCCACATTGTCCACTCACAACACCCAGACGCTGATAACAGGCGGCCGCGAGAAGAGAAGTCTCACCGTCCGTCGGCTGACCCCACGAGAATGCGAACGCTTGCAAGGATTTCCCGACGATTACACCGATATCCCATATCGGAACAAGGAACACGCTCCGGACGGTCCTCGTTACAGGGCGTTGGGCAACAGCATGGCCGTACCGGTCATGCGATGGATCGGAGAACGCATTCGGATGGTCGAAGGATGACGATGATGCACGGTTGAGGATTCTTTTCGACTCGTATCAACGAATGAGCTGAGGGATGCAACCCTCCTAGGAGATCAAGATAGTGGCCTATCGGTGTAAATGTATTCACCGATAGGCCACTGCCGTTCGTTCTCGTTCTTACTGCTATAAAAGAGTATGTCCAGTATGTAGTATGACTATAAGCACTGCCCGTCAGCCCTTATAGGAGAAGCGGTTTGAGCAGGTTCGTTACACCGATAGTCCACGGATTCGGCAGTGATATTCCACGGAAACGACACTGATAGGTCACTAAAACAGCAGCGATAGTCCACTATCATTGCAGGGATACTCCACGTTGCAAGACCATCGTCAAAGGCGATTGCACCGATAGTCCATCATTGGATGCACCGATAGGCCACTATCCGCGAAAAAGTGCCGGATAGTGGCAGTATACAAGGCATGGAACCGTCGGATAAGCAACGCAGTAATACTGCGGAAGAAAGGTTTTTGCACCGATAGGCCATTAACAGAGACAAGAAAACAGCATCGATAGGCCATCAACGAATCGGCGGGATTACACCGATATGCCACTATCCGATGCAACGGGTTCTGCACCGATAGGCCACTACCTCAGAAAAAAGATAGAACGTCAGCCCGTTCTCGAAGCCGAAAAGCTCCCATATACAACCAAACTGCACCGATAGGCCACTACGTGTGGGATGAAATCCACGAATCAACTTCAAAAAAATTGGGAAACTGCACCGATAGGCCACGTGTCGATACAGCGATATGCCATCAGCATCAAAAACCGACTGCATTAAGCACTGATCTGCATCAGCGAATAAGGTGGGACGATTAGTGGCCTATCGCTGCCAATCGCCCCGCCCCTCGTCCAAAGCACGCCGTTCCGCCTTGGGTGGGACGGACGTTGGCGACGGGTGCAGGATGATGCCGTCCCGGGTGGTTTCCACGTTGGCTGCGGGATATACGTCGTGGATTTTCTTCAATGCTTCACGGAACTTGGCTTTGAACACGCGGCGTTCCTTGATGCTGTCGCCGAAACGTCCGTGCAGCCAATCCCAATCCAATGTGAGGTCGTGATGCAGGTTGCGGAATGTTCCGGTCAGCCACACGTACACGTCGTAGGGGAGCACTGATTTGCCTGACAGCAGGTAGTTGGTGGCACGAGTGTCGAATGGTGCCGACTCCTGGGCGAGCCTGTCCCACACTTCATCGGTGAGAATAAACTTGGCGCCGCTGAAATCCTGATTATTGTTATCGTTCAGGAAGCTGACGGCCTTCACCATCTGCATGTTCACGGAGTCGAACCGATCCCGGTTGCCCGCAAACCCGGTTTTCTGCCTGATGCTGATATGACAGTACAGGAGACGGCGCAACTGTTCCTGCAAACGTTTCGATGACTGTCCTCCACGGGGTATGCCGAGCTCTTCGGACAACTGGTACATGCTGGGAATCGTGATGGTGCGCTGCGACGGGTCAACGGTCGGGGTTTTCCTCGTTCCCGCAGAGCGAATCTGCTTTGCCATCCACGCCATCAACAGTCGAGGGTATTTCCCATAGGGGAAGTCCCTTGACCTGGTGAGACTATCGATACCGGCTTCAAGGATGTATTCGACGGTGCTGTTGTCTTTGCTGACGAAGTCGGTGCCTTCCGCCGGGGGAGTGGCGGGGAAAAGGGTACTGGTGAGGATGCTGTGCCCGTACCAGATTTCCTTACTGTCCGGCAAACGGTTTTCGATGTCTGAGATCGTGGCTACCCGGTCGAGCACGAGGTCGGTTGAATGGGTAGCTGGTTTCGTGTTGTCCGGACTGTTGTTGGTCATGGTTCTCTATGGTACCGGCATTCAGCGGAATACGAAAAAACGATGTTTGGTGGTGCTTGTCCGGGTTTTTCCCGGTGCGACACGCCGTATATCAAACATATTTTTTTGTTATTAACCGTTGATATTTCAATATTTTGGCTTGTTTATAGGGTTTCTCTTTTTGACAGCATCAAAATACTTGTTATACTGAATGTGTCCACATAGAAATGAAAGAGGAAACCAATGAGCATCACAATCAACGGCCAAACCAGCCCAGCCACAGAATTCGCATGGGACGGCTGCCACAAAATCTACCTGCTCGACAACGGCGACGCCGACAAGAACAGCAAATACGCGGGGTACATGCTCTCCAAGAACGGAGAAGCCGGATACAAGGTGCTGCCAGTCTCGGAACTACAGCGCGTATGGGACCAATCCTGCCCGCTCCGCTTCATCAACAACTGGGCGCTCGACAAGAATTATGTTCCCCAATGCTACGAGAAGCCCGTCACCATCGAAGCGCGTTGAAAGAGAAAAACCATGAAATCATACAAGACATACGCGGAAGATACGGTCTGGATATCGAAGTCGTCCGATGGGTGTTCAACCACATTCGCGTCACCCGATACGTCATGTACGGAGCCTATCGGAATACAAGATCGCCTTCAAATATCTCGGCCAGCCGGTTCACCTTTCACGGAGTGGAAAACCGGAGTCGCCGAAAAATCGTTCCAGGAAATCGTCAATATACGGAAAGCCATCACGACAGAAGCAAACCCGGAACTCGTTCCAGACAAGGATTAAACATGCGTATAATCACGCGCATAACTCTCAACCCAGTCCACCAGACCCGCACCATTTGAAAGAAGCAGAAAAAATGAACGGCCAGTACGACTTCACCAACTACAAGAACGACGCAACACTTCTCACAGACACCGTTCGCAGCAAATTAGGCCCCCGAGTGCAAGGCTTCATCGACATCGACGAAGAATACTGCTCAGCGTGCGGCTCATACACGGACGGGGACATTGTGGTCATTGTCGAATGTGTCGCACAGGGGGATCTCTGGCGAGATGAGGCTACCAATTGGATCCGGATTTCTCTGGCCGAATACGATTCGGCAAACCGTCCCGACCTTCACGATTACGCCTACGGGATGACACGGGAAAGCATCGCGGAGCTATGCGATGTCGAAGATACAGAAGACGCAAACGCATTCCAACTCGCCATCCACGCTATCAAAGACACCGAAGATTTGAAGTCAGTCCTAGAGGAGGAATAATGCCATTGTTCACACGAGTCACCCTCAATCCGGTCAACCCGGACGTGCGCAAAGTGCTGCGCTCCCCCGAAGCGATTCACGCCGTGGTCAGCGCCGCCACCTCCGGCAGTAGCCGCCCGTTGTGGCGTTTGGACGGGGACAGGCTGTACATCGTCTCCGACCAGTTGGATACGGATCGGCTCGAAGCCCGACTGGGCAAGCCGATCATCAACACGCTCGACTACCGGCCGTTCCTCGACAAGCTACAGAACGGTGAGACACGTCGCTTCACGTTGACGGCCACACCGGTAGTCAGCAAGAACGGGAAACGCACACCGTTGCGTACTCCCGCCGGAATGCACCAGTGGGCCGGAAGGCAAGCTCACCCAGGCCGGAGCCCGTTTGGATGCGTTGGATATTCTCGACGTTCACGCCACCCGATTCAACCGTCAGGGCCGCAAACTTACGTTCCACACTGTCGAATACACGGGAGAGATCACTATCACCGACCGTGACAAGCTCACCCAAACGATGCTCTCGGGTATCGGCCACGGCAAGGCCTATGGATTGGGTCTGATGCTGCTTTTCTAACCACTGACATGCGATAGTCGAAAGAAGTCTTATGGCAAACCATTCATTCAACCTCGTCACCGAACCATGGGTCCCCGTACTCGCAAACGGCAAGCACGAGTCCTACTCTCTGGAAACCCTGTTCGATCAGCCGACCTCTATCCGACAACTGGATATAGCCGACCCGTTGGAACGAGTCAGCATCATGCGACTACTGCTCGCCATCATGTACGCGGCACGTCAGGAAGGATACTCGTCCCCGGCGGAGGCAAAACGCATCATGGAAGCCGGGCGTGACCAGGAAATCATCGACTACCTACACGCATGGGCACACCGGTTCGACCTCATGTCGGAAACAGAACCGTTCCTGCAAGTCGCCGGCATGATGCCGCAAGGCAAACCCAAGGACTACGGTTTCACCCGACTCCACCCCGCAATGCAACGCCCCCTCTGGCAGACCCACGACCCATACAAGCCCGTCACCCCTGCGGAAGCGGCACGAATGCTGCTCGTCTGCAACATGTACGATGTGGCCGGAGTCCACACCGGCTGAACGGCGACCCGAAAGCCGCGGAAGGCAAACGTACCCCACAGGGGGTGGCGCAGGCCGGAGGACTCGCTATTGCCATCATCGACGGAAACAACCTGTGGGAGACCCTAGTGTTGAACTTCTGTCCCACGAATAATGGCAACAAGCCCATCTGGGAGTATCCACCGCTCGAATGCGCGGACATGGAACCGGACGCCACCGGCCCCGCATACTATTACACGTACCCGTCCCGCCGAATCCGACTGCTCTGGAACACGGACGGCCTATGCACCGGCGCCTACGTCACCTACGGGAACCGTTCCGAATGGACGACCCCGGAAAACGAATACATGGCCTTCTGGACTCAGGACAAGACCGGCAAACCCAAACCGGTGAACCTCACGTTCGGCCCGCTGATCGACCGACCATTATGGACGCAATGGGATAAGGCGTTCGTTGAACCTGACGGCGACGAACACTATCCCGCAACATTCCTATGGGCATCGAACTTCAATTCGACCGTCAGCTTCGACACGGTTGCAGCCCAATACGGCAGCCAGTCCAGCAGCATCGCACGAATCCGCCAAGACCACATGACCTTGGATATGCGGCGTATCCATGAACATGCAAACGTCAGCGCCATCGTGGACAAACTCGTCAAACAGGCATGGCCGAAGGTCGGCAACGGAGACAATCCGCATGATGCTTGGGCCAAAGCCGATACGGCGATGCTCCCCTATCTGGCAGGCGGGAAGGAACCCCGACCCTTGACTAACAGCTACCTCACATGGGCACGACCCCGATTCGCCCGCCTGCAAGACGGCTACCTGAACGGCACTTACACGCGCGCCGACCTCGCCAACCTACGCAACAGTTTCAAAAAAACCTTGCGGCTCGGATCCGAAGGCATCCAAATGGTCGTTGAACGGCATGAAATACCGCGGTTTCAGCAAACCAACCCTCATGGAACAGGCATCATGGTACGCATTCGGCCTATACGCCTACCATCAGCAAGGCAACCAGTGCAAACCCATGTACGTGGAGGGTGAACACTTCAACACGGCTTTACGCACGTTGGCCGATACCGGCGAAGACGTTGACGAGCTCTACAGGAAAAATGATGAACGCGCGAAACATGCAGGAGGCCGCACCGTTCTGTCTACGTATAATCCGACTGTTTAACGAGTATGACATTCCATTGGATCACGCCCTGCTGGCATTGGATCTGGCGAGACTCAGCAAACCGGACTCGGCAAACACAGTGCGGCGCGACTGGGGCCGACTGCTCAACTGATTGTCCGCCGGCCTGCGATCAATGGACAATCAACTCAGGAAACAGGTATGCAATTTGCATAGACGGCTCACGCATGACCTCAAAAACGTTGAAAACTAAACTACCTACCCCGCACACGCGGGGATAAGCCTAGGCAGAATCTAATTGCCCAATTTTTGGCAGTAACCTACCCCGCACACGCGGGGATAAGCCTTCATCAGGAAAAACGACACCAAAGCCAAAGCAACCTACCTCGCACACGCGGGGATAAGCCTAAACCTCGATAGAGCGATTGCGGTATATGACCTACCCCACCTACCTCGCACACGCGGGGATAAACCGCGGGGCGACATGCCGTAGAGCCAACGGAAAGACACCTGCCCCGCACATGCGGGGATAAACCCCTGTGAGCCACTTTTATTGACATCTGACTTTTCTCTGTTATACTGAATATGTCCACATAAAACAGAAAGAGGAACCAATGACCAACATCATCGAAAAACCCAAGACCAACACACTCATCGAAGAATACCGCCAACAGGCACTGGCATACGGGCACGAAAAAGCAATCCGCACCTTCGCCACCCCCATGCTCCAAGCATGGGAGAAAGCCTGCGAAGGATACGCCGACGAAGACACGGAACTCGAAGGGTTCGCGGACCTCATGTCCGAAGTATTCAACGTCAGGGATGCGGCAATCGCCGCCGCCATCAACCCACGATTCAAGATCGGGACCATCATCAACCTCGCGGCGAAAGCCCACACGCCATACTATAAGAGGCTTCTTTCCAAAACACTTGCCGACGGGTTCACCAACCCCGACATCAAACCCGACCACGACCGGCTACACAATGCCATCACAGCCGCATGCGGTCTCACCGACCTTGCCTCGGAGAAGAAGTACCGCGCCCATCCCCTTGCCGTCGCCGCCTATCTCTCATGGTGGGACGGGAAGATGGAGGACGCATATTCCTACGCGATTCTCGCTCTCGATGCGGACCGGACCACGAGTCTCGCTGCACTCGTTCTGGTCGCGCTGTCGAAGGGCAAAAAGCCCGCCTACCTCAACTAGTCCTCACCATCGTTCGCGGGGCTTCCCGCCCGACAGCCCCCCCACGGACAAAACGGAACCAATCCACCATCCACCAAAGAAAAACCAAATATCAGGAGAAACAATATGGGATTGTTCATCGACATCCACGCCATCCAGACCCTTCCGCCCGCCAACCTCAATCGCGACGAGAACGGACGACCCAAAACCTCCATCTACGGTGGCGTGCCACGTATGCGCGTCAGCTCACAAGCATGGAAGAAGGCCATTCGCGACAACTTCCGCGACACCCTCGACACCGGCAAGCTCGGCTCGCGCAGCCGTGAGTTCACCAAGATGATCGCGCAGCGCATCAACCGTGATCCGGAGGACCGAGCATCATGCTGAAGGTCACCGGCGAACTGAATGAAGGCGGCCGGCCTTCCCTCTGACAAGAACCGACCCGGCAGCACTAGCGCGCTCCAGTTCTTCGGTGAACAGCAGTGGCAGAAGCTC
>ENA-OQHF01001987-OQHF01001987.1-human-gut-metagenome-genome-assembly--contig:-NODE-1987-length-10714-cov-3.121848_pt1 | contig 10714 bp, 10 predicted proteins | sample MGYA00242559_ERZ504709 | MGnify/ENA primary metagenome ERZ504709 (study PRJEB26092, sample SAMD00036203) | human gut metagenome | host: Homo sapiens | study: EMG produced TPA metagenomics assembly of...
CTGGGCTTAGTTGTGGGACAGCGGTGGGCAGCTTTATGCAAGGGGGCAAAAAAGACACGCAAAAAGGCTGAGCAACCGCTTTTTTGCAGCTGCTCAGCCCTGCTGTATCCCGTTTTTGGTTACTTGCGCGCGATCATTTCGGTATAGGCCAGCACCAGCGGGCCTACGCCCTTGGCATCGTTGCAGACCACCGGCTCGCTGAAGTAGTAGGCCAGGGAGCCGTCGCGGTGGTCCTTGCCGCCCAGACCTGCCACCAGGCAGATGCCATCCAGCTGCAGGCTGCCGTCCGGGTTCTTGGACAGATACCGGTCACAGGTGCCGTAGAAAGCCTTCTCCGCCCATGCAGCCATACGTTTGGGCAGATAGCCCAGACGCACGCCCTTGAGCACGGCATAGGCAAACAGGGCGGTGCCGCTGGTTTCCAGATAGTTGCCCTCGGCCTCCGGGTGGTCGATGACCTGCCAGAACATCCCGCTCTGCTCGTCCTGGAACTTGTGCATATCCTCTACGGTCTGTTTGAGCATGGCCATGATGCCGCGATACTCGTTGTACAGCTGCTCGTCCATGCGCTCCAGCACATCCACCATTGCCACAAGGAACCAGCCCATGGCGCGCAGCCAGAAGTTGGGGCTGCAACCGGTCTCGGGGTCTGCCCAGTACATCTGGCGGCTCTCATCATAGCCGTGGTAGTACAGGCCGGTCTTTTCGTCCCGCATGTGCTTTTTGATATTCATGAACTGCTTGTAGCTGTCGATGCAGCCCTGCATCTTGTTGAAGCGGGTCTCGTACTCCATGTAGAAGGGCTGTGCCATATAGGTGCCGTCCAGCCACACCTGCCACGGGTAGATATCCTTGTGCCAGAAGTTGCCTTCCTTGGTGCGGGGCTGGGTGAGCAGCTGGCTGCGGATGGTGTCGATGGCCTTGCGGTACTTCTCGTCCCCGTAGATATCATACAGAATGAACAGGTTCTTGCCCTGATTCACGTTGTCCAGGTTGTACTCCTTGGGGTCGTAGGTCTTGATGGAGCCGTCCGGCTGCACAAAGTAGTCGATGAACTCCTTGGAAAACTCCAGATACTTCTCATCCCCGGTGGTCTTGTACAGGCTCAGGCAGGCGGTGATCATGCAGCCGTCGATGTAGTTCCACTTGTTGGGCTTGCCGCTGCGCACCTTCTCGATGTTCCACATCGGTGCCTCAGCGCTGGAATTGGCGATCAGGTAGTCCACATAGTCACCCAGCATGGACAGGATCTCTTCATGGGTCATGGGTCAGTCCTCCTCAAAATGTCCTACGTTGGCAAAGTGCAGCCGCTCGCCCTCGTAGCCCTCGATCTTCACGTTGTGCAGGTCGATCTCCTTGACGTTCTCGGCATAGATAGCCAGCTTTTTCACCAGCGGACGGTTGTCGGCCATGGCCGCCTGTCCCTCCTTGGCGTTGGGGTCAAAGGTGATGCTCACATCCCGCATGGTCACCCGCTCGATGGGCTGCTCCGGCAGGCCATCGAAGTAGCAGCCTGCAAACTGGGCATCGGTAGCCACGATATTCTCCATGGTCAGGCTGCCCAGCTTGGGGGTGTACTCGTCCACCGGCATCGGCTCGCGGCACTGCACATAGGGGCCGTGGCCATCCGGGTCGCAGAAGTAGAACATACTTGCATGACAAGGGTGCCTTGACGCCCCGCATCTCCACGTTGCGGAACACCAGCCCGTCAATGACGGCGGTGTTGCCGCGGCCCCGGCGGGTCTTGACGCGCAGACCGCGGTCGGTGTGGTCCATCAGGCACTGGGTCACCACCATATCCTTGACGCCGCCGCTCATCTCGCTGCCGATGACGATGCCGCCGTGACCCTTGTCCAGCAGGCAGTTGCGGATGACGGTATGCTCACAGCTGCGCTTCAGCTTCATGCCCAGAAAGACCTTGCTGGCCTTCATGGCGATGCAATCATCGCCCACATGGATGTTCATGCCGATGATGCGGATATACTCGCAGCTCTCGGGGTCGATGCCGTCGGTGTTGGGGGCGTTGTAGGGGTTGTTGATGTTGAAGTTGAGCAGGTCGAGGTGCTTGACAAAGATGGGGTGGATGGTCCACGAATAGCTGTTCTGCACCGTGATGCCGTGCAGGCAGACGTTCTCGCTGTCCACCGCAGCCACGGCCCGGGGACGCCATGCGATGCGCTTGACCTTGGGGTTCACCCACCAGTCGCCGTTTTCGGCATCGCAGTCCAGCGTGCCCTCGCCGGTCACCACCACGTCATGCACCTGCGTGATGTTCAACAGGCCCGCAAAGCTGTCCAGCGGGTTGCCCTCCCAGCCGGTCAGGTAGTACTCGTCCACCTCGTTCTCGCTGGGCAGCACGCCGGGCAGGATGGGGTAGTGGGTGCGGTCGTTGTCGCCCAGCAGCACAGCGCCCTTTTCCAGATACAGGGTGGTGTTGCTCTTCATGAACAGGCTGGCGGTGCGGTAACGGCCGGCAGGCACATACACTGTGCCGCCCTTGGGGCAGGTGGACAGCGCCGCCTGCAGCCGCACGGTGTTGTCGGTCTCGCCGTCAGCCACCAGACCATAGCGGGCAGCATCCACAAAGAAGGTCTCGGCCTCGGTGGTGAAATCCAGCTTCAGGGTCTCGTCCTCAGCCTGCACCTCCACCGTATAGGTGGTGCCGGGCAGCAGGGAGAACAGGGAAAATACATTGGTGTTGCAGGCCTCGTACACCGTCTTGCCGTTCAGGGCAACGGTAAAGGGGTTTGCCGGACGGTAGCACAGTTCGTTTTCCAGCTCGAAAACGGCGCTGCGGGTCATGGAACGGATCAGGGTCAGATTCATGCGAAATAACCTCCTGTGAGTTTGTCTTGCCCCCACGGGGCAGACGTGGTATCATGAGGAAAAGCGCTCTCCCGGCTACCGGGAGGGCTGTTTCCGGAAAGGATGCGCAAGATGAAAGCGGAACGGGAAAAGATCCATGCAAAGGTAAAAGCGGACACCGTGCGGCTGAACGGCAGCAAGCTGGAGCTGACGGCAGACGAGGAGACGTGCACCTTTCTGCTGGTAAGCGAGGGCAGCTGCACCCTGCAAATGGGGGAAAACAGCCTGCTGCTGAACCCCGGCAGCGCGCTGCTGCTGGGCGCGGGGGACGCAGTGCTCTCTGCCGCCGGTGCAGCCGTACCGGAACTGGTGGGCTGTCGGTTCCCGCTCAGCGCCCTGCACGAGCTGCGCAGCGCCACCCAGCGGGATTTTGCCCGGCTGTTTTTGCCCGGCGAGGTAACGGTGCTGTACGGCCCGGTGCCGTGGGTTCGCCGCCTGCGCACCCTGCTGGAGATGATGCGCGCTGCCATGCCGGAGCAGGACTACCCCGGCGGGCTGTACCTGCTGCTCATCCTGCACTATGTCGAGCAGGAGTGCCTTGCCGAGAGCAGCGCCGCAGCGCGCCCCCGCAACGAGACCATTGAGCAGGTGTGTGCCTACCTTGCCGCCAACTACCGGCAAAAGTTCTCCCTTACCGAGGTGGCGGCGCGGTTCTACCTTTCCCCCTACTATCTCAGCCGCCTGTTCCGGCGGGTGACCGGGCAGTCCATCGTGGACTACCTGAACAACCGCCGCATCGAGGCTGCGCAGAAGCTGCTGGAGACCACCGAGCTTTCCATCAGCGCTATTGCCGAGCAGACCGGTTTTGCCAGCGCAGCCCACTTCCGCCGCGTGTTCCGCGAGGTGATGGATATCAGTCCTTTGCAGTACCGCAAGAAGCAGACGAAATGATGTATCAACCAAAACACCCCCTGTGCCATCCGTTGGGAGCAGCACAGGGGGTGTTGGTCTTGGTCAGATGTTCTTATGGCGCATTAGCCCTTGACGGCACCTGCGGAGATACCTTCAACGAACTGATCCTGTGCACAGAAGAATACGATCAGCTGCGGCAGGATGGAGATGAGGGACAGTGCAAGGATCTTGTTCCATGCAAAGCCGGTATCACCGTCCATAGACAGCTTGACGAACAGGGACATGGGGTATTTGCCGGGGGTGCTGACGTAAAGCAGCGGGCCCATAAAGTCGTTGCAGCTCCACATGAACTGGAACAGTGCGCAGGACACCAGAGCGGGTCCCAGCATGGGGACGATGACCTTGTACAGGGTCTGGAAGGAGGAGCAGCCGTCAATGGCGGCAGCCTCGTCCAGATCACGCGGGACGTTGCGCATGAACTGCACCAGCTGATACACGAAGTAGGTCTCGGTAGCAAATGCGCAGTGCACCCAGATGGCCAGATAGAAGGGGCTGTCCACCCAGCCGAACTTGTTGTACAGCAGGTACTGGGGCACGTTCAGCACGACCTGCGGCAGGAACAGGGTGGCCAGCATGATGTTGAACAGCAGCTTGCGGCCGGGGAAGTCGAAACGGCCAAAGCCGTAAGCGGCAATACAGGCAGACACCACAGTGCAGATCACCTTGGGGATGACATAGCTGTAAGTGTTGAGCATGGCCTGCAGGATGTTGATGGAGCCGCCGAAGTTGTTCAGGGCGTTGCGGTAGCCATCCAGCGTAGGCTTTTTGATCCACAGGCTGATGCCTGCAAAGATCTCGCTGTTATCCTTGAAGGTAGCGCTGATCATCCACAGCAGAGGATAGATCATGATGATACCAACCAGGATCAGCACGAAGTACTTAAAGAAGGTTGCGATCTTATTCGATGCTTTCATTCCCATATTGGTCACCTTACCTTTCATCCGAGTAGTAGACCCACTTCTTCTGGCTGGTGAACGCAATGATCGTCAGGATGCAGACGATGATGAACATGATCCATGCCAGAGCAGAAGCCATGCCCATGTCGTAGGACTTGAATGCGTAGTTGTAAACCAGCAGGGAGATCAGGGTAGTGGAACCACGGGGACCACCGTTGGTGATGATGTAGGGGCCGTTGAACTCCTGGAAAGCCTGGCAGATCTGAGTGACTAGGTTGTAGAAGATGATGGGGGTGATCATCGGAACGGTGATGGAGAAGAACTGACGCCACTTGCCGGCGCCGTCGATGGTAGCAGCCTCGTACAGGTCTGCGGGCACGCCCTTCAGTGCAGCAAGGAACAGCACCATGGCGGAACCGAACTGCCATATACGCAAAAAGCAGATGATCCACAGCGCGTAGTTGGGGTCAGACAGCCATTCGGGGCCCTGCACCGCACCAAAGGTGACAGCGCGCACCACGGTGTTCAGCAGACCGTCCACGCTGAACACAGCCTTCCACAGCACGGCGATAGCCACAGAGCCGCCCAGAATGGAGGGGATGTAGTACACGGTGCGGAACAGGTTGACGCAGGCGATCTTGAAGTTCAGGATGTAGGCGATGAACAGTGCGAAGATCAGCTTCAGGGGCACGGTGATAAAGGCGTACTTGAAGGTGATGATCAGCGCCTTGGTGATCTTTCTGGTGTGGAATGCGGTAATGTAGTTGGCCAGACCAACAAAGCTGGTGCCGTCCTTGAAGAAGTTCATATCGGTAAAGCTGTAATACAGCGACTGACCGAAGGGGAACGCCTTAAAGACGAGAAAGCCGATGATCCAAGGGATCAGATAAAACAGACCCTGATACTTATCGACCCATTTCTGAAACGGAGTTCGTGCGCCGGCGGGCGCATTACTTTTTTTCATCCGAAATCCTCCTTTTACAGGATTTGAAGCAGACAGTGCAGCAGGTCACAGACCGGCAACAATTCATTCAAGGTTTGATAACCATTCTCCGATAAAACAAGGGCACCTGTCGTACGGGCGGCAGATGCCCTTATTTATTTCAGATACTGAATATCCGGTTCTGACCGCTGTCAGAGAGAGGTAAGCTTAGCCGATGGTGTAGCCAACAGACTCCATGCCGTCCAGCAGAGTCTCGACAGCCTCTTCAGGGGTCTGATCGCCGTAGTCGATGTTGTCGAACACTTCCTGATAGATGCCGGTGCCGGAAGCCTTCAGGTCGTTGTTCTCGAACAGGGGATCCAGCTTGTTTGTGGTGAATGCCATGACCTTGGCGTTAGCCTCTGCAACCAGGCTCTTGACAGCGCCGGCGTCCTGCGCGAACTTCAGGCCAGCCTTGGAAGCGGGGATGCCGCACTCAGAACCCATGATGGAAGCACCCTTCTCCTCGTTCAGCAGGAAGTTGATCAGGGTAGCAGCCTCGGCAACGTTCTTGCAGGTCTTGGTGATAGCCAGACCCATGGACACCTTGGAGAAGCCGCCGTTGTTGTCGCCGAACTTGATCTCCTCGCCGACGGTGAAGCCGTCCTTATTGCTGTCGTCCAGAGCGGAGGAGTACTTGCTTGCAGCGGAATCCCACTCGAAGATGCCTGCGATCTTACCGGTGATCCACTCATTGGACTGGTGGGTAGCGGTATCGGAGTTTGCAGAGTAGTAGGTCTTCAGGTTCATCATGACGTGGTTGTCCACCAGGCTCTTGATGAAGGCCAGACCCTCAGCGATCTCCTCCTCGGTGTAGTTCAGGGTGGAGGTAACGGGATCTGCCCAGTCCTTGCCGTACTTGGACTCGAGGTAGAACACCATCAGGATCATACGGTCGTATGCGCCCAGGTGCAGGGGATAGTAATCATCGCCCAGCTTCTCCTGGAAAGCCTTACCGGCAGCCATCAGATCGTCCAGAGACTTGGGAACCTCGGTGATGCCAGCCTTATTAAAGGTGGTCATGTTCCAGTAGAAGATACGGCCGGTCATGGAGACGGGCACGCACTGCTGGCTGTTGGCCACATAGCAAGCGTCCATAGCAGCGGAATCCCACTGGGTCAGGTCGATGAACTTGGAGGTGGTGTTCAGATCCACGAACTTGCTGCCGTCGGCAGAGTAGTTGTACAGCCAGTTCCAGTTCACCTGGCAGACATCCTGAGCGTTGCCTGCGATGAAGGCAGCAGCCATCTTCTCTTCCCAGCCGGACCATGCGGCGAAGGTGGGCTCCACGGTGATGTTGGAGTGCTCAGCCTGGAAAGCCTCCAGAGCGCTCTGGTAAGCAGCGTGACGGCTGTCGCCGCCCCACCAGCTGATGCTCAGGCTGACAGGGCCGTCAGACAGGGCCAGGCTCTCGTCTGCGGAAGCAGCGGGGGCCTGAGAAGCAGCGGAAGAAGCGGTGGAAGAAGCAGCGGGCTTGCTGCCGCAGGCAGCCAGCAGACCTGCAGCACCGACAGCGCCGGTAGCCATCAGGAAGTTACGACGAGAAATTGCCTTGCTCATTTTTGTTCTCCTCCTAATAGAAAACATCTTCATGTAGGGGGTCTGCACATGCCCCCTTGTATACAATTATGATAACAAAAGCCACCGAAAAAATGAAAGATGCAAATTACAGTGATACGGGATAAAAACGTACAAATATTGCCCTTGTTTTCGCGTGCAATTCGACGTCCTTGCCGAAATGATAAACTTGCGCTGAAAAACTGTGCAACTTGTATACTTCAATGACTTGCATAAAAATCTGGGATGCAACATGGGAAGAACGGCAAAAATTTCAATAATTCCTGTTACATTTACCGTTCTGCCTGTAATTTTTTATGCTCTGCGCCCCCGCTGCTCTCTTCTTCTCCCATTCCCGCTCCCCTCCGGCAAGTAACTGCCCGGTCTGAACTGATATATCAATAGCGCAAAAAACGTGCGAATTCCGTCCGGTTGATATATCAGTTTCTCTCACAAAATGCAACAAATTGATATATCAGTCTGTATACAGCCTGTTGGAGACTATGGTGGGGATACCCCTTCCATCTGCTCACTGCGTTCGCAGCCACCTTCCCCAAGGGGACGGCTTTTTGGCGGTGGCGGCAAAGTTTCCGGCATAGCGTAAAGGCGTCCCCTTGAGGGCCGACTTCCCCCCGCTCCGGGGGAAGATGTCACCGTAGGTGACAAAAGGGAGAATCTGGCACGGCGTAAGCCGTGACTGAGAGGGTTTAATCCACGCAAAAAAGCCGCTGCACCCGGCGCGGTACAGCGGCTTATATCCATATATAGCAACGCTCTCAGTTTTTCTTTGCAGCGTAGAACGCCCGCCGCGCCTTGAAGTAGCACTGGGGGCACATGCTGACATACTGCACATCGTTTTCAAGGTCGATGGCTACCTGCTCGCCCTCAAAGACGAACCGTCCGTTCACCTTGCGGCAGTTGCAGATGGCCTTGCGCCCGCAGGTGCAGATGGTCTTCATCTCCTCGATGGTGTGCGCCAGCTCCAGCAGACGGGTAGAACCCGGGAAGCCCTTGAGGGAAAAATCTGCCCGCAGACCGTAGCAGATCACCGGGATGTTCAGATCTACCGTGATCATGAACAGCTGCTCGGCCTGCTCCGGGGTAAAGAACTGGCTCTCGTCGCACAGCACACAGGCCAGCGGCCCGGAAGCAGCGTTTGCCGCCTGCACAGCTTCGAACACGTCCAGCTCCGGCGGGATCAGCAGGTCTGCCTTGCGGCGCACGCCCAGACGGCTCACCAGTTCCCCGCCGCCCTTAGTATCCACCTGCGGCTTCAAAATAAGCACCTTCATGCCCTGCTCTTCGTAGTTGTGGGCCACCTGCATCAGCGCGGTGCTTTTGCCGCTGTTCATGGCACCGTAGCGGAAATACAATTTTGCCATGCCGTCACTCCTGATTGCGCAGACGGTAGCCCAAGCTCATCAGGCTGTCGCCCAGATGGACGTTTTCCACCACCACATTGGGGTACGACACCGACAGGTCATAGTGGGAGAAGTTCCAGAAGCCCTCGATGCCCAGATCCACCAGCCGTCCGCTGACCTGCTGTGCACCATCACGGGGGACGCAGAGCACCGCCACCTTGGGCTTGTTTTCCTCGCAGAAGGCCTCCAGCTCGTCAATGTGCCGGATGCGGATGCCGCTGATCTCCTTGCCCACCTCGTTCTCGGCCACGTCAAAGGCCGCGATCAGCTTGTAACCGTTGGTATCGGTGGTGATAAAGCGGCTCACCGCCTTGCCCAGACGGCCGCAGCCGATCAGAATGGTGGGCAGACGGTCACCGTTGCCGAACAGCAGGCTTTCCAGAATGGAAAGCAGGTTCTCCACCGAGTAGCCGATGCCCTGCCGTCCGTTCACGTCACCGATGCAGTTAAAATCCTGCCGCACCTGCGAGGCGGTGGTGCCCATCTGAGAGGCCAGTTCCCGGGAGGAGATGCTGGTAATGCCATCGGCCTGCAGGGAGCGCAGATACCGGTAATATTTGGGGAGACGCTTGATCACAGGGATCGATGCTTTCTGGGGGGTGTTCATAGCAAAATTCTCCTTTCTGCCCAACGCGCTGCAGCTTCTGCCGCCATGCAAGGGGCTTCTTTGCGCGCAGAGAGATGTTCCGTTTTATCCTGTTATATTATTTAAAGTATACAGCATGAAAGGCGAATGTCAAATACCTATTTGTAAAAAAGCAAAAAATTCACAAAGTTTTTTGTATTCGCTCTCCTGCATACTTCCCCGGCAGCCGGGGGATACTGACCCCACAAAGACCCTGCTACGGAAGGAGAACGCGCATGGATACGGCAAAAGACACCCCCGCAGAGCAGCACCGGATGGAAAAAGAGGATATTGAGGATCTGGGCACGGTCACCCTGAGCCGGGGCGGTCATGTCATCCACTGCCTGACCGTCATCGGCCAGATCGAAGGGCACACCGAAGCGCCGCAGGGGCAAAAGACCACCAAGTACGAGCACGTCATCCCCCAGCTGGTGGCGGTGCAGGAGGACCCCCGCATCGAGGGGCTGCTGGTGCTGCTGAACACGGTGGGCGGCGATGTGGAGGCCGGCCTTGCGCTGGCAGAACTGATCGCCAGCATCTCCAAGCCCAGCGCCACGCTGGTGCTGGGCGGCGGGCACTCCATCGGCATCCCGCTGGCGGTCAGCGCGCGGCACAGCTTCATCGTCCCCACCGCCACCATGACGGTGCACCCGGTGCGGCACTCCGGGCTGATCTTAGGCGTCCCGCAGACCATGCACTGCTTTGAGCAGATGCAGCAGCGCATCACCGGCTTTGTGGCCGCCCACAGCGGCATGCCGGAAAAGCGCTACACCCAGCTGATGCTCCACACCGGGGAACTGGTCATGGACATGGGCACGGTGCTGGACGGACGCCGTGCCGTAAAGGAAAAGCTCATCGACGAGCTGGGCGGTCTTTCGGATGCGCTGGCGTGGCTGTATAAGGAGATCGAACGGGGGTAAGGCCTTGCGTCTCCCCCGCCGGACGATTTGAACTGCGCTCCGCGTTCGCTTTGCGCAGAAGCAGCGGAATTATTTTTTATTTGCAGTTCCGAAACGCCTGCGGGCATTTCGGAACTGCCTTTTCACGAGAGGGGCTGGGTTCGTTCCATTTTCCTCAAGAAAAACAACATTATGGTTTGCCATTTTTGCCCTTGCGTGGTACAATAGTAGAATCAATTATTGTGTCTATGGGAAGTTGGGGAACAGAGTAGAATGGCAACGAAAAAACGAAAATCAACGAAACGGCGTACTGCTGCCCGCCGTAAAAAGGGCAGAGCAGCGGCTTCCGGCAGGGCTTGGCACCCTGTTCGGCGGCCTGCTGCTGATGGTGCTGGCCTTTGTGCAGGGCGATTCCGTATGGCGGGTGCTCCATGATGTGCTGTTCGGGCTGTTCGGCTGCGGCAGCTTTGTGCTGGGTGTCAGCCGTGTGCTGTCTGGCCGTTTTGTACACCGGGGCGAGGAGCTGCTGTCCCGCATCCTCAAGCTGGTGCTGGGGC
>ENA-OQHF01001988-OQHF01001988.1-human-gut-metagenome-genome-assembly--contig:-NODE-1988-length-10712-cov-2.822107_pt1 | contig 10712 bp, 10 predicted proteins | sample MGYA00242559_ERZ504709 | MGnify/ENA primary metagenome ERZ504709 (study PRJEB26092, sample SAMD00036203) | human gut metagenome | host: Homo sapiens | study: EMG produced TPA metagenomics assembly of...
CATCATGCGGGCTGCCCCGGCCTTCCGGGAACGTCGTAGCGATTTTGAGGCCGTCAACACCGGCAGTTTCAGCAGCCCAGGGCGGCAGTGCGTAAACGGCCGGTCCTGGAACAGTAGGTCAGGTAAGCGTAGCGCCACCTGACAAGACTACATCTCGATCTCAATATCGCCTTTCGCCCGGCAGCAGCAGGGCAAAATTTCTCCCGGCTGGATAAAGGCCAGCGGCTCGGTCAGCCAGTCAACCTGGCCGGAGACCAGGCGAGTGCGGCAGGAGCCGCAGTAGCCTTCGCGGCACTGATATTCGACGTCGATATTATGCGACTCCAGCGCCGCCAGCAGGGAAGGGTGTTCATCCTGACACTCAAGGCGAGTGTCAGAGATTTTCAGGAAGATCCGCTTCATTACAGCTGGAAGTTACTCAGATCGTCGGCATCGACTTCAGAATCGATCTGGCCGACGAGATAAGAACTGACTTCCACTTCCTGCGGCGCCACCTGAACGTTGTCGGAGACCAGCCAGGTGTTGATCCATGGGATCGGGTTGGAGCGGGTCTGGAACGGCAGATCGAGGCCCACCGCCTGCATGCGGATATTGGTGATGTACTCGACGTACTGGCAGAGAATGTCTTTATTCAGGCCGATCATCGAGCCGTCGCGGAACAGGTAGTCCGCCCACTCTTTCTCCTGCTGCGCCGCCAGCACGAACAGGTCATAGCACTCCTGCTTGCACTCTTCGGCGATTTCCGCCATTTCCGGATCGTCGCTGCCGGAGCGCAGCAGGTTCAGCATATGCTGGGTGCCGGTCAGGTGCAGCGCTTCATCGCGGGCGATCAGGCGGATAATTTTGGCGTTGCCTTCCATCAGTTTGCGTTCGGCAAAGGCGAAGGAGCAGGCGAAGCTGACGTAGAAGCGGATCGCTTCCAGGGCATTAACGCTCATCAGGCACAGATAGAGTTTCTTTTTCAGCTCGCGCAGATTCACGGTCACGGTCTTGCCGTTGACGGTGTGGGTGCCTTCGCCCAGCAGATGCCAGTAGCTGGTCATCTCGATCAGCGAATCGTAATAGTGAGAGATGCCTTCCGCACGTTTCTGGATCTGCTCGTTGGTGACGATGTCGTCGAACACGGTCGCCGGGTCGTTGACGATGTTGCGGATGATGTGAGTGTACGAACGCGAGTGAATGGTCTCGGAGAAGGCCCAGGTTTCTACCCAGGTCTCCAGCTCCGGGATGGAGATCAGCGGCAGCAACGCCACATTCGGGCTACGGCCCTGGATGGAGTCGAGCAGCGTCTGGTACTTCAGGTTGCTGATGAAAATATGTTTTTCATGTTCCGGCAGCGCCTGGTAGTCGATGCGATCGCGGGAAACGTCAACCTCTTCCGGGCGCCAGAAGAAGGAGAGCTGCTTTTCAATCAGCTTTTCAAAGATGTCGTATTTTGCTGATCGTAGCGGGCCACGTTAACCGGCTGGCCAAAAAACATGGGTTCCAGCAGCTGATCGTTTTTCGTCTGTGAAAAAGTGGTGTATGCCATTGAAGTGAGTCCTGTTGAACTGTATTGCCCGGCAGGAATGGGTTGGCCGGGCCTACACAAACGTAGGCCGGGTAAGCGTAGCGTTACCCGGCAAAAATACCTTAGATCTTACAAGCGCCGCTTTCGCAGCCGTCGTCCTGGATGGACGGGGCCAGGTCATCCTGGGCGTCTTCAGCGCCATCACGGGTGTTGTGATAGTACAGCGTTTTGACGCCGAATTTATAGGCGTTGAGCAGGTCTTTGAGCAACTGCTGCATCGGCACTTTTCCGGACGGGAAGCGCGTCGGATCGTAGTTAGTGTTGGCAGAGATCGACTGGTCGATAAACTTCTGCATGATACCCACCAGCTGCAGATAACCGTCGTTGTTCGGCATCTCCCACAGCAGCTCGTAGGCGTTCTGCAGGTTTTCGTAATCCGGCACCACCTGGCGCAGGATACCGTCCTTGGACGCTTTGATACTCACGTGGCCGCGCGGCGGCTCAATGCCGTTGGTGGCGTTGGAGATCTGCGACGAGGTCTCGGACGGCATCAGCGCGGAGAGCGTGGAGTTGCGCAGGCCGTGAGTTTTAATGGATTCGCGCAATGCTTCCCAGTCGTAGTGCAGGGGTTCGCTGACGATGCCGTCCAGATCTTTCTTATAGGTATCGATCGGCAGGATGCCCTGCGCATAGGTGGTTTCGTTGAACCACGGGCAGGCGCCTTGCTCGATAGCCAGCTCGTTAGAGGCCTTCAGCAGATAGTACTGAATCGCTTCGAACGTTTTGTGCGTCAGGTTGTTGGCGCTGCCGTCGGAGTAGCGTTTGCCATGCTTCGCCAGATAGTAAGCGAAGTTGATCACGCCGATACCCAGCGTACGACGCCCCATCGCACCGCGTTTAGCCGCCGGAATGGGGTAATCCTGATAGTCGAGCAGCGCATCCAGAGCACGCACCGCCAGCACCGCCAGCTCTTCCAGCTCGTCGAGGCTGTCGATAGCCCCGAGGTTGAAGGCCGACAGGGTGCACAGCGCGATTTCGCCGTTTTCGTCGTTGACATCTTCCAGCGGTTTGGTCGGCAGAGCAATCTCCAGGCACAGGTTAGACTGACGCACCGGGGCGACTACCGGATCGAACGGGCTGTGGGTGTTACAGTGGTCGACGTTCTGGATATAGATGCGGCCGGTAGAGGCGCGCTCCTGCATCATCAGCGAGAACAGCTCAACGGCTTTAATACGCTGCTTACGAATGCTATCGTCCTGCTCGTACTGGGTGTACAGGCGCTCAAACTCGTCCTGATCGGCGAAGAAGGCGTCATACAGGCCCGGGACGTCGGAAGGGCTGAACAGGGTAATATCGCCGCCCTTCAGCAGACGGGTGTACATCAGCTTGTTGATCTGTACCCCGTAGTCCATGTGACGAACGCGGTTGGCGTCGGTACCACGGTTGTTTTTCAGCACCAGCAGGCTTTCCACTTCCAGATGCCACATTGGGTAGAAGAGGGTTGCCGCGCCGCCGCGCACGCCGCCCTGCGAGCAGGATTTCACCGCGGTCTGGAATGCTTGTAGAACGGAATGCAGCCGGTGTGGAAGGCTTCGCCGCCGCGGATCGGGCTGCCCAGCGCGCGAATGCGCCCGGCGTTGATGCCGATGCCGGCGCGCTGGGAAACGTATTTCACAATCGCGCTGGAGGTGGCGTTGATGGAATCCAGGCTGTCGCCGCCGGTCAGGTCCTTGATCTTGGCGAGCAGATACGGCGTCGTGGCCTTGCCGTGGATGCCGTCCTTCTTCGCGTCCTCCACGGCCTCGGCAATGGCCTTGTCGATGACCTCCTTGTCCATGGAGTACTCTTCGGGAATCGGGTTTGTGACGAGTAAGCCGCCGCGCAGACCCAGCTCGCGCTTGACGTGGAACGCCTTGGCCAGCTGCTCGGGCGTGTCGAGCTCGTAGTCGACGCCAAAGCCGGACTTGCGCGTGTAGAACGCAGGCAGCTCGCTCGTGCCGTAGCCGATGACGGTCACGCCGTGGGTCTCGAGATATTCGAGCGTCAGACCGAGGTCGAGGATGGACTTCGCGCCCGCGCACACGACCATGACGGAGGTGTTGGCCAGCTCTTCAAGGTCGGCGGAGATGTCGAACGTCTCCTGCGCGCCGCGGTGCACGCCGCCGATGCCGCCGGTGGCGAACACGCGGATGCCCGCCATGTCGGCGATCATCATCGTGGTGGTGACGGTGCACGCGCCGTCCTTGCCCTGCGCGACGAGCACGGGCAGGTCGCGGCGGGAAGCCTTCGGGATGCCCGCGCCGGTGCGGCCGAGGTAGTCGATCTCTTCCTTGGAAAGGCCCGCCTTCAAGCGGCCGCCGATGATGGCGATGGTCGCGGGCACCGCGCCCGCGTCGCGAATGATCTGCTCGACCTTGAGCGCGGTCTCCACGTTCTGGGGGTAGGGCATGCCGTGGGAAATGATGGTGGATTCGAGCGCCACGACGGGCTTACCGGCGGCAAGGGCCTCGGCAACCTCGGGGGCGATATCCAGATACTTGTTCATCGTTAAAATCCTCCTGTAAAGTAATAGGTGAAAGTTTCACGTTTACCTTTTGAGGTAAGATTGTATCATAACATACAACTTGTCAAAAGTCAATATAAAGCGGGGCTTGAATTTGCACGGGAAGTGGCATATAATACCTCTATTATCCCGTGAAAACCCACAAAAGGAAGGAAAATTATTATGGAACGAGTGAGAATTGCCGCGCTCTTCGCCGACAAAGAGCAATACGGCGGCGCAAGCGTCACCGTATGCGGCTGGGCGAAGACCATCCGCGATATGAAGACCTTCGGATTCATCGAGCTGAACGACGGCTCGTGCTTCCGCAATTTGCAGGTCGTGATGGATGCGAATTCTCTTTCTAATTATAAGGAGATCGCCGCGCAGAACGTGGGCGCCGCGCTCATCGTGCGCGGCACCGTCGTGCTGACGCCCGAGGCCAAGCAGCCGCTCGAAGTCAAGGCAACAGAGATCGAGGTCGAGGGCGTGTCCTCCCCCGACTATCCCCTGCAGAAAAAGCGCCACAGCGTCGAATATCTGCGCACCATTCAGCATCTGCGCCCGCGCACGAACCTCTTCTCCGCGGCGTTCCGTGTGAGAAGCGCGGCGGCCTACGCCGTGCACGAGTTCTTCCAGAGCCGCGGCTTCGTCTACGTCAACACCCCCATCATCACCGGCAGCGACTGCGAGGGCGCGGGCGAGATGTTCCAGGTGACGACGCTCGACCTTGAGAACCCGCCGAGAACGCCCGACGGCAAGGTCGATTACAGCAAGGACTTTTTCGGCAAGAAGACGAGCCTGACCGTCTCCGGCCAGCTCAACGCCGAGAACTTCGCTATGGCGTTCGGCGACGTTTACACCTTCGGCCCCACGTTCCGCGCCGAGAATTCCAACACCGCGCGCCACGCCGCCGAGTTCTGGATGATCGAGCCGGAGATGGCGTTCTGCGACCTCGACGGCGACCTTGAGGTCATGGAGGCGATGGTCAAGCATATCATCCGCCGCGTGATGGAGCGCTGCCCGGACGATCTCGCGTTTTTCAACAGCTTTGTCGACAAAGGCCTTCTTGAGCGTCTCCAGCACGTCGAGAGTTCCGACTTTGGCCGCGTGACGTACACCGAGGCCGTCAAGCTCTTAAAGGAGAGCGGCCAGAAGTTCGACTACCCCGTCGAGTGGGGCATCGACCTGCAGACTGAGCATGAGCGTTACCTCACCGAGCAGATCTTCAAGCGCCCCGTGTTCGTCACGGACTATCCGCAGGAGATCAAGGCGTTCTATATGCGCCTCAACGACGACGGCAAGACCGTCGCCGCGGCGGACTGCCTCGTTCCGGGCATCGGCGAGATCATCGGCGGTAGCCAGCGCGAGGAGCGCATCGAGCTGCTCGAAAAGCGCATCCGCGAGCTCGGCATGAATCCCGAGGACTACTGGTGGTACTGCGACCTGCGCCGCTACGGCTCCTGCCGTCACGCGGGCTTCGGCCTCGGCTTCGAGCGCATGGTGATGTATTTAACGGGCATCGGCAACATCCGCGACGTGGAGCTGCATCCCCGCACCGTGGGCAACGCAGACTTTTAATTATTCAAAAAATAAGGGAACACGGAAACCGTGTCCCTTGTTTTTTGAGAATTACACTCCGCTTCGTGCCTTGCCGCCCAAAGGGCGGCTTCGACACGCGCGGAGCGAGAAGAGTTTTTTTGGCACGCGCATGTCGCGCCAAAAAACGATTCGAAATCATTTCGCGTCTGCGGATGCGAAAAGCTGTGACGCTTTAATTATTTGTGGTAAATAGTTACAAATGGGAACAAAAGCTCGAAAAGCGTAGTCAAAAGAAGTGAAGTCTGCTATAATGACCGCGCAGTTTTGAGAGAGGAGATTTTGACATGAAACACTTTTTTGCGCTGCTGCTCAGCGCGCTGATGGTGCTGTCGCTGCTGACTGCCTGCGGCGATAAGACGACGCCGTCCGACGGCGACGATCAGACCGTCACGGACGAGAATAGCAGCGACACCGACAACAATACTGACGATACAACTGATCCCTACGACGCCGTGCGCAGCTACTGGTCCGAGGACCAGCTCACGCAGGCCTGGGGGCCGGATCAGGTGGTGGAGCACCTCTTTTTCCACCCGATCATTGCCTACCCGCAGTGGGCCTTCCACGACTGCAATGCCAGTCAGGACCAGCGCTACGGCCTCGACGACTGGATGGTGACGGTCGACGAATACAACAAAATTTTGCAGTCCGTGTACGACAAGGGCTACATCTTAGTCGCGATGGAGGATGTCTGGAGCGAGGTGACGGACGAGTCCGGCACGCATATGGTGCGAAACACCCTGATGCTGCCAGAGGGCAAAAAGCCGCTCATCATCAGCTTTGACGACGTGAACTACTACCCCTACATGCTCGACGAAGGCTTCACGAGCAAGCTCGTCGTCGGCGAGGACGGCGAGATCTGGGCGCAGTGCACCGATCCGTACACAAATGAGACCTTTTTGACCAAGGAACTCGACGCAACGCCCATTCTCGACCAGTTTGTCTACGAGCACCCCGACTTTTCGCTGAACGGTGCGAAGGCCATCTTCTCGCTGACGGGCTATCAGGGTATTTTAGGCTACCGCACGCAGGATGACCGCGACATCGCGGCAGATTCGCCCGACCGCCCCGCGTTCGATGCCTACCGCGCGAGCGAGATTGAGGCCGTCAAGCCCGTCATCGAGCGGCTCAAGGAAACGGGTTGGACGTTCGGCAGCCACACCTGGGGCCACATCCGCCTCGACACCAAATCGCTCCAGACCGTCATCAACGACACCGAGCGCTGGGCGGACGAGGTCGGCTCGCTCGTCGGCCCCACGCAGATTTTGTTCTATCCGCACGGCGGCCGTCCCGACGGTGACGACTGGCACCAGACCGGCGAGCGCTTCCAGTACCTGCAAAGCCAGGGCTTCCGCATCTTCGCGAGCGTCGGCACGAGTTCGTTCAGCTATGTGAAGCCCGACATTTCCGCCGTCATCTGCGACCGTCTGCATCCGGACGGCACCACGCTGCGCCACTCGCGCAGCCGCTATCTGCAATTCTATAACGCCGAGGACATCATGGATACGCAAGTCCGTCCTGATCTCGGCGTAGACTGGTGAGGAGGCGTTATTATGGCAACGTTAGAAGAACTCAAGGCGAAGGCCGTCGCCATGCTGGACATGGCGTATGTGCCGTATTCCCACTTTCCCGTGGGCGCGGCGCTCGAATGTGAGGACGGCGCGGTCTTCACCGGCTGCAACATCGAAAATTCGAGCTACGGCCTGACGAACTGCGCCGAGCGCACCGCGGCGTTTAAGGCCGTGAGCGAGGGGCACCGGCGCTTCAAGCGCATCGTCATCGCTGGGCGCAGCGACGACTACTGCTACCCCTGCGGTGCGTGCCGTCAGGTGCTCTACGAGTTCGGCCCCGAGATGGAGGTCATCTGCCTCAACAAAAAGGGCGAGGAGAAGCGCCTGTCGATCCGCGAACTCCTGCCCTATGGCTTCGACCAGACGTGGCTTGCGATCGACGAGAAATAACGAAAAAAAGAGGCGGCGCCGCCGCTCTCTTTTTTTGCCGTTTTCAGTTGCCGCCGGGGGGAGGCTTTGATCGTCAGCGTGCCGCTGACCGTTTCGATCGTAAGCTCGCTCACCGCGCCGCCGTCGAGCGCGGGCACGGTGTAGTGCGTTTCGCGGTCGCCGCAGGCGATGAGCGTGCCCTCGCGCTCGGTGAGCGCGGGCGGAACGCGCCGCTTTTCGTTTCATAGTCGAGAGTAAAGCCGTCCTGCGCGGGAAGGGTCAGATAGATGCTGCCGCTCTCCGTTCGGCATCAAGGCGCAGCGCACGCTCGGTAGCCAAAATCAGGTAGCCGCTGACGCTTTCGAAGTCCAGCGCGCCGAGCGCGCCGGCGATATCCACCTTGCCGCTTGCGGTTTCGATCTCGGCATTTTCCACTTCGCCTGCAAGCTCGATCGCGCCGGAGACGGTCGAGAGCTCGATTTTCCCCCATGTGCCGTCCACGAGGCCCACGCTGCCGCTCACCGTCTCGATCTCGACCGCGGGGCAGCTTGCGCACATCACGCGTGCGTCGCCGCCGACGGTCGAAAGGTCGATCTTCTGCGCATCGGCGCTCACATAGGCGTAGGCGTCCGTCGTTTCGACCTCGATCTTCTCAAAGTGACCGGCGTTGACCAACTCCGCCGGAAGTCCCACGTCGAGATACTTTTTCCCATCGTAGCTGCCGCGGTAAGCGTCGCCGAGGAAGTGGATGCGCAGCGTGTCGCCGTCGATCGCGCAGACCATCTTCTCGCTCTCGGCGAGCGGCGCGGTGGATTCCTCCTTCACGCTGATCTGCGCGCTCTGCTCGGCGGCATAGATGTTCACGCCGCCGCTGCGCCACGAGATGTCGATCTTGCGGATGTCTTCGCTCTCGCCGATGCTGAGCACCGCGCCCGGGTGGAGCTCTTCGCTCCCCTCCGCCTGCGTGCAGAAGGTGTAGGTCGCACTGCTGCCGTCCCAGAGCGCGTCGACGGCGAAAATGCCGTCGCTTTGCGGCAGTTCTGCGCGGAATGTGCCGTTATCCTGCTGCTGGGCGGTCACGGTCTCGGACGGCATGCCGGTGCTGCCCCAGGCGTCGGACGGCCAGCAGCGGAGACTGACGGAATCGGGCGAATTATCGCCAAAATCGAGCGTTACGGTGTAGAAATAGGCGGCCGACACTGCAAAGGGCATTTCCAGTACAGGCGTGATGTCACGGGAGGTTTCGTCCAGCGGGTGCGCGCCGCAGGCAATGACGGTCATGCTCTGTAGGCCCTGGGTGTAGGTCCAGTCGTAGCTGCTGCTTTTGAGGGTGACGCTGCAAGCGTTTGCACTTGTCACCGTCAGGGTTGGCGGGGTTTGGCGCGCGGCCTCGTCTGCGCTTTTTTCGCCGCAGGCGGCGAGGGAAAGGGCCAGCGCAAGCGGGAGCAGGAGGAAAGGAGCTTTTTCATCGTTCGTTCCTCATTTCTTTCGGATACTTCTATAGACGTATGATAGCCGAAAAAGTTCCCGCGCACAACGAGGGATCGTTGCACACAACGCGGCAATTTGTGGTATCGTGAATTCAATACCGGAGGCGGTACAGCTTTTTGCCGCGTTGTGTGCAACGCTGCTTCATGATACGGCGTATCATGAAAAGGCAAATCATGCATCAGTGTTCCCGCGTTTGCAGGGGGGTGTGGGCTGCCTTTTCCAACATTATATTTTGGGGGAAAGCGCATGAACAAGACGACAAATTTCGACCTGCCGCAGTGGGTCAAGGAGGACCCGATCAAAATGCAGGACTTCAATGCCGCGTTTGCGAGCATCGACGCGGCGCTCAAGGCGGAGACCGACGCGCGCAGCGAGGCCGACGGCACGGCGGCGGAGCACATCACGGCATTGGCGCAGACGATCGCAAACGGTAAAATCTGCCGCATCAAATACGGCTCGTATACCGGCAACGGCACCTACGGCGCGGCGAACGCGGTCAGCATCGAGTGCGGGTTCTACCCGCTGCTGGTGATGGTGAACAGCTCGAGCAGCAACCACTACTGGGCGGTGCGCGGATTCGACAAGTTCTACTACAACAACAACCGCGAAACGAAATGACGTGGGGCGATACCGGCGTGAGCTGGTACTACCCGCAGGACGACCAGTATTATCCCCCGTCGGGCAACCAGATGAACGCAATCGACACGACCTATTACTATCTGGTGCTGGGCTACAGCAACGACGGTGAGCAGGGAAACTGAATCACGGCAAAAAAACAGCCCCGAGGCTTTCGCCTCGGGGCTGAAACTCTATTCAGAGATTTTTTGCGCTTACGTCAGGAATTAGTCGGCGTAGTAAGCGCTGAGGGTCGCGCTCGCGGTGGTGACAGCGGGAGAAGCGGTGGAAGCGAGAGTGTAAGCAGCGCTATCGGGACCGAAAGCGGTGAGCTTCGCAGTGCTGACGTTCCAGAGAGCCGCCATCTCAGCGAGAGTGATGGTGTAGGTGCCATCAGCAACGTTGCTGACGGTCTTGGTGTAGGACTGGAGAACCTTGCCGGTCTTGTTGTCCACGATGTTGAGGGTGTAGGTGACAACACCATTTGCACCAGCGTCGGGGTTGCTCGGGCTCGTGACCTTGTCGTAGGCGTAAGCCTGGACGCACAGACGGTTCTCAGCAGCACCGCCGGTGACATACACGAAGTAATACTCCTGATCGCCAGGATTGCCCATCGTGCCGACCATCTTGGTCACTCCACCCTCGGTGATCACGCTGTAATACTGACCCGCGCTAGCATCATAGTAGAGGGAGCCGTTGAAGGTGTCAACGTTTGCACCAGTCGTAGCGTTCTTCTCACCGGAGACGAAGTCGACATAGTAGCTCTTGCCGGACTCATAGGCAGCAGAGAGCGGGTAATCCGCATCATAAGCGACCATTGCGCCGTTGGTAGAAACCATGTGGCCATCCCTCACAACGCCGTCCTCAAGCTTCACAACGTAGAGCTTGTTGGCTGCGGGAGCGTGCTTGATGTTGCTGCCATAAGCATCGCGCAGGGTGTTCTGCAGAGCGTCATAGTTAGCGAACTTGACTTCGCCGGCAACGCCGTCGACATAGCCCCTTAACGACCCACGTACCG
>ENA-OQHF01001989-OQHF01001989.1-human-gut-metagenome-genome-assembly--contig:-NODE-1989-length-10698-cov-4.582916_pt1 | contig 10698 bp, 7 predicted proteins | sample MGYA00242559_ERZ504709 | MGnify/ENA primary metagenome ERZ504709 (study PRJEB26092, sample SAMD00036203) | human gut metagenome | host: Homo sapiens | study: EMG produced TPA metagenomics assembly of...
AGAATGACCTTGAGACCCGCCCCGATATGAGCATAAAAGTGGGGCGTAAGCACCATGATATGCGAATAGCGGGTAGGATTGTGGGAGTGCGTAGCACGAAACAATCCGTTGGCATCATTGTTGGGGGTTTTTGACCCCAACATCTTTTAATATGAATTTTTATAGAAAGGATGTTTCTATGGTTACTTTTTCTGACCGGCTAAAATCTGCAATGGAACAAAAACATCTCAAGCAGGTGGATCTCATCCGCATTGCTTCACAGCAGGGCGTGAAGCTTGGGAAAAGTCATATCAGCCAGTATGTAAGCGGGAAAACGATTCCCCGGAATGATATCCTTCATTTTCTGGCAGATACGCTGGAAGTAGATGCCGGATGGCTGAGCTGTAAAACGGCAGAAGATCCTGCTCCGACCGGTTCCATTTCACATTCCACCTCTGCTCCCGAAAAGAGTCAGCAGGAAATTCTAAATCCAGGAGGTAATAATACGATGCGAGAATTTAAAAAATCATCCAAATTGAATAATGTACTTTACGATGTCCGCGGTCCGGTCGTAGACGAGGCCGCAAAAATGGAAGAACGCGGCACCCATGTCCTGAAACTGAACATCGGTAATCCTGCTCCTTTCGGATTCCGCACACCCGATGAAATCATTTATGATATGAGTCACCAGTTATCTGACTGCGAAGGATATTCCGCTTCACAGGGACTTTTTTCTGCACGAAAGGCGATCATGCAGTATGCCCAGTTGAAAAAGCTCCCTAATGTAACGATCGATGACATTTACACCGGAAACGGGGTCAGCGAATTGATCAATTTAAGTATGTCTGCTCTTTTGGATGACGGGGATGAGATTCTGATTCCTTCTCCTGATTACCCACTTTGGACCGCCTGTGCCACACTTGCCGGCGGAAAAGCCGTCCACTATCTTTGCGATGAACAGTCCAACTGGTATCCTGATATCAGCGACATGAAAAAGAAGATCAATGACCGCACGAAAGCTCTTGTCATCATCAATCCGAATAACCCGACCGGTGCTCTTTATCCAAAAGAGGTACTTCAGCAGATCGTTGATCTGGCAAGAGAACACCATCTGATTATTTTTTCTGATGAGATCTATGACCGCCTTGTTATGGACGGACAGGAACATATTTCGATTGCATCCCTTGCACCGGATCTGTTCTGCGTGACGTTCAGCGGACTTTCCAAATCTCATATGATCGCAGGTTTCCGTATCGGATGGATGATCTTAAGCGGAAATAAATCAATCGCGGCAGATTATATTGAAGGATTAAAAATGCTTTCCAATATGCGTTTATGTTCCAACGTACCTGCACAGTCCATTGTGCAGACTGCTCTCGGCGGTCATCAGAGCGTGGAAAGTTATATCGTTCCCGGCGGTCGTATTTATGAGCAGAGAGAATATATCTACAATGCTCTGACCGATATTCCAGGTATCAGTGCCGTAAAACCACAGGCAGCATTTTATATGTTCCCGAAGATCGATACAAAGAAATTCGACATCGTAAATGATGAAAAATTTGCTCTTGATCTCCTGCGTGACAAAAAACTTCTGATCGTACATGGTGGCGGATTTAACTGGAAAGAACCGGATCACTTCCGTGTTGTATATCTTCCGAGAATTGAGATCTTAAAAGAAGCCGTCGAAAAGATCGGCGACTTTCTGAGTTACTACAGACAGTAATTTCTGTATCCGGTCGTTTCATTTTTTATTGAATACAGATTTATAAAATGCTCACTTCCCGGGCGAACCGATTTTCTGTTCATCCGGGAAGTTTTTCATACCAGGCTATTCAGGATGAGCTGCCAGCAGCAGGTTCTCTGTATACCCGGTCATCTTTATTTTCCTACTGAAATATTATTTCTCCGGCATTTTCGCTGATGTATCCCACACAGTTCATTTCCACACGCCCACAGTAAAAAAACAACTCCGGCAAACCAGTAATCTCTGTCGTAGGAACTGCTTCTTCCTGAAATTGTGATGATTCCTCTCACCAGACAGCCCGCAGTCAGTGTTGCAATCCATACAACGTATAACCAATCCCAAAAGACAAAAGCGAAACTCCTCCAATTTTCAGGATTTCTCTGTATAGGAAACTGTATGCTGTCTTCAGGGCTGCTCCCTTTCCCTGATTTTCCGCATATCCGATCACGGTTGCCCATTCTGACCGTCCATTCTTGGGCCGCCCTGTCCCGGTCCCTGCATGCTCTGCCCTTCTGAATAAACCAGGCTGCTCATCGTAATTTTTTCACTTTCCAAACCGGTCGTAAGAGTATAGGCTGCCCCCTCTTCCAGTTCCTCACAACTGATCACAACAGAATTAAAATCCCTGACCGGTGTATAACTTACCAGCACCGTTCCATCGGTATCTTTCAGTGTAATTTCACCACTCTGATCTGTATCCAGATTGATGAGCATCGTTCCCTGCGTAGAATCTGATCCAAAATTCTGTGCCATTCCGCTCATGCCTGCTGCAACGACTGTTCCACCTGTGATGGTCGCTGTTCCGTCATAATCCAAAGCTCCGTTTCCGTCATCCCCGGGACCTGATACATAGATCACACCACCACTCACGCTGAAATCTCCATTACTGTCAATTCCGTCACCTTTTGCATCAATTTCAATTGTTCCGCCAAGGATATCGATATATGCATCTGAATCTTCCTGAAAAGTATTTTCACCAGGACGTCCCATACTGCTTTGATCGTTTCCTCCCGCTGCATTCAATCCGTCGTCACTGGATACAATTTTGATCGTTCCATCCTGTATCGTCACACTTTGCCCTTCAATTCCTTCATAGCAGTTCGTTATATCAATTTTCCCATCCAGTACAACGGTCTGGTCATCTGCATGGATTCCATCATCTCCCGAATTAATGGAATAAGTGCCTCCGCAGACATATACATTTCCGTTACAATGGATTCCATCATCCGCCGTGGCAAGCTGATATGTTCCATCTTTCAGAATGACATACTTTTGTGCCTTGATTCCCTTCGTACTGGTATCTGTCTCTGTGGAGCTGGTAGAAATATCAAAGCTTCCTCCGTCTGCCTGCACCACATAGGAAGAAGAAATTCCCTCTCCTCCGGCAGCCAGTGTAAGAACACCTCCGGTTATATAAACAAATCCTTTTGTATCTTCATCTGTATCCTCACTGTGGATCGCATCTGTACCGGAAGTAATCGTAAATGTTCCATCTGCAATACGCACACTTTCTTTTCCTGAAAGTCCCTGCTTTTCTGACTGAATCTGATAGACTCCTCCGGTAAGAACAAGATCATCCTTTGAGACAATGCCATGGGCAGCAGAGGTGATCTTTAAAGTACCACTTCCATTCAATGTCAGATCTTCCCGCGAAAAGATTGCTCCGTCAATATTTGTATCCTCATTTCCAGTAAAAGAATTGGATACAATTTTATTTGTGCTACCATCTGCGAGGGTTATAAAGACTTTGTCTGCCTGTTCCACGCAGATTCCTGCCCCCTCTTCGTTTATAATGGATACATTTTCCAGGATCAGTTGTACTTTTTCCGTTTTATCTGTATCAACGACAACACTTCCATTACTTAGCGAACCGGTCAGAAGATACGTTCCACCTTCTGTAATCGTTACAGTCTGTCCGTCCATTTTTACTCCGTCACTGTCGCATTTTGTTTCTTCATCCGAAAGACTGATCGCAGTACATTCACTTTCATCATACTCTGTGTCTCGATCTCGTTCAGTAAACATATCCTCTGTATCTAAAATCGCAATATCACTTTCTGATATGATTGTATTTTCTGATCCGGTCGTTCCGTTTTTTGCTGAATTTGAAGTCCCCTGGGAGCATCCCGTCAGTTCCAATGCCCCTGCCATCAGTACGATAATCATATATTTTCTTTTCATAGAGTTTTCCTCCATTTCATTACAATCTGCCTGCCTCCTTCAGATATATTTTTACAGGCTTGTAGTTGTGGTTTCCTGATTTTTCACCATGATTTCCAGATTCCCATTTCTGCACCGCAAATGGTCGATCATTTCTTTTTCCTTTGAAGTATCTTTCAGGCTTAACTGATAGGTCAGTTTGAAAAGACTTCCCATATTGGTGGTCTTTACTTCTGTCAGTTCATAACGGCTCGTATACGCCTCAAGCAGATCATCAAAAACTTCCGTATAGTCCAGATCCTCCGGGATCGTGATCACCATGGTCTTCTCACTGCCTGCGTTCTTTTCCCATGCACGGATCTGCACATAGAGAGCCATGACTAGAGAAAGGATCACCGTATAAAGCACTGCATACCCCAGATAGCCCATCCCACTTACCAGACCTGCTCCCATGGCAATAAAAATCGCTCCGATCTCTTTTGCACTGCCCGGCACACTTCTGAAACGAACAAGACTGAAAGCTCCTGCCACTGCCACTCCTGTTCCTACATTTCCATTTACCATCATAATGACGATACATACAACTGCAGGAAGAATTGCCAGCGTCCTCACAAATCCTGCATTATATTTTGATTTATATGTATAGGCTGCCGCAAGCACGATTCCAAGTAGCAGTGAGACTACCACGCAAAGCAGAAACTGATATACCGGGATCACCGTCACTGTACTGCTGTCAAAAATTCCTCCAAATAAGTTACTAAACATAATTTATTTCTCCTTCTCTTAATAGTGTTCTGTATGCATTTCCGTATTTTGAATACGATGTACGGAACATTTTATTTTCTGTAAGAAAATGACTCAGCCATAAAGGAATCGCATGCCCCACTTTTATTTCCAATAATGACTGATCCTCGTCCAGCAGGCTTCTTCCATAGATCGGACTGCTCAGGTCAAGATCTTCTGTTCTCCATAAAATATTCTGATCAAATGTCATCCGCAGTTCATGATCTTCTTTTCCATAGAATGCCTCACGCTCATAGGACAGCCACATTGCCGGGCGGATTCCCTGGTAAAGTCTCAGAGCATAATCCAGTTCTTCTCCGATCTGACTTTCCCCGACAACCCGTTCGCCCCGGCAAAGATACTGGATCGCTTTTTCGTATTCCGTACAGATTCGCCTTTTGTAGACGACTTTTTTATACTTCTTCTTTAACTCGATAAATGCCTCACCTGCCGGCTCTGCTCTTCCATAGGTACGGAGCCGCACTTTTTCTTTATATACTTTGTTCTCTATGGATCTGCGGATCAACAAATACTGTGGTGTGTCAAAATACAGATTACAGATGGTACTTTTTCCATATTCATCCGGGATCATGTACTCTTCCATCACGTTCTGTAAAAGCTCTTTCTGCTCCCGGGTCAGCAGATATTTATATTCATAACGTTTAAAAACTTTTTGCACTGCCATTGTTCTTTCCTCCTTACATCCTGCATTTTATCGGTCGTACCTTAAATCAACTTTAAATTACTTTTAAAGACACAAATACTACACATATTGCATCCATACAGTCTGCACATTGGTGTAAATGCAGAATTTCCTGGCACTGGCAGCTTTTTCTGTGTGTCCGGGTATAAAAAAAAGATCTGAAAATCATTTTTATGATCTTCAGATCTTTTCCTGCCCTGCCACCCGGGTCTTTTCTTACTTTCTATTCCGGCTTGCTTTCTATTCCGGCTTGCTTTCTTTTTCTGATTTCAGTCAGTCCAGCAGCTCTTTTACCATTTCTGCATCAAATACAACTTTCTTTTTCTGTTCCACTTCAATCTGATATAACGCATTTGCCGCAATATGCTCTGCCGCCTGCTCCAGATCACGGATTCCTGTTGTATCGGAATACAATTCAATCACCTCATCCAGTGCTTCGTCTGTCATGATGCACTCTTCTTCTCTCAGGCTCATACGTTTCAGTACTTTTGGTAATGCAAATTTAGAGAATATGATCTTCTTTTCCTCCGGAGTATAGTCCGGTATATCAATCACCGCAAAACGTGACATTAGCGGTGCACTGATCTGATCCTTATCATTCGCCGTTGCGATTGGATAAACACCTACAGTCGGAATCATACACTCCATATAGTTATCCGTAAATCCAAGATTATCAAGAAGTGTCAGAAGCACATCTGCCGGATTTCCATTTCCCTTTCCTGAAGCTGCCTTATCAAGCTCATTGATAATAAACACAAGATTCGACTCACCCGCCATGGAAAAGGCCTCCATAATGATTCCTGGCTTCGCATTGGAATAAATACGGGAACTTCCTGTCAACTGTTCAGGGTCATTGATCGAACTCATATCCAATGTTGTCCACGGTAATTTTAAAATACGTGCCACCGCATAGGCAATCTGAGATTTTCCGGTTCCTGCAGGACCTACCAGCAACAGTCCGTATGCCGGCAATGTATGTGTTCTGTTGATCTGAATGATCGTCTCGATGATCCTTTGCTTTACGCGTTCCATTCCATAAAGCTCTTCATCCAGAATCCTTCTTGCCTCTTCGGGATCAATGGCTTCAAAATAATCATTTTTCCATTGAATATTCATCATAATGGATAATGCCCGCTGTGCATGACGACGTTCTTCCTGCGACACCTCATGGGAACGTGCCACAGCAAGATTTCTTCTCGCCCAGAGACGGATATTATCCGGTAGCGTCCTTCCTGCACAGGTCATGAAATCAGTAATACTCTGAATACTGGTCAGCTTCATGTCATCCCCGTTCTCTTCTCCGTCTTCATCTTCTACTTCTTCCGCAGGTGCATTGCTTGCAAAAAGTCTCTCAATCATAAACTGCAGGAATCCATCCTCCGCAGACAGCTTCGTACCGCCACCAAATGCGATCTCCCTGATACGATACACGGCATATCCGCTTTCTGTATTCTTTCCTGATAAACGCACATTGATATGATTTTCTCCCAGCCATTTCAAAAGGCTGACAAACCGTGCATCCACAAGCAGAATATCCGCACTTATCGTTCCTCCGTCTTCATCAAATTCTAAAAGCAGTCTGCTTACTCTGATTCGTGAAAATCCCACAGGAATGGTGATTCCACTCCTTTTTACTGTTATCCAGGACAAGGATCGGATTTTCAATGGACGCATGATCCTCATTAGATGAGAACGTGGTATATGTACATACAACCGGCTTTTTATCATCCGGTGCATTATTAAAATCAAATACTGGCATCTTCTGTACTCCTTTTTCACTTTCATTTTTCTTATTATAGCAAGAAACTATCAGATCTGTCCAGTCAGCCGGACGTATTACTTGTATAACCGTCCTGTCTATGTTATCATTAAAACAAATTATTTTAGGAGGTCATTACATATGAAAATTTTTGTCCGAAATGCGGGAATCCTACTGACGATCATGCTACATTCTGCAACCAGTGTGGTGCTCCCCTTAACGATCAGCCGAATACAGACGGAACTGCTCACAGTTCTTCTGATTTTCAGGGAACCGGAGGAACACAGAACAATTATTATCAGCAGAATAACTATTACCAGTCAACCGGAGGAACACCGTTCCGTTCTTCCTACGGGATTACTCCTCGCAGCATCCCTCTTTGCATTATCCTTTCCATTGTTACCTGCGGAATTTACGGCATTTACTGGATGCTGAAGCTAAATGATGAAATCAATCTCCTCTGTGGTGATACAAATGCGACAAGTGGTGCTTTGGTTGTTATCTTTTCTCTGATCACCTGCGGTATTTACGGATTCTACTGGATGTATAAAATGGGAGAGAAATGTGATTTTATTAAGGGAGTTCAGGGAAGTTCCGGTATTCTTTATCTCCTTCTTGGAATCTTCGGACTCAGTATCGTCGATTTCTGTCTTATTCAGGATACGATCAATAAGTCTGTCTGACTTTCTTAAAAAGAACCGCCTGCAAAGTTAAGATTTTTATCTTTTCTTCGCAGACGGTTTTCTTTTTACTTTTTTTCTGCCTTTCGGCTACGTAGTCCCGAATAAAAAGAGCGGATCTTTTCTGTCAGAATCGTAAGATATCTTAATACCGGTTCCGTTGCAATGGCAAATACGATAAATAGCATGATACATTTTGTCGTCATTCCGGTAATGGCAAAAAGATCATTCAGGAAAATACTACAGAACAGAAGTCCTGCAATACATCCTGTCAGAATCGCAGTTCTCAACATATTCATCGGTGCACTGATCTTATACAGGATCATAAATCCTACGATTGCCAGCAGCATTGTCGCTGCCGTCGAAATATCTGTTTCTCCTACCCCAAAAGTTTTTCCAAAAATCACAAGTGCTCCGACCGCTACTGCATCGGTAATGGCAGCCGGAAGTGCTTTCAAGAATACATTCGTAAGGAAATGACCTTTAATGATATTCTTATTCGGTTCCAGTGCAAGGAAGAAAGCAGGGATACCGATCGTAAACATACTGATCAGGGAAACCTGCGATGGCTCCAGTGGATACGTGAACATAAATACAACTGACATCAGGCTTAATAAAAATGAGAAAATATTCTTTACAAGGAACAAACTTGCTGAACGCTGGATATTATTGACAACTCTTCTTCCTTCCAGCACAACCTCTGGCATACACGAAAAATCTGATTCCAGAAGTACCAGTTGTGATGCCTGTGCCGCCGCCTCACTTCCAGAAGCCATCGCAATACTGCAGTCAGCATCCTTCAAAGCAAGAACATCATTCACTCCGTCTCCCGTCATCGCCACAGTCTTTCCGGCCTCTTTCAGTACCTGAACGAACTGCCGTTTCTGATTCGGGGTTACTCTTCCAAAGACTGTATTCTCAAGTACTGCTTTCTTTACATCATTGATGGATTTTAATTCAGAAGCATCCACGTACTGATCTGCATTTGCTATTCCGGCCTGCTTTGCAACCTTTGATACTGTAACCGGATTGTCTCCTGAAATGACTTTTACCTCCACCCCTTGTTCGGTAAAATACTCAAACGTCTCTTTTGCTGCCTCTCTGATCGGATTTGCAAGCAGGATATAACCAAGCGGACAGATTGGATTTCTCAGAGCCTTTCCGTCGATCGTACCGTCATAAGTTCCAAATACCAGTACTCTTGCACCGGTCGATGCCAGACTGGTTATTTTTGCTTCATAGGCTTCATACTCATCCAGCAGTACAAATTCCGGTGCTCCAAGCACATATGCCCCCTCTTCAAAAGTAACACTGCTGTACTTGGTCGCTGAGGAAAATCCGGTCTTTGCGACCGGCTTTGCCCCTGATACAGAAGTAAAATAAGCCTTTACCGCAGCCATCGTAATATTATCCTTCGTCATAGCGGCTGCAAAATCTCCTACCAGCGTTTCAAGCGGCTTCATTGTATCCGGGTCATACTGCTGCGTTGGGATCAGTTTCTGCACCTGCATCGTATTTTCAGTAATGGTTCCGGTCTTATCCACGCAAAGTACATCAACCCTTGCCAGTGTCTCAATGCATTTCATATCATGCAGCAGCACCTTTTTCTGTGCCAGTCTCATAGAACTGACTGCCAGTGCCACACTTGCCAGCAGATACAGCCCCTCCGGGATCATTCCGATCACTGCCGCAACCATGGACGTAACACTGGATCGGAACGAGGAATGCTGAAAGAAAAATGCCTGTACAAAAAGGATGATCCCGATCGGAATAATCGCAATTCCAACGCACTTTACAAGACGATCCAGCGAACGGATCATTTCCGACTGCTCTCCCTGCTGCATCTCTTTGGCTTCCAGCGTCAGCCTTGAAATATAAGAATCCTCACCGACTTTATCAAGTCTCGCGTGGCACTGTCCTGAAACAATAAAGCTCCCTGACATCAGCTTCGATCCCTTTTTCTTTGTGATCTCGTCGGATTCTCCGGTCAGCAGTGATTCATTGACCTGAACTTCCCCTGCACAGACTTCTGCATCCGCACAGACCTGGGCGCCTGCCTTAAAAATAACAATATCATCCACAACCAGTTCTTCTGCATCGATCATGGAGTTTTTTCCATCTCTTACAACCATCGCATGAGGAGCATTGAGCATGGTAAGATCATCCAGTACCTTTTTCGCCCGGATTTCCTGAATAATTCCGATCAGCGTATTGGCAATGATCACCGGAAGAAATGTCAGATCCCTGAACGCCCCCACCAGGCAGAGCAAAACTGCCAGTACAAGAAAGATCAGGTTGAAATACGTGAAGACATTCTCCTGTACAATCTCCTTTGTAGTCTTGGATGTTGAATCTACCGCCTGATTCGTCCAGCCATGAAGCTTATGTTCCTGCACCTGCTGACTGGTCAGTCCCTTTCTGTAGTCCGGCGTATATCGCGTCGTCGGCATTCTTTTCATTTTTTTCCTCTGCCTCAACAGGCTTCCTTTTTCTTCTGGCCGCTGACATATCAATTCTCCTTTTGTATTCTTTCTGCTTCAGCAATAAAAATTGCTGCCCTGCATAAAGTAAGTATGCCCCGCGATGAAACTCGCGAGGCACACCACATCTGATTTTATTTTACCACATTCATCCGCATTTTCCACTATGTTTAGAAAAACTTTAACTAATCTTCAGACTCTGTTTTTATTTGTTCTCCTGAAATCTCTTTACGGTTCAGGATCTGCATAAACTCTTCTCCCGTGATCGTCTCTTTTTCATAAAGATATTTTGCAAGTTCATGCAGTTTCATCTTATTTTTCTCCAGCAGATCCATCGCTGTGTCATACCCTTCCCTGACTATCTCTACGACCATATCATCAATCGTGGCAGCCGTTTGTGGAGAACAGCT
>ENA-OQHF01001990-OQHF01001990.1-human-gut-metagenome-genome-assembly--contig:-NODE-1990-length-10697-cov-5.177294_pt1 | contig 10697 bp, 9 predicted proteins | sample MGYA00242559_ERZ504709 | MGnify/ENA primary metagenome ERZ504709 (study PRJEB26092, sample SAMD00036203) | human gut metagenome | host: Homo sapiens | study: EMG produced TPA metagenomics assembly of...
CCCGTTATTTTTTGCCTGAAATAAAAGAAAATGCGAAAAAAAATGAAAAAAAGTGCTTGCAATGTGCATAAAAAAAGTGTATTATATGAAAGTACTGTTAAACGCACGTTGTAAATACGGCATACAGTTACAGGAATATGGCTAATTGGTCAAGTGGTCAAGACGTCGCCCTCTCACGGCGAAGACAGGGGTTCGACTCCCCTATTAGCTATTCTGTATTATAGTGTTCTGGAAAGAGTGGGCAGAAATGTCCACTCTTTCGTTGTTAGGCATAATACAGGCGGACTGACAGGCGGGGATTCCTGCGATTTAAAATAATGGAAAGGCGATGAATAAATGGGTAGAAAGATAAGCTACGAAGAAAAAACAGAGCAGCTCATTCAACCGTTCATTGATGCGCATCATTTTGAGCTGGTTGATGTGGAATATGTGAAAGAGGGCAGTGACTGGTACTTGAGAGTTTACATCGATAAAGAAGGTGGCATTACCGTAGATGACTGTGAGGTAATCAGCAGAGAATTTAATGAAGTCCTTGACAAAGAAAACTATATTCCGGATCAGTATATTTTTGAAGTCAGTTCTCCGGGGTTGTTAAGACCGTTAAAGAAAGAAAAAGATTATCAAAGAAGCATTGGAAAATTAATTGATATTAAGCTTTACCGTGCCGAAGACAAACAGAAAGAATTTACAGGCGTGTTAAAAGCATACGATGAAAAAACAGTAACACTTGCATTTGAAAAGGATGAAGAAAAGACATTTGAAAGAGCGAATCTGGCAATGATTCGTCTTGCATTTTGTGATTAATAATAAAGAATAAACGATGCCGCAAGGCCAAATGGAGGAAATTATGAGTAAAGAATTAATAGCAGCACTTGATGCGCTTGAAAAAGAAAACGGAATCAGCAAGGAAGTGATGTTTGAGGCAATTGAAAAATCACTGATGGATGAATATAAGACACAGTTTAACACTGTAGAAAACGGCCGTGTTGTATTAGACAGAATCACAGGGGACTTCCACATTTATTCAGACAGACAGGTCGTTGAAGAAGTATCTGTTCCGGAACCGGCAGAAGGAAGCAATTCCAGAAAAAATACTGAAAAGTATATTTCTGCAACAGAGATTTCCCTTGCCGATGCAAGAAAGATTAAGCCAAACTGCCAGATTGGTGACATTGTTACCGTAGAGGTAAAATCAGAAGAATTTTCAAGACGTGCGGCAAAGAATGCAAAGGGTACAATTGTACAGAAGATTCGTGAAGAAGAAAAGGCAGCACTTTACAATGAATACCATTCAAAGGAAAAAGAAATCATCACAGGAATTGTACAAAGAATTGATGAAAAGGGTAATGTTTTGGTAGACATCGGAAGAACACAGACAACCTTAAAGGTCAGTGATCAGGTAAAGGGTGAAACCTTTGAACGCGGCGACAGAATTAAACTTTATGTTGTAAGCGTTTCCAACAAAGAAAAACCGGGGACACTGGTAAGAGTATCAAGAACATCACCACAGCTTGTAGAACGCCTTTTTGAAGAAGAAGTAACGGAAATCAAAGACGGCATTGTTGAAATTATGGGTATTGCAAGAGAAGCCGGTTCAAGAACTAAAATGGCAGTCCGTGCAAAAGTACCGAATGTTGATCCGGTTGGTGCATGTGTCGGTGTAAACGGTGCGAGAGTAAAGGCAATCGTTAATGAACTGGGCAACGAACAGATTGATATTATCGAATGGGATGAAAATCCGGCACAGTTAATTGTCAATGCGTTAAGTCCGGCAAAGGTTGTATCCGCAACAGCAGATGACGAAGAAAAGAAAGCGGAAATCATCGTTTCAGAACAGCAGCTTTCTCTTGCAATCGGCAAATCAGGACAAAACGTAAGACTTGCAGCGAAGCTTACAGGCTTTGGCATTGATATTAAGAGTGAAGCACAGGCAAATGAAGACATCGACGAAACAGCCGGTGACGAAGAAGACGTTGAACTTACATTGAGTGAAGAAGAATAAAAGATCAGGGAGTGATTTATTTGGCCGGAACAAAAAAGATTCCTCAAAGACAGTGCATAGGCTGTCGTGAAATGAAGAATAAAAAAGATTTAATCAGAATCTTAAAAACAGATACGGAAGGCATTATCATTGATGTGACAGGCAAGAAAAACGGCAGAGGTGCATATATATGTCCTAATGCGGATTGTTTTGCAAAGGCTGTGGCATCAAAGGGACTGGAACGTTCCTTTAAAATGCCGATAGAAAAGTCTGTGTATGACAAGTTGGCAAAGGAGCTGGAAAATATTGAAGCAGGATAAGGCATTAGCAATGATCGGACTTGCGCAGAAAGCAGGAAAAATCGTAAGCGGAGAATTTGCAACAGAAAAGGCAGTCAAGACCGGGAAAGCCGCACTGGTTATTGTTGCAGGAGATGCATCGGAAAATACAAAGAAGATGTTTACAAATATGTGTGCATTTTATGAGGTGCCTGTTTACTTTTACAGTGACAAAGAAACACTTGGTCATGCAATCGGCAAACAGTTTCGGGCATCACTCGCAGTCGCAGATGAAGGCTTTAGAAATACAATCGAAAAGCATTTAAAAAATGGTTTGGAGCAGCAGATGTAAGCGGTTGTTCGGAAGAGAGGTTAAATGGCAAATATGAGAGTTCATGAATTGGCAAAAGAGTTAAATATATCATCAAAAGAAATTATAGAAACATTGAGTAACGACACAAAGAAGTATACCGCTTCCAACGGTCTGACAGACTCAGAAATCACGTCTATCCGCAGCAAGTTCGGTAAAAAGGCGGCACAGCCGGAAAAACCAAAGACAGAAGCAAAGCAGGAAGATAAAAAGTCCCATATTTCACAGGTGTATTTTCCACAGAATAGTACAAAAGCACCGGGAAATGATACAAGAAAGGGAAATCAGAATCAGACAAAGAACGATAATCAGATGAATAATAGAAATAACAATCAGAATAACAACAGAAAATCAGATACACCAAGAAACGAAAACGGTAGAAATAACTATGCCGGAAACCGTGACAACAACCGTAACGACCGTGACAGAAATGACCGTAGCGGAAACGGAGACAGACATAACGGTTACAGAAATGACCGTAACGGAAACGGCGGCGGAAACAACGGCTACAGAAACGATCGGAATGACCGCAACGGAAACGGTGGCGGAAATAACGGCTATAGAAATGACCGCAACGGAAACGGCGGTGGAAATAACGGCTATAGAAATGACCGCAATGGACAGGGGGGAAACAGCGGACGCAGAAATGACCGTGACAGAAAAGAAAGTCTGCCAAAGAATGATTTTCTGTTTGAAACCAAGCCGGATGCAAGAAAGCCGGAATCCAGAAGGGACAACAAGAAGAACGACAGAAGAAAAGATGAAGAAAAAGAAAATCTGAAGTTCGCAAACAGCCAGGCAAACAAGAAGGTAAACAAGCCGGTAGAAAAAGAAGAAGAAACCATTAAGCAGCTGGTTCTGCCGGACAGCTTAACCATCAAGGAACTGGCAGATAAGATGAAAGTCCAGCCGTCCGTTGTTGTAAAGAAGCTGTTTATGCAGGGAAAAATTGTAACAATCAATCAGGAAGTGGATTATGATACAGCAGAAGAAATCGCACTTGAATTTAACTGTATCTGTGAACACGAAGAAAAGGTTGATGTTATTGCAGAACTGTTAAAGGAAGATGATGAAGCAGAAGATACACAGGTTACAAGACCACCTGTAGTCTGCGTTATGGGTCACGTTGACCACGGTAAGACATCATTACTGGATGCTATCCGTGAAACACACGTAACGGCTAAAGAATCTGGCGGTATTACACAGAAAATCGGTGCGTATACGGTATCAATCAATGATCACCTGATTACATTCCTTGATACACCGGGTCATGAAGCGTTTACAGCCATGAGAATGCGTGGTGCACAGGCAACAGATATTGCCATTCTGGTTGTTGCGGCAGATGACGGTGTCATGCCTCAGACAATTGAAGCCATCAACCATGCAAAGGCAGCAGGTGTTGAAATTATCGTTGCTGTCAACAAGATTGATAAGCCGAGTGCCAATATCGAAAAGGTAAAGCAGGAACTGACAGAATACGAACTGATTCCGGAAGACTGGGGCGGTTCAACCATTTTCGTACCGGTATCCGCACATACAAAGGAAGGTATTGATGACTTACTGGAAATGATTCTTTTAACCGCAGAGGTACAGGAATTAAAGGCAAATCCGAACCGTAAGGCAAGAGGTATCGTAATTGAAGCTGAACTGGATAAGGGACGCGGTCCGGTTGCAACCGTACTTGTACAGAAGGGTACATTAAAGGTTGGTGACCATGTGGCAGCCGGTGCATGCCATGGTAAAATCAGAGCGATGGTAGATGATAAGGGACACCGTGTAAGAGAAGCAGGACCTTCTATTCCTGTTGAAATTCTCGGTTTAAATGACGTGCCGAATGCCGGTGAAATTCTCGTTGCAATGGATTCTGATAAGGAAGCCAGAAACTTTGCAGAAACCTTTATCAGCGAAGGCAGAAAGAAGCTCTTAGACGATACAAAGCACAAGGTATCCTTAGATGCATTGTTCGAACAGATTCAGGCAGGTAATGTAAAGGAACTTGGTATTATTATCAAAGCCGATGTACAGGGTTCGGTAGAAGCTGTAAAGCAGAGCCTTGTAAAGCTTTCAAACGAAGAAGTTGTGGTTAAGATTATCCACGGCGGTGTTGGTAATATCAACGAATCCGATGTTGTTTTAGCTTCTGCTTCCAATGCAATTATCATTGGCTTTAATGTTAAGCCGGATAATCAGGCAAGAATCGTTGCAGAACGTGAAAAGGTTGATTTAAGATTATACAGCGTTATCTACAATGCAATTGAAGATGTAGAGTCCGCTTTAAAGGGTATGTTAGAGCCGATTTATGAAGAACAGGTTATCGGTCATGTTGAAATCCGCCAGATTTTCAAGGCATCCGGTGTCGGCAACATTGCCGGTTCATTTGTAACAGACGGTAAGATTACAAGAAATGCTTCTGTCCGCATCACAAGAGAAGGCGAAAAGACGTACGAAGGACCGATTGCTTCCTTAAAGAGATTTAAGGATGAAGTCAAGGAGGTAAAGGCCGGATATGAATGTGGTCTTGTATTTGAAAAATTTAACGACATTCAGGAAGGCGACATCATTGAAGCTTATGAAATGGTAGAAGTGCCTAGATAAGTTTTAGAAAGGGCATAAGGTTTTTAGAATGCGTAAAAACAGTGTAAAAAACACCAGAATTAATGGTGAAGTATTAAAGGAACTCAGTAACATTATCAGGGGAGAAATCAAAGACCCGCGGATAAACCCGATGACCTCGGTGGTATCCGTGGAGGTTGCCCCGGATTTAAAAACCTGTAAAGCATATATCAGTGTCCTTGGGGACAAAGAATCCCAGGAAGACACGATGAAAGGGTTGAAAAGTGCAGAAGGATATATCCGCAGGCAGCTTGCAAAGAATATCAATCTGCGCAACACACCGGAAATTACTTTTATTTTGGACCAGTCCATTGAATACGGTGTCAATATGTCAAAACTGATTGACGAAGTAACACAGTATGACAATGAACATCATGTTGAGGAACCTGTACAGGATTCAGAGGACTAAGTATGAATGTTTTAGAAGAATTAAAAGGTGCAGAAACGGTAGGTATTACCGGACATATCAGACCGGACGGGGACTGTATCGGTTCCTGCATGGGATTGTATTCCTATTTAAAGGATAATTGTCCGCAGCTGGATGTAACAGTTTATCTGGAAACACCGGGCAGTGAATTTCATTATATCCGTGATATTGATAAAATTCATACAATCCCGGATATCAAAAAAGAATATGATGTCTTTTTTGTACTCGATTGCAGCAGCTTAGACAGAATTGAGCCATTCCATAGCTGCTTTGAAAATGCAAAAAAGACTGTCTGCATTGATCATCATATCAGCAACGGAAGCTTTGCTGATGTCAATGTAGTAGACGCGCAGGCCAGCTCTGCCTGTGAAGTGCTTTACCGTACACTGGAAGATGATAAAATCAGTAAAGACACAGCAGCCTGCATTTACACAGGTATTGTGCATGATACGGGCGTGTTTAAGTACAGCTCGACGTCGGCACAGACGATGCTGATTGCCGGAAAGATGATGGAAAAAGGAATTGATTACTCAGATATTATCGATAACAGCTTTTATGCAAAGACATATATCCAGAATCAGATTCTTGGCAGGGCATTATTAGAGAGTGTTTTATTCTATGACGGCAAATGTATTTTCTCACTGGTTACACAGGATGAAATGAATTTCTATGGTGTTACCGGCAGGGAGCTGGGCGGCATTGTGGAACAGCTGCGTCTGACGGAGGGCGTGGAAGTTGCCATTTTCCTGTATCAGACCGGTGAGGAAGAATATAAAGTCAGCTTACGTTCCAAGAAAGTCATTGACGTGAGCAAAATTGCAATGCACTACGGCGGCGGTGGACATATCCGTGCGGCGGGCTTTACGGCAAACGGTGCAGTGCATGACATTATTAACAATATCGGTGCCAGAATTGAGGAGCAGTACAATGCACTTTCCGGCGCAAAAAATGTTGAATAAAAACTGTGAAAACAGTATATGAGGAATGTTATGAATGGTATCATAAATGTATATAAAGAAAAAGGATATACTTCGCATGATGTCGTTGCAAAACTCAGAGGAATTCTCCATATGAAAAAAATCGGACATACAGGTACGCTTGACCCGGAAGCGGAAGGCGTGCTGCCGGTATGTCTGGGCAAAGCAACAGGGCTTTGCAGCATGATTACAGACTGGGGAAAAACGTATGAAGCAGTGATGCTTTTGGGAACAACGACAGATACACAGGATACCACCGGTACCGTAACGGCAGAAAATGAAGTCCATGTCACCGAATTAGAGGTGATAGAGGCGTGCAGCAGCTTTGTAGGCGAATATTACCAGACACCGCCGATGTATTCGGCTTTAAAATATAAAGGCCATAAGCTGTATGAACTTGCAAGACAGGGCATTGAGATTGAACGTGCAGCCAGAAAAATTACAATTCATGCACTGCATATCAATGAAATGAATCTGGCAGACGACGAAAAAACCGTTACTTTTACCGTGGAGTGTTCCAAAGGAACTTATATCCGTACTTTATGTGAAGATATCGGAAAAAAACTGGGCTGTGGTGCCTGTATGAAAAAACTGGTGCGGACAAGGGTCGGCTGCTTTGGACTGGATGACAGTCTTACACTGGAACAGATTGAAGAAATGACACACAATCAGACGGTGGAAGAACATATCGTTCCGATTGATGAGATGTTTCCGGATTACAGGAAGCTCACCGTCTTAGAGGAGTACGAAAAACTGCTCTATAATGGCAATGCCTTTTCCTGCGGCGGCAGTGTCCATGCAGGAAGCGGATCTGATGGAGCAGGAGTGTTTCAGAATTTATGACAGCCATGCGGCATTTATCGGGATATTCCGATGGAGTGCGTGTGTATTTAAACCGGTGAAAATGTTTTATTCGCATGAACAGCCGGGGAAATAGCATTTCGCAGCAAGATGCTCAGAAATGGAGATTAATATGAAAGGGGTGTGAACGTTTTGCAGTATATTCAGGGAATCCGTGATTTTAGTCTGGACAGGCCCTCTGCTGTTACGCTGGGAAAGTTTGACGGCGTTCACATGGGACATCAGAAACTGATAGAGATGATTCAGGAAAAAGCAAAACAGGAAAATCTTTTATCGGTTGTTTTTACATTTGATAAAATTCCACTCCGGCTCTGCCCGCAGAAAAACCAGCATTTTATTACAACCAATACAGAACGGCGGATGTTTCTGGAAAAACAGGGTGTCGATGTGGAAATTGAATATCCGTTCACAGAAGATTTTATGAATATGGAACCGGAAGCGTTTATTGAGGAAATTCTGATTGGCAGACTGCATGCAAAGTATGTGGTGGTCGGTACGGATTATCACTTTGGTAAAGGCAGAATGGGCAATGCGCAGATGCTTTTGGAACGCGGACCGGAATATGGGTTTGAAACCACGATTGTCGAAAAAGAGCGGTATCAGGAGCGGGAAATCAGTAGTACATATGTCCGTGAAGAGCTGCGCCTCGGACACATGGAAACTGTCAATGTGCTGCTTGGCAGACCCTACAGCATCTATGGTATTGTATCAAAGGGAAAGCAGCTGGGTCGTCAGTTAAATCTTCCGACGTTAAATATTTATCCGCCGGACAGTAAGCTGCTTCCGCCAAACGGTGTGTATGCATCCATTACACGGCTGGACGGTAAAGAATATTTTGGCGTGACCAATTTAGGCGTCCGTCCGACACTTGATGACAGTCCGCTTTTAAGCGTGGAAACCAATCTGTTTGATTATAATGATGACGCCTACGGACATTATATAGAAGTACAGCTTATGCACTTTTTACGGCAGGAAATGAAATTTGATTCCATCGAAACTTTAAAAAAACAGATGGAAAGTGATGCTTCATTTGCAAAAGAAATGTTTTTACTTAAAAATTAATGAAAATTAGTATGCAAAATCACATGAAAAGCTTGCATAGCAGATGAATTTATGTTATATTTTTAAAGTATGTTAGCCGTTATTCAGATTCAGGACACTCCGACCTGATTCTTAGTAGCAGGCGATTATTAAAAGGAGGAATATCAATCATGATATCTAAGGAAAAGAAAGCAGAAATTATTGCAGCATACGGAAGAAAGCCTGGCGATACAGGTTCACCGGAAGTTCAGATCGCAATCTTAACAGAAAGAATTGCAGAACTTACAGAACATTTAAAGGTTAACCAGAAAGACCATCATTCAAGAAGAGGACTTCTTAAAATGGTTGGTAAGAGAAGAGCTTTACTTGAGTATTTAAAGAAGAACGATATCGAAGGTTACAGAAACCTCATCGCTCGTCTTGGAATCAGAAAGTAATTTTAAGAAGGGCGGAGATTTCTCCGCCCTTTTGTATTGTGCGGAGCATCATGGAATAACCGCAGACCGTAAAACAAAGATAACAGAAGTTTCTACCGAGACTGCTGAAAAATGTACCGTAGGTTGTGAAATGCAATGAGAAAATGGTGTGTTTTTCAGTTGTTTCGGGCTTCTGTTTCTGATAAAAAAAGAGCCGGGCAGAAAAATCAAAAATCCGGCAGAATGGAGAATTTATGTTTAAACAGTTTACAATGGAGCTGGCTGGCAGAACACTGCGTGTTGATATCGGCAGAGTCTGCGCACAGGCAAACGGTGCAGCGTTAATGCACTATGGCGATACAGTTGTGCTTTCTACAGCAACTGCATCCAAAGAGCCAAGAGAAGGAATTGATTTCTTCCCGTTAAGTGTAGAATATGAAGAAAAGATGTATGCAGTCGGTAAGATTCCGGGTGGTTTCAACAAGAGAGAAGGAAAGGCATCTGAAAATGCCATCCTGACTTCCCGTGTAATCGACAGACCGATGCGTCCGCTGTTCCCAAAGGATTACAGAAATGATGTTACATTAAACAACATGGTGATGTCTGTTGATACAGAGTGCAGACCGGAACTGCTTGCAATGCTCGGTTCTGCGATTGCAACCTGCATTTCCGATATTCCGTTTGACGGTCCTTGTGCAACCACACAGATCGGACTGATTGACGGTGAATTTGTAGTCAATCCTTCACAGACACAGTGGCAGGAAGGTGATTTACAGCTGACAGTTGCTTCTACAAGACAGAAAGTTATCATGATTGAAGCCGGTGCCAATGAGATTCCGGAAGCAAAGATGATTGAGGCAATTTACATGGCACATGACATCAACCAGACAATCATTGAATTTATCGATAAGATTGTGGCAGAAGTCGGCAAGGAAAAGCATACATATGTAAGCTGTGCCGTTCCGGCTGAAATGTTTGAAGCTATGAAGCAGATTGTAACACCACAGGAAATGGAAGAAGCAGTCTTTACAGATGACAAGCAGACCAGAGAAAAGAACATTGATGCAGTAACAGAAAAGATGAAAGAAGCTTTTGCAGACAATGAAGAATGGCTTGCCGTACTGGGTGAAGCAGTTTACCAGTATCAGAAAAAGACAGTTCGTAAGATGATTTTAAAAGACCATAAAAGACCGGATGGACGTGCTATTAACCAGATTCGTCCGCTGGCAGCAGAAGTGGATATTATTCCGAGAGTGCATGGTTCTGCGATGTTTACAAGAGGACAGACACAGATTTGTGACATTGTAACGCTTGCACCGCTTTCAGAAGCGCAGAAGGTAGACGGATTAGATGATAACGTTACGGAAAAAAGATATATCCACCAGTACAATTTCCCGTCATACTCAGTAGGTGAAACAAAGCCGTCAAGAGGTCCGGGACGTCGTGAAATCGGTCATGGTGCATTAGCAGAAAGAGCATTGATTCCGGTTCTTCCTACACCGGAAGAATTCCCGTATGCAATCCGTGCCGTATCCGAAACATTTGAATCCAACGGATCAACATCCATGGCTTCAACCTGTGCTTCCTGCATGTCTTTAATGGCAGCAGGTGTACCGATTAAGAAGATGGTAGCCGGTATTTCATGTGGTCTTGTAACAGGTGATACAGATGACGATTATATCGTATTAACAGATATTCAGGGACTTGAAGATTTCTTCGGTGATATGGACTTT
>ENA-OQHF01001991-OQHF01001991.1-human-gut-metagenome-genome-assembly--contig:-NODE-1991-length-10693-cov-2.938103_pt1 | contig 10693 bp, 7 predicted proteins | sample MGYA00242559_ERZ504709 | MGnify/ENA primary metagenome ERZ504709 (study PRJEB26092, sample SAMD00036203) | human gut metagenome | host: Homo sapiens | study: EMG produced TPA metagenomics assembly of...
AGTGGTGTGGAAATACCTTATCCAGAAGGTGATGTGCGCTTCTATATGGCAGATGTGCCTCATGGGGACATCCGCATGAAACGTTATTTTTCAAAGACTTCCAATGATTGGCGACGTATGTTCGTGTACTGTCCACCAGGCTATGACAGCTCAACACAATCCTACCCCGTACTCTATTTGCAACATGGCGGTGGTGAAGATGAACGCGGTTGGGCCAACCAAGGACGTACCGACATCATTATGGATAACCTGATAGCTAAAGGAGAAGCAAAACCCATGATTATTGTCATGACGGACGGCAACACTCACGACTTTGAAAGTGAGCTCCTCAAAGAATGTATTCCATTTGTAGAAAAAAACTTTCGCGTAAAAACCGACCGCAATAACCGCGCATTGGCAGGACTTTCCATGGGAGGTATTCAGACCCTGAATGTCGGTATTCCTAATCTCGACAACTTTGCCTATTTAGGAATATTCAGCTCCGGTTGGTGGGCTAACCCTACTCCTTTCGGAGGCGGCAATGACAACGAGAAATACTACAAAATGTTACAAGACAAAAAAGACGATTATAATACAAAACTGAAGCAATTCTGGATATCCATGGGCGGCAAGGAAGATATAGCTTACAACAATTGCCAGGTAATGATGAAACGGTTTGACCAAATAGGTATCAAGTACACTTACTTTGAAACTCCGGGCGGTCACACCTGGCCTGTATGGCGTGAAAGCTTATATCAGTTTGCTCCACTCCTTTTCAAATAACGACAATCACAAATAATTTTAATTACACACCTTTTTAAATATTCAAATTATGAAAAACGCATTAAAGCTTCTTTTTTCATCTTTATTGGCGCTACCCTTAACAATGTACGCCCAACAGCAAAGTTTTCCGGAAGGAACAGTTCCCAACGAACACAACATCAACGGGGCCGAGTATCCCCGTATAGGCGAAGACCGCCGGGTACACTTCAGAGTATTTGCCCCCAATGCACAAAAAGTAGAAATCAGCTTCCGCGGTGAAATGACTAAAGAAGCAGATGGATATTGGTCGCTCGTATCGAAAGAGCCTGAAGTTGTCGGCTTCCATTACTATCAGATTATAGTGGATGGAGTAAGTACTGCTGACCCCAACGGTAAACCGTTTTTCGGCATGGGTAAATGGGTAAGCGGCATTGAAATTCCGGAAAAAGGAGTCGATTATTACGCTATCAAGAATGTACCTCATGGACTAATAAGCCAAAGTTGGTATTATTCCAACATCCGTCAGGAATGGCGCAGATGTATGGTCTACACACCGGCAGAATATGATAAAAGCCCTTCTAAAAAGTACCCGGTGCTATATCTGCAACATGGAATGGGAGAAAATGAAACAAGCTGGGCCAACCAGGGCAAAATGAATTTCATTATGGATAATCTGATTGCCGAAGGTAAAGCCAAGCCTATGATTGTAGTAATGGACAACGGCAATATTGAAGTATTCAAAAACAAACCGGGTGAAAGTCCCACTGAAGCCAGAGCCAAATTCGGGGCTCAGTTTCCGGCTATTCTGGTGAATGAAATTATCCCGCACATTGAGTCCAACTACCGGACATTGACCGACCGGGAAAACCGCGCAATGGCAGGACTTTCATGGGGTGGACTTCTTACATTCAACACAACACTGAATAATTTAGATAAATTTGCTTATATAGGCGGTTTCAGTGGAGCAGGCAGCATTGATCTGCCGAATATTGACACTACTTACAACGGAGCATTTAAAGACCGCAAAGCATTCAACGACAAAGTTCATGTCTTTTTCCTGGGCATCGGTTCGGAAGAGCGTCCCGAAAGAACCAAGAAACTCAGCGATGGGCTGAAGGCTGCCGGTATCAATAATATCTATTACGAGTCTCCAGGCACAGCCCATGAATTCCTCACTTGGCGCAGATGCCTGAAAGAATTTGTTCCGCTGTTATTTAGAAAATAATTAATGTCTCATTGAGAAATACACTTATAATAATGAAAATTCCTTATTACAAAGCATTGTTGGCGATTTGCCTCGCCACCATAATGAGTGTGCATGTATATGCACAAAACAAAGAGGCCGGCTTTCCTTTGGCTCCTTATTTTTCACCGGGAACCACCGATGTCATGTATCCTGATGATGAAGGTTTCATACGGCGTTGGCTATTGCTTGAACCTATTGACAAGCCTAACCGCAGCAATACTGTATTTACAGACAGTTATATTCGCGAAGCATTTGCTACCGAATACTTTCCCAAGCAGTTCACCGTATTGCCCAAAGACGGTGACAAAGTGAAAGTAGGCAAGCAGAAACTAACCTGGCATGCACTTGACAGCAACCTGTTTAATGTGAAACTATTTCGTTTTGCATCCAATCTTCAAAAGCAGATATACGGCGTATTGTTTTGGGCAGTTACAGTTATCAATTGTCCGGAAGACATACCAAACGTCAGGATTTCAGTAGGTTCAAATTCCGCTTCTATGTGGTGGCTTAATGGTGAGGAGGCTGTTATTTTGTCCGGTGACCGCCGTATGGTTAAGGACGATTGCTTGTCCAAACGCCTGACCTTGAAGAAAGGGAAAAACATTATACGTGGAGCTATCATTAACGGTCCCGGAATGAGTGATTTTTGTATCCGTCTCCTTGATGAAAAAGGAGCACCTATTAAGAACATTACCATTAGTTATAAATAACCATGAAAACAAAAACTATATTCTTGGGTGCCGCAACCCTATTATCCCTGCTGATATCAGAGAAAGCAACCGCACAAATCGGAGAACCTTATATACACGATCCTTCCACTATCATGGAATGTGAAGGGAAATATTACACTTTCGGCACAGGCGGAGGCGGATTGATTTCCGAGGATGGCTGGACATGGAACGGCGGTGGAGTAAGGCCCGGCAGAGGTGCGGCTCCCGACGCCGTAAAGATTGGCGACCGTTACCTAATTGCTTACAGTGCTACCGGCGGAGGTCTTGGAGGCAGTCATCGCGGTACTGTGCTGACAATGTGGAACAAAACACTAGACCCTAAATCACCAGATTTCAAATATACAGAAGCGATAGCCGTTGCCTCATCAGAGGACAACGAAGATTGCGACGCTATTGATGCCGGACTGCTACTTGATCCTACCGATGGCCGCTTATGGTTGTCTTACGGTACTTATTTCGGTTTTATCCGACTGGTAGAGCTCGACCCCGCCACCGGTAAACGAGTAGAAGGCAACGAGCCTATCAATATCGCTATTGATTGTGAAGCTACCGATTTGATATATCGCAACGGCTGGTACTACCTGCTCGGTACACATGGCACTTGCTGTGACGGGCCTAATTCCACTTACAATATTGTAGTAGGCCGTTCACGCAAGGTTACAGGGCCATACATTGACAATATGGGCAGAGATATGCTGGAAGGTGGCGGAAAAATGGTGCTTGCCGCAGGAAATCGCCAAACCGGTCCCGGACATTTCGGACGTTTCATCGAGACTGACGGAGTAGAAAAAATGTCATGTCATTTTGAGGCCGACTTTGACCGCGGCGGTCGTAGCGTACTCGCCATACGTCCTCTTTTATGGAAGAACGACTGGCCGGTAGCAGGTGAAGTATTTAAGGAAGGAACCTATGAAATAGAATCCGAACGCAGAGGCTATGGTCTTGAACTTGCCGTTGACTTTGTACGTATGGCAAGTGTCAGACACCGTTTTTGGGAAGAGAGTAAAGAACCTGTCCAACCTTTAAAGTCACAGACATTGGAAGAGGTAATAGGTACATGGCCGCAAGGCAATATTGATGTAAGAATCGGTGACTATATGTTCCGTCCTCACCAACGCTGGACAATCACAGCCGTACCCGATGCAGGCGGATATCTGGGAGCTCCTTACTACAAAATAGTAATTGAAGGCACTAACCGGGCACTGACAGCCACAGCAGATGCTGAAGTCTCAACCGTACCCGAATTTACCGGTGCTCCCGAACAACTTTGGAGAATAGAGCAACTCACTGACGGCACTTACCGCATCATGCCCAAGAAAGTTCCCGGCACTGATGAAGAACTGGTATTGGTGTCCGTAGGTGACAGCACCCCTTCACTTGGCAAATTCGATATGAACAGCGACAATTCCAAATGGAATTTCCGTGATCATTAAAAAACGGGTAGTCAACTTTGTGAAGATCACAACACAAAAGCTATAACATAAAATCAAGCGTGAATTATACAAATCGGCAATGAAACAGTACCGATTTGTATAATTCACGCTTTTCCTATATCCTCACTCATCGAACACAGAACAAAGAACCGCTTCAAAAAACTCCGATACAGGTTTTCTTTAATGGAATATAATTCGTATTTTTGCCTGCAACTGCCAAATTAGCAGTTATTCATGAATAGACAATTCCCGAACAAATATGAGTGAAAACTTTGAAGGACCAAAAGACGAGTTGGATAAAGAGCTTCCGGAAGGAGGCGAAGGACATTCGGACTATAAACCTGCGGATACCAATGATGTAAACATCAAGCACCAGTTGAGTGGCATGTACCAGAACTGGTTTTTTGGATTATGCCTCATACGTAATTTTGGAGCGTGCCGTACCTCACATCATGGACGGGTTGAAACCTGTACAACGACGCATCCTACATTCCATGCGCCGCATGGAAGACGGACGCTACAACAAAGTGGCCAACATCGTAGGACACACCATGCAGTTTCACCCGCATGGCGATGCCAGCATCGGTGATGCACTGGTACAACTCGGTCAGAAAGATTTGCTTATCGACTGTCAGGGAAACTGGGGCAATATTCTCACAGGAGACAGTGCGGCTGCTCCCCGTTACATCGAGGCGCGCCTTTCCAAATTTGCCCTCGACGTAGTGTTCAACCCCAAAACAACCGAATGGAAACTGTCATACGACGGACGAAACAAAGAGCCGGTGACACTGCCCGTCAAATTTCCACTCTTACTGGCGCAAAGGCGTGGAAGGTATTGCCGTAGGACTTTCGTCCAAGATACTGCCGCATAACTTCAACGAGCTTTGTGATGCGTCTGTAAAATACCTGCACAACGAGGAGTTCAAACTCTATCCCGACTTTCAGACAGGAGGCAATATTGATGTGTCAAAGTATAATGACGGTGAGCGCGGAGGCGCTGTACGTGTACGCGCCAAAATAGAAAAGGTAGATAACAAGACACTTGTCATCCGGGAGATACCTTACGGAAAAACAGTAGCCAGTGTCTGCGATTCCATCGTCAAAGCAAGCGAAAAAGGAAAAATCAAGATAAAGAAAGTAGAAGACCTCACATCCGAGAATGTGGAGATATTGGTACACCTTGCTCCCGGCGTATCATCGGACAAAACGATTGATGCGCTTTACGCCTTTACAGATTGTGAAGTCAGCATCTCTCCGAACTGTTGCGTTATTGATGAGCAGAAACCACACTTTCTCACCGTCAGCGATGATACTGAAGAAGTCCGTAGACAACACATTGGCCCTGCTACGCCAAGAACTGGAAGATACGTAAAAACGAAATACTGGAAAGCCTGCATTTCTCTTCACTGGAAAAAATATTCATTGAAGAGCGTATCTACAAGGACAAGGAATTCGAACAGGCCAAGAATATGGATGCTGCCTGCGAACACATTGATGAGCGTCTGACACCTTACTACCCCACATTTATCCGCGAAGTGACCAAAGAAGATATTCTCAAGCTGATGGAAATCAAAATGGCACGCATCCTCAAGTTCAACTCCGACAAGGCCGAAGAGCTGATTGCCCGTATGAAAGCGGACATTGAGGAGATAGACCGCCATTTGGCAAATATCGTGGAATATACGGTAGATTGGTTCCGCATGCTGAAAGAAAAATACGGTAAAGGCTTCCCGCGTCGTACGGAGTTACGCAACTTCGATACGATTGACTCCACTAAAGTGGTAGAAGCCAATGAAAAGCTATATATCAATCGCGAGGAGGGCTTCATCGGCACAGGTTTGAAGAAAGATGAATTCATAACCAACTGTTCCGACCTTGACGATGTCATAATTTTCTTCCGGGACGGACGTTACATCATCACTCCGGTAACGGATAAGAAGTTTGTCGGCAAGAATATCCTCTATGCCAACGTATTCAAGAAGAACGATAAACGCACCATTTACAATGTTGTCTACCGCGACGGGAAAGAAGGCACGCACTACATCAAGCGTTTTGCCGTAACTTCCGTAGTACGCGACCGCGAATATGACGTGACACAAGGCACTCCTGACTCACGTATCGTATATTTCACAGCCAATCCCAACGGTGAGGCTGAGGTTATCAAAGTAACCCTCAAACCCAATCCGCGTATACGCCGCATAATTTTCGAAGAAGACTTCAGCCAAATAAACATCAAAGGACGCCAGGCTATGGGTAACATACTCACCCGTAACCCGGTTCATAAGATAGCCTTGAAGCAACGCGGCGGTTCTACACTGGGCGGACGGAAAGTATGGTTCGACCAAGATGTGTTGCGTCTCAATTATGACGGCCGCGGAGAATACCTCGGTGAGTTCCAGAGCGACGAACAAATTCTGGTTGTGCTGAACAACGGCGAATTCTACACCAGCAATTTCGACGTGAACAACCATTACGAAGACAACATACGGGTACTGGAGAAATACGATCCGCACAAGGTCTGGACAGCCGTCCTCTATGATGCCGACCAGCAAGGCTATCCCTACATCAAGCGTTTCTGCTTTGAGGCGAGCAACCGCAAGCAGAACTATTTGGGCGAGAATAAAGACAGCCGCCTCATTCTGCTGACTGACGAATATTATCCACGACTGGAAGTCGTATTCGGAGGACATGACAATTTCCGCGAACCACTGATAGTTGATGCGGACGAATTCATTGCAGTGAAAGGTTTCAAAGCCAAAGGGAAGCGACTGACTACCTACACACTGGACACCATCAATGAATTAGAGCCCCTCCGTCAGCCGGAAGCCCCACAGCACGCCGAAAGCAGCGAGGAGGAAGAAGCCGAAATACTGGATCCGGATCATGGAAAGAGTGAAGGTGACATTCTGGATGAACTGACGGGACAAATGAAATTGTTCTCTAACAACGATGACAGCAAGGAACATGAAACTACCTAAACCGGTAATACCGGTTATCTGCCTGCTTTTGTTATTGCACAGCAAAACAATGCAGGCCCAGCTTCCTGTGGAAGCGGAGAGGCTGGAGCAAAGCCGTCTCGTGACCCGCGCCACCATGTACGGCGTAGGCTTTACGAACGTATTCGACACATATCTGTCTCCTCAGGAATATACCGGAATAGATTTCCGCGTCTCACGTGAGAGCATGCGCATGACCAAATGGATGGACGGCAAACTGTCCTTGCAGAGCTTCTTTCAAGCCGACCTCGGGTATACCCATAACAAAGTGGACAACAACAATACATTCTCCGCATTGGCCAACTGGAACTATGGTCTGCACTATAACATCCCCATCACGAGTAACTTCAAGTTACTCGCCGGCGGTCTTGCCGACTTGAACGGCGGTTTTGTCTATAACCTCCGCAACACCAACAATCCGGCATCGGCACGCGCCTATATCAACTTAGATGCATCGGGCATGGCTGTTTGGGACTTACGCATAAAGAATTACCCGCTGACATTGCGCTATCAGGTCAACCTGCCATTAATGGGAGTGATGTTCTCACCGCATTACGGCCAATCCTATTATGAAATCTTCTCATTGGGGAACAGTAGCGGAGTTGTGAAATTCACCTCATTACACAACCAGCCCTCACTGCGGCAGATGTTGACGGCAGACTTTCCGATAGGACGTGCCAAGATGCGTTTTGCCTATATATGGGATGCCCAACAGTCCAACGTAAACGCTATAAAGACACACACCTACTCACATGTATTCATGGTGGGTTTCGTAAAAGAGGTGTATTTATTGAAGAACAAGAAAAGAAGGCGATAGAGCGGTAAGATGATAAACCAGGAAATAATAAGATGATGGGACTTCTAAAAAAAATAGCACTTTTGATTGTCGTACTTCCTCTGCTGAGCAGTTGCATCCGCGAAGAAGAGGTGACCAATACTCCACAAGGCAACTTTGAAGCCCTATGGAAGATTATCGATGAGCAGTATTGTTTTTTGGAATACAAACAGATAGACTGGAATGCCATACATGACAAATACAGCAAACTCATCACCAACACTATGAGCAGCGAAGGCTTGTTTGAAGTCTTGGGAAATATGTTGAACGAACTGAAGGACGGGCATGTAAACCTCGCTTCCGCCCACAATGTATCTTATTATGATGCATGGTATCAGGACTACCCGCGCAACTTTCGCGAGGATATTGTAGAAGATGTATATTTGGGTAAAGCCAGTACCGACTACCGCACTGCCGCAGGCGTCAAGTACAAGATATTCGAGGACAACATCGGCTATATGCGTTACGAAAGTTTCTCCTCGGGAATCGGTGATGGGAATCTGGATGAGATACTCTCCTACCTTGCCGCATGCAACGGACTTATCATTGATGTACGCAGCAACGGCGGTGGTAATGTAACCAATTCCACACGCATCGCTGCCCGTTTCACCAACAAAAAAAGTATTGACCGGGTACATCCGCCCATAAAACGGGTAAGGGTCACAATGACTTCTCCGAGCCCTATCCCATAGAATTGGAACCCAGCAACAGCATACGTTGGCAAAAGAAAGTGGTGGTATTGACCAATCGCCGTTCATACAGTGCCACCAACGATTTTGTGAACCAGATGAGTTGCCTGCCCAATGTCACTATCATGGGCGACAACACCGGCGGCGGCTCCGGCATGCCTTTTACCTCCGAACTGCCTAACGGATGGACCGTCCGTTTTTCAGCCAGTCCGCATTTCAGTGTAGATATGGAACAGATAGAATGGGGCATAGAACCTGACATCAAAGTTGATATGGATAAAGCGGATGAAGCCAATCACATAGATACCATTATCGAGAAAGCCCGGGCTTTCCTTAAAGGGAAATGGATGCCGGAATGAAATGAGCAACTTTCTTTACGCTTTTGCTTGTATAACCAAGAAAACTTCTTATCTTTGCACCGCTTAACGGAAAATCCCTTGCGGGTGTGGCGTAATTGGTAGCCGCGCCAGACTTAGGATCTGGTGCCGTGAGGCGTGTAGGTTCGAGTCCTATCACCCGCACAGTTTTTTTATAAAAGACAAATGACAGAAAAGAAGATGTATCAAAAGTGCATCTTCTTTTTTCTTGTAGGCATATCACAGAAAAGGCACGCACTCCTCCTCTCCTTCCCCCGCGAATTGTGTTAAAAACCGGAGATATATAAAGGTCTGAAATCTTTTTTGCATCCCGATTGTTTCAGAGAAAACAATCAAGTTAGTTATCCACTAAATTTTTATGCAATGAAGAAAAAACCTAAACTTCCTATGAAGAGAGCCTTTTGGCTGAAAAATCTGTTCTGATAGCATGTTTGCTCCTTACGGCAATCCCCGGTTTCTCTCAAAACAAGACAGTGACCGGTACGGTGGTCGATGCGACAGGCGAACCGCTTATCGGAGCATCCGTACTGCAGCAGGGCACCTCCAACGGTGTCATTACAGACATCGACGGAAAGTATTCCATCCAAGTGCCGTCCGAAGCGACATTGGAGTTTTCCTACGTGGGTATGGTAAAACAGGCCATCAAGGTGGGCAACCGGAGCGTCATTGACGTACAGATGCAAGATGACTCGCAAATGCTTGCCGAAACAGTGGTCATCGGGTACGGTAGCGCCAAGAAGCGCGACCTCACCGGCTCTATCACCAATATCAAAGGTGATGAGATTGCCAACAAACCCGTAGTCAATCCGGTAGCTGCCTTGCAGGGAAAGATAGCCGGCGTACAGGTAATCAACTCCGGCAAAGCAGGTGCAGACCCCGAAATACGCGTGCGCGGTACAAACTCCATCAACGGCTACAAACCGCTATATGTGGTAGATGGCCTGTTCAATGACAACATCAACTTCCTCAATCCTCAGGACATCGAGTCTATGGAAATCCTGAAAGACCCGTCGTCCCTCGCCATTTTCGGTGTGCGCGGCGCCAATGGCGTCATCATCATCACTACCAAGAAAGCCAAGGAAGGACAGACGCGCGTCAACATCAACGGTTCATTCGGTTTCAAAACCGTAGCGAACAAGATTGCAATGACCGATGCTGCCGGATTCAAGGAACTCTACAACGAGCAGTTGAGGAATGAAGGCAGCCCTGAATTCGACTTTACCCCATGGACGGGCAACACCAACTGGCAGGATGAAATCTTCCAGACCGGATTCATCACCAACAACAATGTCAGTATAACAGGCGCTTCCGCCAAACACAGTTTCTACCTCGGTGCCGGTTATGCCTATGAGCAAGGCAACATCAAGCACGAAAAATACAGCAAAATCACGCTGAACATAAGTAACGATTACAAAGTTACGGACAACTTCAAAGTGGGTTTCCAGTTCAATGGCGCACGCATACTGCCTGCCGATACCAAAAGTGTGGCAACAGCCCTCCGCGCTGCCCCGGTAGCCCCCGTATACAATGAAGAATACGGTTTGTACACCACCTTACCCGGTCATTTCAAAGGCACAGATGACAACCCCATGGTTGATGTGGAACTGAAAGCCAATACAACACGTGCGGAAAACTATCGCGCTTC
>ENA-OQHF01001995-OQHF01001995.1-human-gut-metagenome-genome-assembly--contig:-NODE-1995-length-10673-cov-3.042955_pt1 | contig 10673 bp, 5 predicted proteins | sample MGYA00242559_ERZ504709 | MGnify/ENA primary metagenome ERZ504709 (study PRJEB26092, sample SAMD00036203) | human gut metagenome | host: Homo sapiens | study: EMG produced TPA metagenomics assembly of...
AATTGGACGCTACTTTTATTCGGGTTTCAGGATTTACGGTAGAAACATATACCGGTTTGGCAGCCAGTTTTTTGAATATCCACTTTCCGAAGCCTTTTTCATACCTTTCAAAGCGATTGTATATCCATAGTCCGAAAGGTATCGGAAAACGGATATTGGGCTTTACCACGATGGCGTTGTTCGGAGCAATGCTGATAGCTCCTTCCGCTTCGGCAAGTGCCTTTTGTCCTGCCTTGCTCTTGTCTTCGTTGTTGATGGTTACTTTCTTCAATCCCAGATACAAGGTTTCCCCTTCCGGCAAGTGCTTTGTTGTAGAGCATGATACAGCCATCATGGCTGCAAGCAGAAGCGTCAGGATATGATATGTTTTATATTTCTTCATGGATATGTAATTATGCTTCAATCAGTTTTCTGTTGTTTGTTCGGGCTGTTTCTTTTTGCGGGAGCGGAAGATGAACAGTTCGCTTAGTTTGCTCACTTTCTTTCTCAGTACGATACCGGCTCCTGTTTCTATCACTTCACCGTCGAGTATGCTTTCGTAATTCTTGTCGTGGAAAATCTTGATGTAGCGTGTACCGCTGTTGTCCAGACGGTATTCCAGCGAAATGTTGTCGATAAACGACTCGTCTTGCTGCTGTACATCGTTTCCGGTAGATATTTTTCCTCCGATGATAACCTGGAAGCGGTTGTTCCAGAATCGTTTGGCAAACTGGAAGTTATAATCCGTACGGGTATTTCCGGTTTCGCCCTCATCGGTCGTTTCCATACCGAAGTTTATATCTATTGTTTTCAGTGCATTTCCTGCTATCTTGTTTATCTCACTTTGCAGGAACGAGTTCAGCATACTGTTGGTGTCGAATCCTTTGCCTCCGGTATTGCTTTCTGACATATATATACCCGTAACCAGCATGGTGACAGCCAGCTTGTTTTTCTCTTCGGCCGATTTGGCAGCGAGTTCGTTCTGCATGGCACCGTCGTCGGGAGCTTCGAGTGTGAAGGTAAAGCCCAGATCTTCCAGACGGTTTGTCAGATTCACTCCCACGTTGAAGTTTACCATACGCGTACTTTCTCCATCGGAAGAAACCGAGGCACGCACCCGTTCCGAAGCCTTTATGTTCAGATTCGGGTTCATAACGTTTCCGGTCCATTCGATGTAGCTTCCATCCTGAATGTAGAAAGTCTTCAGCGGGATGATAGGCATTTCGTATTTCATTTCTCCGCTCATCAGCGAATAACGGCCGTTGAGCAGCATGTTGCCGTCGGGCTGATACTGGAACGACAAGTCGCCTCCACCTTCCAGCAGCATGTAATTGCTTCCGCTTTCATTTAAGTTGACGCGTGCCTGCACAGCCTCGTCGATGTGAAGTGTCATCAAAATATCCATACCTCCCAGCGACATGGCAGGAATGTGAGGCTTGGCTATGTGAGTCGTATCGCTGAAGTCCACAAACGTGACAGTTTCGTTCAGACGGTCTTCTACGGTCAGCGGAGAGTCTTTCAGTACATAAGTGAAATCACTGCTTCCTAAAATATTCATGTTGCCTCTCATGGTAAGGGCATCCGGCCGTCCTTTCAGCATGGCATTTACATCGACATAAATCTTACCGTGTACCAGCGACTCTTTGGTCTGTTTGGCATTGATCAGCTCAAAGTTATGCGCTTCCATTTTCAGGTTTATATCCATAGCAGCCATGTCGGTCATGTCTACGTAACCGTCTATGCTGAACGGTGTCTTTCCCTTGGTAAAGATGTTGAAGCGTTCGAATTTCAGTCGGCTGTTCTCGATCTTCAGCGGTCGGTTGTCGAGTTGCAGGTTCAGTGAAGCCTGTGGAATATTGATTATTACACTGTCAAGTCCCAGTTCTCCGTTCAAGACGGGCTGTGACGTGGAACCTTCTATGGAAATCGAACCGTCCAGGTCACCTTTCAGCCTGGCCATGTCATCAGGAATGAATGCGTTGGCTACCTTCAGCGGCAGATGATGCAGGTTCACATCTGCCGTCAGATTATCTTTATCATTTTTCCCCGTGGCAGAAAGGTACGTTCCGTTCAGGCTCATTATTTCCTCGTCGTTCAGCATCAGGAAGCCGTCTATGCTGTGTTCTCCTGTTTCTTTAGGCAGATATACGGCACTCATTTCCCAGTTGCCCAGCTGTTGTTTGTTGTAGGCAAGGTTGTTGATTCCTATGTCGGTTGCAACTTGCATGCTCGACTCGCTTTGTATATAGTGTGCCTCGGCGTTGATAAAGCCGGCTATGTCGGGCATATATGGGATGATGCGCCGGAACTCGGCTATGTCTATCTGGTTGAGAGCTACGGTAAGATTCTGCTGTACGAGAGAGTCCGGAGTAGAATATAAGGATAATCCGGAATGATTCTCATCGTATATCTTGACGTCGGCATGGATACGTCCCTCGTCGCTCAGATAGATATAGTTGTCGGGGTTCACCTTAAACGGACGATATACCAGAGTAGGATTGTCCGGAGTGATGTGCATGCTGATGCCGTTGGGGCGTAGCTGTGCCTTCAGACCGAGATCAACTCCAGTTTCTCTTTTACCGTTCAGGTAACCTATTGCCAGTTGTGCATCGGTAGATCCGATATATCCGTTCAGTGAAATGTCGAAGGCTTCCTGACGTTTGTTGGCAAGAGCCTTTACACCACTGTAGAATTTCACCTGCACAGAGTCTTGCAACGTCTTGAAGTAAATTGTATCCAGTTGAAGACTATCGGTCCGCAAGCCGTACAAGTCGATGGAACCGTTTAATCCGTCTTCCGGCGAAGTGCTGAAGCTGGCCCGCAGACGATTGTAGTTTACATGCTGTGAAGCCAGGAAGTTGGCCACCGGATTGTCTGATCCGGAGAATACTTTCAACTGTGCCGAAGGCAACATTTCTCTGATCAGGCGCTGATTTATGTGTTTTTTCTTCCACTGCTCTCCAAACTCCTTGGCTACCAGGTCGCTCTTGCTCATAAACTTGTCGAGGCTGTTGGCCGATTTGAACAGGAAAGTCAAATCACCTGCATTGACATATCCCCTTACCGAATCGGTAGCCATATCGAAACCTGCATGCAGGTCTTTAGTCCTGAAGTTTCTTTCGGCTGTTACGAGCTGTATACCGCTGACGGTAGCACGTGCTTTGTGGCGTTGCTTCATATCCGTCTGCGCATGCACCTCGATGTTCATCGACGAACTGAAAGGCGTACTCATAAGTGACAACGCCTGCCAGTCTAACAGCCGCACATGGGTGTTCAGATCGGCTTTTATCATATTCGGCTGAAGCAATGCCTGCAAATTGGCCGATACGTCTATTGCCCGGTTGTTGACATTCAGCATCATTGAAGCCTGAGAGTGTTTCAGGCCGGCATCGAGTGTGACTCCGGAAAACAGAAGCGAGCCATACCGGAAGTGTGAAACCTCACCCTTCAGCAGAACAGATGTTTTCGGAGAGAAAAAGTCGAATCCGTTTCCTTCGGCATGCAGTGAAGCCGAAAGTCCGAATATCGAATCATGCGGCATAAACTCGTGTATGTTGAGGCTGTCGATATTCAGGTCGACCAGATAGCCTTCTTTTTGGCAAATCATAGTCAGCTTTTAAAATAACATTGGCTTTTTTGCCCGGAAAAGAACTGCATGTTTGCTCCGAGCAGACTGCCGTTGACCGAAGCTTCTCCTTCCAGTTTCATGCCATGTGGCAGCACGACACCGCTGAGCATACTTTCTACAAAGTTCAAGTTGCCCGTTTCTACCGATAAATTGATGTTACCGTTTCTCTGGAGACTGTCCATAGGCAACGTAATACTTCCTGTAGCCTGTGCACGGAAAGCATCCTGAATGCTTGCCGAGAGCGTGGTAAGACGAATCTCCTTCAAGTTTCCGTCTATGCCGGCACGTATCTGCAATGGGGCAGACGGATATTTTTTAATGAAATCTTCCGGCATTCCGGTGATAACCTTCAGTAAATCATTCTTGCCGATGTCAGCCATCAGACGAGCATTGATCATACCGTCTTTTTCAGCATCAGTCGCTTCCCAGTCCATGGATGCGCTGAATTCGAGATACGAATCGGGGGTTGTTATCTGCAACGACGGCACTTTCAGTGTCTTGGCATCCGATACCAGTTTTCCTTTTGTTGAAACAATTTCCAGTCCGGAGCGTTCCTTTAAGTTGAAGTCACGGATATTGGCATAGATATCATTTCCGGCATAGTAGGCAGAATCTACATCCAGCTTGATGTTGGTTATTCCGATATGCGATGCATCGAATCCTTCGGCAGCAGGAAGTGTATTGGTATCAAGATAAGCACTACCGTTTGTCAGTTTAAGTGAACCAGCCGAGTATGCCGACTTATGCAAGTCGACCAGTCCGTTCCGTAGAGAAAGCTTTTCGAGCGATGTTGACATGCTGAATGTATCCAGCGGCAATTTGCATGGCAAACGAAACGATTTTCGAAATCAACAGTTTTTCAGTTGTAGTTTTCCAGAAAACCGGTTGCGAGCTAGTCGTATCTGAGGCTGTAGTATCGGCCATGCAGATGGATAAATGAGTATCCTTTAAAGAAAGAGTGTTGACAATGGCAGTTTCCGGATCGAGCTCTACGCCATGTGAGGATACGAATAGCTCTCCCAGATTTCCTTTCAGCGTCATACCTTCGATGAGGTTTGCCGTATTTACAGATGCCTTGCTCAACTCCAGACCGTCAAGTTCGATTTTCTTTCTCAGCAGGGGAGTCAACTGGATCTTCGCTGTTAATTTCTTGGCATTCAGTATGGTATCCTGCTTGTCGATAATTACGGTATTGTTTACTACCAAATCTAACGGAAATGAAAGAGAGATTCTTCCTATCGAGATTTGCATACCTGTGGCTTCGGATGCGTAGCGTGTAGCCGTGTTTACCAGAAAATTCTGAATAGGAGGTATGTATATCAGAATACATAGCAATATAAATAATATGAACGGAGATGCTACGGCGATCCCTGTCCATCGCAGATATTTTTTCATAGGCCAAGTCAAGCTGTATTGTTTGTGCGAATTTATATAAAATAACCGAATTAGTATTCATTTTGTTCTGGAACTATTTAGTTGTATTTATATAAATTCTTTACCTTTGTGCTATAACTTAATTTTAAAAGATATATTATGAAACCAACTTTGTTTGTTCTGGCTGCCGGAATGGGAAGTCGTTATGGAGGTTTGAAACAGCTTGACGGTCTGGGACCCAATGGTGAAACAATTATGGACTATTCCATTTTTGATGCTATCCGTGGCGGATTTGGAAAGATTGTATTCGTAATCAGAAAAGATTTTGAAGAAGATTTCCGTAAGAAAATCATCAGCAAGTACGAAAACCATATTCCAGTAGAAGTAGTATTTCAAAGCATCGACAAGCTTCCTGAAGGATTTACTTGTCCGGCTGAACGTGTAAAACCATGGGGTACAAACCATGCAGTGTTGATGGGTAAGGAAGTGATCCGTGAACCTTTTGCCGTAATCAATGCTGACGACTTCTACGGACGTGACAGTTTTGCCGTAATCGGTAAATTCTTGTCTGAACTTCCTGAAGGAGCTAAGAATACATATTGTATGGTAGGATTCCGTGTTGGAAATACCCTGAGTGAAAGTGGTACAGTAGCTCGCGGTATCTGTTCTACCGACGAAAACAGACATCTGACAACAGTAGTAGAACGTACTGAAATTATGCGTATTAACGGTGTCGTTTCTTATAAAGATGAAAATGGCGAATGGGTAGGCATCGAAGATAACACTCCGGTTTCAATGAATATGTGGGGCTTCACTCCTGATTATTTCAACTACTCTGAAGAATATTTCATCGACTTCCTGAAAGAAAACATCGATAAGCCTAAAGCTGAATACTACATTCCGCTCATGGTCAATAAGCTGATCAACGATGGTACTGCTACAGTAGAAGTTCTTGATACTACTTCTCGCTGGTTTGGAGTAACATATGCAGCCGACCGTCAGGGTGTAGTTGATAAATTGCAGGCTCTTGCCGACTCTGGAGAATATCCTAGCAAGCTGTTCTGATAATTGAACATATACTATACAGGGAAATTTCCTTTATGCGTAAACTTTGTGTTTGTCATGAAGTAAGCGTGTAAAGGAAATTTTTTTTTGTTTGAAGTTATGCCTGGCCGGTAAATATTGCGAAAAGGATTTTAATCTTTTTTTCTGAATTTTGGTTAACTTTGCACTAATATAAAAGATATATGAGGAAGCACATTTTATTTTGGCTGCTAGTTAACTGGATTGGATGGATTTATGCGGAATCGGTGGAAAAAGAGATTCCGCAGCTTCTTGCTACACTCGATTCTATATTAGTACAAACTGGAGAGTTGGCATCGCAGAAAGAGCTTAAAATAGCGCAATTGAAGAAAAAGTTATCGAATGCTGCAAATCTTGAAGAGGAATTCTGGATAAATAAAATGCTATATGACGAATCTTTCGTATTCAATGCTGATTCTGCAATGAAATACGTTGACCGTAATATACAGATTGCTACCGAACTTAAAAAGAAGGACTGGCAGGATGAATGGCTGATAAACCGTTCTTTTATGTTTGCTGCAACAGGATTGTTAAAGGAAGCAGGTGAAGTGCTGGAAAAAGTTGATTCTACCAGTTTGTCTGACGGACTGAAACTCTCGTATTACTATCAGCGTTCTTACCTGTATTCGCATTTAGGGCAATATATGGGCGACCAGAAGCAGGTTAATAATAAATATTATAATGAGTTCGAAAATGCCAATAAGCACATGCTGGCCTTAGTCCGTCCGAAAGATCCCCTTTATTGGTGGTGTGTAGCGTCATGTAATGAACTCTCTCCTGGAGATAGCTTGTTTTCGGCCTTAGAGAACGTTGTATTGTCTTCTCAGCATAATACACGGCTGGATGCAATGAACGCTTATGGCCTTTCGAATATGTATAAGCGGATAGGAGATAAAGAAAAAACCATGATTTATCTGATTTATTCGGCAATGGCTGATTTGAGAGTCTGCAATCGTGATATTGCTTCGTTGCAGGAACTTTCATCGTTATTGTATGATGCAGGAGATATTGACCGCGCGTATGCTTACATGAATTATTGCTTGAAGGCTGCTTTGCTTTATCCCAACCGGGTGCGTATCATTAATATATCTACAGAATTGGATAAGATATATGCTAATTATCAGCAACGTGATATAAGATGGCGTAATTCATTGCAAAATTATTTGTATATAGTTACTTTTTTCTCGATAATCCTGGTACTGGCCTTGATTGGTCTTTATCGTCAGACGAAAAAATTGAGAAAGTCGCGTACGGAACTGGATTCTGCAAATCACTCTCTTAATCAACATGTTGTTGAACTTTCACAGATGCATAAACAGCTGGCTTTAGCCAATCAGGAGCTTCAGAATTTGAATGAACTGCTTAGAAGTGCTAACCAGAAGCTTCAAGAGTCGAATGATGTAAAAGAAGAATATATCGGATATGTGTTCTCTATTTGCTCGAACTATATCAGTAAGCTGGATGAGTATCGGAAAAACATTAACCGTAAACTAAAGACTGGTCAGTTTGAAGAGGCAAGACAGTTGACTGATAACTCTTCATTGACTCAAAACGAACTTAAGGACTTTTATGCCAATTTTGATGCCATCTTTTTACGGGTTTATCCTGACTTTGTAGCGGATTTAAATTCTTTGCTTCGTCCTGAAGAGCAGATTTTATTGAAAGATGCAAGCGAACTGAACACGGAAGTTCGTATTTATGCATTGGTCAGATTGGGTATAAATGATAGTGTCAAGATTGCTGACTTTTTGCATTGTTCTCCTCAAACAGTGTACAATCATAGGTTGCGCATGCGCAATAAAGCAATTATACCTAAAGATAAATTTGCCGAAGCTGTCCGCTTGTTGGGAAGAGGAAGTAAGTAATAGGAAATTCAAAATAGACTTTTTTAGCGGAGAGAACTTCTTGATTTAAGTTTTTCTTCCGGTTGAGAACAGACCATAGTACACGCTATTTTGTAGTGTGCTATGGCTTGTTTTTTGTATTGTTCATGTTTTAGAAAACCTTGTTCTTTCCTGTTGTAATGAGAAGAAGAGGTAAATCTCATTCCCGAAAGCTGCTTTTCAGACTTGTAAAGGCGTATAAGCCACTCTATATGTCAGTCGTATAGTTTACCTGTTAGTTTTATATATGTATTGATAATCAGTGTGTTGTCTTTTTATGATCTTACTTGTTAACTTTACTTTAGAATAGATTAACGTCCTTTAGTATCTAATTTTGCTTCCAGAATTTTTAATCAAATATTCTATTATGTTAACTAAAAAATTTACTAGTATGAAGAACAATTTTCAACCGGTACAGATTACTCGGTTTGTATTGTCTCTATGTTGTTTATTGTGTTTTTCTGTTCATTTGTTTGCACAACAAATAACAGTAAGTGGAAACGTCAAAGATTCATCGGGCGAGCCGGTAATTGGAGCCAGCGTTTTGGTGAAGGGAACTACCAATGGTGTGATAACCGATTTTGACGGTAATTTTAGTATTGCCAATGTAGAAGATGGTTCTCAAATTGAAGTATCGTACATTGGTTATGTAACGCAAATGAAAAAGGCAACAGGTACACAACCTTTGAATTTTATTTTAAAAGAAGACACCGAAACTTTGGATGAAGTCATTGTAGTAGGTTATGGAATTCAAAAGAAAAGTGTTGTGACAGCATCTATCAGCCGGGTTAGCTCTGACGATTTGAAAAATGTAACTCCTACCCGTGTAGATAATATGTTGAAGGGACAGACTTCAGGAGTAACGGTTACTTCTGCATCCGGACAGCCTGGTGATGCTGCAAAGGTACGTATTCGTGGTATTGGTACCATAAACAATTCTGACCCTCTTTACATCGTTGACGGTATGCCGGTTGATGGTGGTATCGATTATTTGAATCCTTCTGATATAGAATCTATCGAAGTATTGAAGGATGCAGCTTCTGCTGCTGTGTATGGTGCTCGTGCTGCCAATGGAGTTGTTTTGGTTACTACAAAAGGAGGAAGCAAAGGAAAAGCTGTTATTAGCTATGACTTCTCATACGGTTGGCAAAATCCTTGGAGAAAGAGAGATGTTCTTAATGCTGTTGAGTACGAAACGTTGATGAATGAAATGGCTGTTAACTCAGGCAAAGATGCTCCTTATGCCAATCCGGAAGCAGCAGGAGAGGGAACAGACTGGCAGGATGCTTTGTTCAACTCTAATGCACCGATAATGAATCACCAGATAAGTGTCAGCGGAGGTTCTGATAAAGGTTCATACTTTTTGTCAACAGGATATTTCAAGCAAGACGGTATTGTTGGAGGTAATTTCGATCGTTCAAATTACGAACGCTTCACTTTTACGTATGAATTCTAATTATACATTGTTCGATCAGACTAAAAACCGTAACTGGCTTTCATCATTTAAAATTGGAACCAATATCGGTTATACTCGTATTAAATCTGTAGGAGTTGATACAAACAATGAAAAAGGTGGTCCGTTGGGTAGTGCGCTGATGATTGCTCCTACACTCCCTGTGTATGCTGAAGATCCTGAAGCTGTATTGAAAGAATATCCTACAGCAATAAAAGATAAAAATGGAAATGTATATACCATTGTTGGTGATGCGTATAACGAAATAACCAATCCGCTGGCACAATTGGAGTTGCCGGGAGATGTAAACAACTCTGATAAATTCGTCGCTTCTTTCTGGGGTGAACTTCAACTGTGGGACAATCTTAAGTTTAAAACAACTTATGGTGCTGATTTGGCATTCTGGGGAAATGATGGCTGGATATATCCTTACTATCTGGGAAAGAGCAACAGTCAGACTCAGTCTTCTGCATGGTCGGGCATGAACAGAGGATATACATGGCAGCTGGAAAATGTATTGTCGTATGACAAGACCTTTGGACAGCACTCAGTATCTGTTATATTAGGACAGTCTGCAAAGAAATATCAGGGACGTACCTTGTGGGGAAAGAACTACAATTTGCAATCTCTGGATCCGGATAAAGCCAACATCAATTTCGGACAAGGAACAAAGGCCGATCAGGAAGCTACAGGACAAGCTCAGCCTTTTTCAACACTGGCATCTATGTTTGCTCGTGTCAGCTACAACTATGCTGAACGCTACATGTTCCAGGCAACAATACGTCGGGATGGTTCATCTAACTTTGGTCCGAATAACAAATATGCTGTATTCCCTTCATTATCTTTAGGATGGAATATCACAAATGAAAAATTCATGGAAAAACGTCCTGAATGGCTTACTTCTATGAAATTACGTGCAAGCTGGGGTAAGAATGGTAATGAACGTATTGATGCCTTCCGCTATACAGCCATTATGAACAGTGGTAACAATTATATTTTTGGTGCTAACGGCAATGAAGCTATTGTGGTAGGAGCTAAGCCTAATGGATTGCCTAACCCTGATTTGAAATGGGAAGAAACCAGCCAGACTGATTTGGGATTGGATTTCGGATTTTTGGGTAATGCACTTACTTTTACAGTAGACTGGTATAAGAAGAAAACAGATGGTATGCTGATGCAGATGCCGTTGCCTGCTTATGTTGGTGATACTCCTCCGATGGGTAATGTGGGTAAGATGGAAAACTCTGGTATTGAAATGGATTTGTCTTATAGA
>ENA-OQHF01001996-OQHF01001996.1-human-gut-metagenome-genome-assembly--contig:-NODE-1996-length-10672-cov-3.902134_pt1 | contig 10672 bp, 13 predicted proteins | sample MGYA00242559_ERZ504709 | MGnify/ENA primary metagenome ERZ504709 (study PRJEB26092, sample SAMD00036203) | human gut metagenome | host: Homo sapiens | study: EMG produced TPA metagenomics assembly of...
GTAGCGTTGATAGCAGCTTCCAACTCTACTTTGGCAGGATCCATGAGTGGAGAATGGAAAGCGCCGCCTACCTTCAAAGGCAAAGCACGCTTTGCACCGGCAGCCTTCATCGTTCGCAGGCCTTGTTGATACCCTCGATAGAACCGGAGATAACGATTTGTCCCGGACAGTTATAATTGGCTGCAACACAAACCTCACCTTCCGCACTTACCTGTGCACAGATTTCTTCAACTTTTTCGTCCGGCAGAGCAATGATGGCGGCCATAGTGGAAGGCTGTGCTTCACAAGCCTTTTGCATAGCCATTGCACGAGCATAAACCAGCTTCAGGCCATCTTCAAAGCTCAATGCCCCGGCTGCCACCAATGCAGAAAACTCACCGAGTGAATGACCCGCAGTCATTTCGGGCTTGAAGTCATCTCCCATGCAAAGTGCAGAGATAACAGAGTGAAGGAATACGGCAGGCTAGTGTTACTTTGGTCTGACGCAGATCTTCATCCGTACCGTTGAACATGATATCTGTGATACGATATCCGAGAATATCATTTGCTTTTTCAAAAAGTTCTTTGGCTAAAGCCGAATTTTCGTACAGGTCTTTTCCCATTCCTACGAACTGAGCACCCTGACCCGGAAATACAAATGCTTTCATATTTACTTATTTTTAGTGTTTAATTAAAAAAGTGGTGCAAAGGTATAGGTTTTTTCCGGTAATCATCGCACAAACAGATGTTTTTTGTGCAAGGCGCTTCTTGACGTGTGTTTATAATACAATATGTAGCCCCTCGGAAAGAGTAGTGGGCAAATCGTAAAATCCTTATAAATTAAGGAGTTTATAGTTATTGTGCCTATTACAATTACAACAATGGAGCTCTGCTTAAATTACATATTGTATTTTGTACGATAACACAACAAGGTGATATTGTAAAAGATATGATATGTATTTGTCTGTAAATAATGCTTTGATAACATATTAAAAATATTCTTTTCAGCCTATTTGTCATATTCAAAAAACCTCATTATATTTGCAGCCGTTAAACATAAATATTATGCAAAACATGGAACATAACACGCCATTGGCAAACAATCATATTTCCGTAGATTGTGTGGTGATAGGTTTTGACGGAGAGCAGCTAAAGGTGTTGCTGATTAAACGGGCAGGAGAGGAAGAGGGAGAAGTCTTCCATGATATGAAACTTCCCGGCAGCCTGATTTATATGGATGAGGATTTGGATGAAGCAGCCCAAAGGGTGTTGAATGAATTGACCGGACTCAAAAATGTAAATCTGATGCAATTCAAAGCGTTCGGCTCCAAAAACCGTACCAAAGATCCCAAGGATGTGCATTGGTTGGAACGTGCTATGCAGTCCAAAGTTGAGCGCATTGTGACAATAGCATATCTTTCACTGGTGAAAATAGATAGAGCACTGAATCGTGATTTGGACAACTATATGGTAGTTGGGTGGCGCTGCCGAATATAAAAGCGTTGGCTTTCGATCATAACCTTATTATAAAAGAAGCGATAACTTATATCCGTCAATATATAGAGTTCAACCCGTCATCATTGTTTGATTTGCTTCCACGCAAATTTACTGCGTCACAACTTCGTACTTTGTATGAGTTGCTGTACGACAAACAGATTGATGTGCGTAACTTCCACAAAAAAATAGCCCTAATGGAATATGTAGTGCCTTTGGAAGAGAAACAGCAAGGCGTTGCCCACCGCGCAGCACGATATTATCGCTTTGACAAGAAGATTTATAATAAAGTGAGACGATAAAGAGATAATATGTGTGATAATAGGGTGGTAAATAAAGTAGTAGTACCTTTAATTTTTAATTCAATATGTATTTATTAGGTTATGACATCGGCAGCTCGTCCGTAAAAGCGAGTTTGGTAAACGCAGAAAGCGGTAAATGTGTATCTTCTGCATTCTTTCCGAAAACAGAAGCGGAGATTATTGCTGTAAAACCAGGTTGGGCGGAACAAAATCCGGAAAACTGGTGGGAAAATTTGAAACAGGCAACACAGGCTGTACTGGCAGAATCGCGCGTAGATGCAGCAGATATCAAAGCTATCGGCATCTCTTACCAAATGCATGGACTGGTATGCGTTGACAAAGACCAGAATGTATTGCGTCCGGCAATCATCTGGTGTGACTCCAGAGCAGTTCCCTATGGACAAAAAGCATTTGAAACACTGGGAGAAGAAACGTGCCTCTCTCATCTACTGAATTCTCCGGGCAATTTTACTGCATCTAAGCTCGCGTGGATAAAGGAAAACGAACCGTCTATCTACGAGAAAATATACAAAATCATGTTACCGGGCGATTATATCGCAATGAAACTAAGCGGTACAATTTGCACCACTGTTTCAGGCTTGTCGGAAGGGATGTTTTGGGATTTCAAGAACAACCAAGTAGCAGATTTCCTGATGAAGTATTATGGCTTTGACCATTCACTGATAGCTGACATCAAACCAACCTTCTCCTTGCAAGGACTCGTTAATGCTGCCGCTGCGCAGGAACTGGGCCTGAAAGAAGGTACGCCTATAACATATCGTGCCGGTGACCAACCGAACAATGCTCTTTCTCTGAATGTATTCAATCCGGGTGAAATTGCTTCTACAGCTGGCACTTCCGGAGTAGTATACGGAGTGAACGGTAGTGTCAACTACGACCCGAAGTCACGCGTCAACACATTTGCACACGTCAACCACACTGCTTCACAGACTCGTCTGGGCGTATTGCTCTGCATCAACGGTACGGGTATCCTCAATTCGTGGATGAAACGCACATTAGCTTCCGACCTCAGCTATGCAGAAATGAACGAAGTTGCCGCTCAGGCTCCTATCGGTGCTGCCGGCATCAGTATCCTTCCGTTTGGTAACGGAGCTGAACGCATGCTGCAGAATCAGGAAATCGGATGTTCTATTCAGGGTGTCAACTTCAACCTGCATAACCGCAGCCACCTGCTTCGTGCCGCTCAAGAAGGTATTGTATTCTCCTTCCGCTACGGTATCGACATCATGAAGGGTATGGGAATGGATGTACGGAAAATTCACGCCGGACATGCCAACATGTTCCTGAGTCCGCTGTTCCGCGACACGCTGGCCGGAGTCACAGGTGCTACCATCGAACTCTATGACACAGACGGTTCAGTAGGAGCTGCCAAGGGAGCCGGAATGGGTGCAGGCATCTACCGCGACAATGTGGAAGCTTTTGCTACTCTCGACAAACTGGCTGTCATTGAACCGAAGGCTGCCGACGAAACCGCATACGCCGACGCATACGCACGTTGGAAAGAATGTCTCGAAAAATCAACAAACAATTAAATATAACAATTCATTAACTTATAAAACAAAGATATTATGGCAACAAAAGAGTACTTTCCGGGTATTGGAAAAATCAAATTTGAAGGTGTAGAGAGCAAAAACCCGATGGCTTTCCGTTATTATGATGCAGAAAAAGTAGTAATGGGTAAGAAGATGAAAGACTGGTTGAAATTTTCTATGGCTTGGTGGCACACATTGTGCGCTGAAGGAGCTGACCAGTTTGGTGGCGGTACTAAGAACTTCCCATGGAAAGGAAATCCTGACAAGGTACAGGCTGCTAAAGACAAAATGGATGCAGGCTTCGAATTTATGCAGAAAATGGGTATTGAATACTACTGTTTCCACGATGTAGACTTGTGTGATGAGGCTGACACAATCGAAGAATATGAAGCAAATCTGAAAGAAATAGTAGCTTATGCAAAACAGAAACAGGCTGAAACTGGTATCAAACTGTTGTGGGGTACTGCAAATGTATTCGGTCATGCTCGTTATATGAACGGTGCTGCTACAAACCCTGATTTCGATGTTGTAGCTCGTGCTGCTGTTCAGATTAAGAATGCTATTGATGCAACAATCGAACTGGGTGGTTCAAACTATGTATTCTGGGGCGGACGTGAAGGTTATATGTCACTGTTGAACACAGACCAGAAACGTGAAAAAGAACACTTGGCACAGATGTTGACTATTGCTCGTGACTATGCTCGTGCAAAAGGCTTTACTGGTACATTCCTGATCGAACCGAAACCGATGGAACCGACAAAACATCAGTATGACGTAGATACTGAAACTGTTATCGGCTTCCTGAAAGCTCATAATCTGGACAAGGACTTCAAAGTTAATATTGAAGTAAACCATGCAACTTTGGCTGGTCACACTTTCGAACACGAACTGGCTGTTGCTGTTGACAATGGCATGTTGGGTTCTATCGATGCAAACCGTGGTGACTATCAGAACGGATGGGATACAGACCAGTTCCCTATCGACAATTATGAACTCATCCAGGCTATGATGCAGATTATCCGTGGCGGAGGTCTGGGTAATGGTGGTACTAACTTCGATGCTAAGACCCGTCGTAACTCAACAGACTTGGAAGATATCTTTATCGCTCACATTGCAGGTATGGATGCTATGGCTCGTGCATTGCTGAGTGCTGCTAAGTTGCTGGAAGAATCTCCATATAAGAAAATGTTGGCTGAACGTTATGCTTCATTCGATTCTGGTAAAGGTAAAGAATTTGAAGAAGGTAAGCTGACTTTGGAAGATGTTGTTGCTTATGCTAAGGCAAACGGCGAACCAAAACAGACTAGCGGTAAGCAAGAATTGTATGAGGCTATTGTAAATATGTATTGCTAATAGGTTTTTATAAGAACCAATCTCTATCCCGGCTGATTTTTATCAGTCGGGATATTTTATTTTGTCAAAATAAAGCTATATTTGCAAAACATCTAAAAATGAATCGTGGTTATGGCTTTAAACAACAATCATATAGTTATCATGGCGGGAGGTATAGGAAGTCGTTTCTGGCCTATGAGTACCCCCCAGATGCCGAAGCAGTTTATTGATGTTTTGGGATGCGGACGAACATTGCTTCAGCTTACGGTAGACCGCTTTCAGGATATTTGTCCTTCTGAGAATATATGGGTGGTAACATCAGTCGACTGTGCAGATGTCGTAAAAGAGCAGTTGCCGTCTATTCCAGTAGATCATATTCTGCTTGAGCCTTGTCGCCGTAATACCGCTCCGTGTATTGCTTATGTAAGCTGGAAAATAAAAGCTAAAAATCCGAAGGCCAATATCGTAGTGACTCCAAGTGATCATGTGGTGATGGATGTGAGGGAATTTGCACGTGTCATTAACTCTGCTATGAAATTTACAGCCGATTCGGATGCTATCGTTACATTGGGAATGAAGGCAAACCGTCCGGAAACGGGATATGGCTATATAGAAGCGGACTTGTCGATGGCATGTCCTTCCAATAAGGAAATTTATAGAGTTGATGCTTTTAAGGAAAAACCGGATTTGGAAGTTGCACGTCGCTACATTCAGCGGAAAAATTATTTTTGGAATGCAGGGATTTTTATATGGAATGTCAATACGATAGTTAATGCCCTGCGTGTTTATCAGCCTCCAATGGCAGAGGTTTTTGAGCGCATGCTTCCATATTTTTATACAGACAAAGAGCAGGAAATGCTGAATGAGTTATTTCCTACCTGTGAAAACATATCTGTAGACTATGCTATCATGGAAAAGGCAGAGGAGATTTATGTCTTTCCGGCATCATTTGGATGGAGTGATCTGGGAACCTGGGGTTCTTTGCATGAAAACTCAAAAAAGGATGCGCATAACAATGCCTGCATCGGAAATAATATCAAACTGTATGAAACCAGAAACTGTATAATTCATACTACTCAGGAAAAGAAAGTGGTAGTACAGGGATTGGACGGTTATATTGTTGCCGAGAAAAATGATAAGCTGTTGATTTGTCGCCTGACCGAAGAACAACGTATCAAAGACTTTGCTGAAGAGTAAGGTGACTGTATATTTCAGATAGCAAAATGGCGGAAAGAGAATTTTATGTAAGTTTCTCTTCCCGCCATTATTGTTAGTTGGTTTAGTTATTATAAGAGGGGTAGCAATTATCGTTGTTCTTTAAGTGCTGCTAAAGCAGAATCGTAGTTGGGTTCCTGAGTTATTTCCGGTACGAGTTCTGTATAGATAACTTTTCCTTCCGGGTTAATAATTACTACGGCACGCGCCAACAGTCCGCATAATACGCCGTCAGTCATCAATACACCATATTTTTCTCCAAAATCAGAAGTATATCGGTAGTCTGAAAGTGGAATAACATTTTCAATTCCTTCAGTTGTACAGAAACGTCCCTGCGCAAAAGGAAGGTCTTTCGAAATTGCCAGAACAACGGTATTTTCCATTTCGGCTGCCAGCTTGTTGAATTTGCGTACTGAAGTTGCACATACACCCGTATCCATACTAGGGAATATATTCAGGAGTGCGTATTTCCCTTTAATATCATTTTGAGTGAAAGAACTTAAATCTCCTTTTACCAGTGAAAACTCTGGAGCTTGAGCTCCAACTTTAATAAACTCGCCTGCCAGTGAAACTGGGGCTCCTTGAAATGCTGTTTTTGCCATGATTGTTTTTATTAAATATTTCTGTGAATATAACAAACAATCGGATATAATGTTTGTCCTGTGATGCCTTTTTTATCTTTTTAATAGATACATTTCTTTTTTTTCTGTTACTTTGCAAACCGTAAAATTCTTAGGAAAACAGATAAAATTTAAGATGAAACGAAGTTTTAAAGACTACGCCTTGCTTGCCTTAAAAGGTATGGGTATGGGGGCAGCCGATGTAGTACCTGGTGTGTCAGGAGGAACAATTGCTTTTATTGTAGGTATTTATGATGAATTGATTGATTCTATCAAAAGTATCAATGCACAGAGTTTGAAAATGTTTTTTACCGGGAAGTGGGGAACTTTCTGGAAGATGATAAACGGTAACTTTTTGCTATTTCTTTTAGCCGGTATTGGAATCAGTGTCTTCTCATTGGCAAAAGTAATAACTTGGTTGCTTACCGATCATCCGGTTCTTGTATGGTCTTTTTTCTTTGGCCTTGTTCTTGCCTCTACTTGGTTTGTTGGGAAAGACATTAAGGAATGGAACTGGAAAACGATTTTAGGGTTCATTGTCGGTGTTGCTGTAGCTTTTTACATTACAGTCGCTACTCCGGCAGAAACTCCTTCTAATTTATTGTTTATCTTTTTGTGTGGGGCTATTGCGATTTGTGCCATGATTCTTCCGGGGATATCGGGAAGTTTTATATTGGTATTGCTGGGAAAATACTTTTTTATCATGGAAGCAGTAAAGACATTCGATATAAAGGTTATACTTGTATTCGGTGCTGGGGCATGCATTGGTATAACCAGCTTCTCACGTGTCTTATCGTATGCATTAAAGCATTTTCGTAATATAACCCTGGCTGTACTGACAGGTTTCATGTTAGGGTCACTCAATAAAGTATGGCCATGGAAAGAAACTATTGAAACATTTATAGACAGTCATGGAGTGGAAAAGCCGTTGATAGAAAGTAATATCCTGCCTAATCAATACATATGGGAGGCTGTTGTTTTAATGCTGGCGGGCTTTTTCCTGGTATATTTTCTGGAAAAGCTTTCTACCGGAAAGGGCAATGAATAAAAACTGACTTGGGATATTCAGTAAACGTCTATACAAAATATAATGGCATATGAAGATGATATATAGTAATCGCTCCATATGCCATTTTTTAGACACTGTCCAAAATTTTGTGTAAATGGAAACAGGATTCAGTTGTAAGTTTGTTCTTATATCTGAATTCTGTTTTCAAACATAAGCATAAATTGATTCATAATCAAGCCCCAGTTTGAAATAGGCATTGTCCATTTCTTTTCAATCTCCATAAGCGAAAGATAAACGGTCTTTTTTACAGCATCATCCGAAGGGAATGAAAGCTTTGATTTGGTGTACTTTCTGATTTTTCCGTTTAGATTCTCAATGAGATTAGTTGTGTAGATTATTTTCCTGATTTCCAGCGGAAACTGGAAGAAAACAGTCAAATCATCCCAGTTGTTTCTCCATGAAAGTATAGCATAAGGATACTTTCCTCCCCATTTCTTTTCCAGATTGTCAAGTTCTGTGGCTGCAACCTCTTTGTTGGGTGCATTATAGATATTCTTCATATCCGCTGTAAACTCTTTCTTATCTTTATAAACGACATATTTACAGGAGTTTCTGATCTGATGTACCACACAGATTTGAGTGGATGACTGAGGGAATATACTGCGGATAGTATCCGTAAATCCATTCAGATTGTCGGTACAGGTAATCAGTATATCCTGCACTCCACGGGCTTTTAAGTCGGTCAGGACGCCCATCCAGAAAGAAGAGCTTTCCGATTTGCCAACCCACATGCCAAGAACTTCCTTCAGGCCGTTCTGTTTCAGTCCGACGCAAAGGTAAACAGTCTTGTTTATGATCTTACCGTTATCCCGTACCTTGAAGACAATACCGTCCATCCAGACTATCAGGTAAACAGGATCAAGAGGACGGTTCTGCCATTCCTGGGCAGCCTGATTGACTTTGTTGGTAATGATGGAAATGGCCGATGTAGAGAGCTCTATTTCATAAATCTCACGCATCTCTTCCTCTATGTCAGAAACGCTCATTCCTTTGGCGTATAGGGAGATAACGAGCTTTTCTATAGAAAGTCCACGACTTTCATGTTTGGGCACTGCTATCGGCTCAAACTGGCCGTTACGGTCACGTGGAATAGAAATGACAGACTCTCCATGTTCGGTCTGGATTTTCTTCGGATAACTGCCATTCCGTGAGTTGCCGGTATTGTTCCCTGTCACAGAATTCTTTTCATAGCCCAAATGGGCGTCCATTTCGCCTTCAAGCATCTTCTCCAGCACCTGGGCATGCAACTGTTTCAGAAACTTGCTCACATCCGCTTCTGTCTTGAACTGGCTAAGGAACTCCTTGCTTAACACCTCATCAGGCACTACTTGATTCTTTTCTTTCATAATCTTCTTCATTTTGCAAATCTATAAAATAAAAAATACGAGACTCAAACTTGAATCCCGTATTTTCCATTTACACAAAATATTTTATAGTGCCAATAATTCAGTGTTTATTATTCTATTTAGAATGGCTTTAAAATCTTTAGTTTAACATTAAAACCAGGTTTCTCAAAATATTTAAATATTTCATTTACCGGTAATTTAAATGCATCAGCTAACTCTTGATCTGAATAGTCTAATTCTTTTTTCAATAATTCATAGGCTTTATAATATACAACCGGAGTATCTATTGGAACATATACTGGTTCATTCTTTTTATAGCCCTTACGACTTAATTCAATGTTAAAATAACTATATTTATCATCAGTTATACACTTAAGATCTTTCGCTCTACGAATAATTGATGCCATAGATGTCATCCAATAAGATTTCAAAGAACTTAAATATTGTAGTTTAAGACCTTGTAATGAACCCTTTATAGCTGATTCTGGCATTAAAAATTCTGAGGCAAAACGATTTGCTTCATTTTCTTTATCACGATGATCTGGAATTGGGTATTTAGAAGACAAATGCATTATAATATGACCCAACTCATGGGCTATAGTAAAACGCTTATGGTCATTACTATAATTCTTGTTTAATATTAAAACCATAAACCCTTCATCCGTTACAAAAGAAACACCATCAAATATATCTACATCATAATCTTGTTCGACAATAATTATACCATACCGCTCTAACAATGAACATATATTTTCTATAGGCTCATCCTTTAGACCCATATATTTTCTTGTAAATTGTGCGGCAGATTCTGGAGTATAACCGTCTTCCAAATCCAACATACAAAGTCCTATTGGAGGAAATTCAATACTTTCTGACATTTCATCTATTATGTAACCAATCAATTTATTTGCACATTCTATATGATCTTTCTTACTTTTAATAATTCCAGCTTTTCTTCGATAATGGGCATTCTCTACATTATTTGAAATCTTTTCTTCATAGAACTCTTCTGGGAATCCCAGGAAATCTATAATTCGCTTAATTACATCTTCAGATAATAATCCCACACCTTTTTCAAACTTTGACAAATTTGACTGGGACAATCCTTTAATGTGCGAAGCCAAGCTTGTTTGAGAATATCCTAAATACTCCCTCACAAATGTCAATTGTTTGTTATTAAATTTCATAATACTTTTCCTTTCGACTATTTATATAAGAAAATGGTGGTTCAGATTATATTTGTTACTAATTTACATTCTTCTTTATCTTCACATTCTCTTTAATACCCACTTCAGCAGTTGGCAACAAAGGATGAATAGTTTTGGTTGCTTTAGACAAAGAATTAAGATTGTTTTCATTTATTTCCCAACAGACTTTTCCTTCATCAATATAAACAAGCTTTGGTTGAACAAATAGTCCCAAACTATCCTTTTTTATAACCAAAAAATAGTATAGGAGAAGTTCCATCATAATCATCCTCAAAAAGTGAACCCTGTAACTGATTCTCTATGGAATCACTTAAAACAGTTCTTATATTCATAGGCATATCATTCTTATCCAACTTCTTGAAAAAGATAATATAACCATTTACAGTAAGCATTAATCTTCCATATTTACCACGTTTCAAATCTGAACCGAAATGATTTTGAACACACTGGATTAGTTTTGCTAATAGTAAGTTGGCTTCAAATGCTCTAGGTCTTGCACTTGGTGGCGTCTGAGCCACCTCTTTATTATACATCTTTAAAGCTTCATAATATGC